>MDSX01087730.1_pt1 | contig 75662 bp, 71 predicted proteins | sample 811141 | NCBI WGS metagenome assembly MDSX01 (sample SAMN05326642, study PRJNA326480) | marine metagenome | isolation source: seawater | place: Atlantic Ocean: South East | collected 2010 | reverse complement strand
TATCTAGAACATATAAATTCTTCAGAGAACATAAACACTTACAATAGATGGTACTTTTTTAATATTTAATTATGAAAATATCTGAAGACACAAAATTAGATTTTAGCGATGTTTTAATTAGACCCAAAAGATCTAATATTTGCAGTAGGTCACAGGTAGACATTAACAGAATTTTTAAATTCCCTCACTCACCGAGAGAATTAAACTGTGTCCCTATTATGGCGGCAAATATGGATACTACAGGTTCTATTGCTATGAATAAAATACTTTCAGGCTTTGACTGCATAACATGTTTACACAAGCATTATAGTGCTGATAAACTACGAGATCATTTTGCTTTTCCTAGACAATATGCTTTTTATTCTACAGGGATATCCGAATTTGATATGGAAAAGTTGGGATATGTATATGATAAATTACAAAAAAAACCAAACTTATGTATTGACGTCGCTAATGGATATAATGAAAAATTTGTAGATACAATTAAGAAAATTAGAGATTGGTATCCTGATATTGTTATTATGGCAGGAAACGTGGTGACTCCAGAAATGACAGAAGAACTAATATTTCATGGAGGTGTTGATATAGTTAAGATCGGTATAGGGTCGGGTAGCGTGTGTACCACTAGACTAAAGACAGGTATTGGCTATCCCCAACTATCTGCTGTAATAGAGTGTGCTGATGCTGCTCACAGCGTAGGAGGTCATGTATGTAGTGATGGTGGGTGTACTACTCCAGCAGATGTGTGCAAAGCGTTCTGTGCCAATACTGACTTTGTAATGTTAGGAGGCATGTTAGCAGGTACCGACTGCTGTGATGGAGAATGGATTTGTAACAATAACAAAGAAAAAGAATCCCTAAAATTTTACGGCATGAGCAGTAAACAGGCTATGGAAAAACACAGCGGGGGCGTAGCAAACTATAGAACCAGCGAAGGTAAGTGTGTCACCATACCATATAAAGGCAAAACGTCAGATGCAATTCAAGATATTCTAGGTGGATTAAGAAGCTGTTGCACATATATTGGAGCAAAAACTCTAAAGGATATGGGCAAAAATACTACATTTATAAAAGTAAACAATACTCACAATAAGGTTTTTTCATGAATATGCATGTTATGGCTCCGATTGCACAAACAGGTTATGGCTATGTTAGTATGAATATTATCAAGTCTTTAGTCAAACACAATCATAATGTCTCTTTAACTCCTATCGGAGGGTCTATAGGAGCTGAGTCTCAAGAAGAGTTTGAATTATACAAAAGCTGCTATGAAAAATTGCCAGACTATAATGAGTCAGTACTCAAGATATGGCATCAATTTGATCTAATGCAAACAGTGGGACGAGGTAAATATTTTGCATTACCTTTTTTTGAGGTAGACACTTTTAATAAAAGAGAACAATATCACTTAAATTTTCCTGACGAACTTATTGTGTCCTGTCAGTGGGCTAAAGACGTTATACAGAACAACAACGTAACCAAACCAATACATGTCGTACCTATGGGAGTAGACACAACTGTGTTTAGGCCGATGCCTAAACAAGACTCATCAGACAAATATGTATTTGCTACAGTAGGTAAATGGGAAAAAAGAAAATGTCACGATACTATTATTGATTGTTTTAGTAAGGCGTTTTCGTCAGAAGACAATGTCGAACTATGGCTATTAACCCAGAACCCGTTCCTCTCTCCAGAAGCAGAAAAGTTTTGGTTGGACAAGGTCACAGAGAGTCCTTTAAGAGATAAAATACAAGTGTATAAAAAATTAGAAACGCACGAAGCTGTTGCTCGTTTTATGTCCCAAACAGATTGTGGGATATATTTGTCTCGCGGAGAAGGTTGGAATATGGAATTGTTAGAAGCAATGGCGGTAGATAAGCCTGTTATTGCTACCAATTTTTCTGCTCATACAGAATATTGCAATAGCGATAATTCTATGCTTGTGGAAATAGACGAGTTAGAAGAAGCTACTGATGGTAAATGGTTTTTTGGAGGATCTAAATGGGCCAATATAGGACAAAACCAAATAGATCAAACTGTTGATCACATGAGAAGGTGCTATAAAGAACGCATTAAAACAAATAAATCTGGCTTAAATACAGCTAGATCATTAACGTGGTCAAATACTTCAGAGCAAATTGCTAAAATCATGCAAGCCTAAAGTTCGCTAGGTGTATATTATAATATAAAGCTTACCAAAATTTAGGAGATATTATGCCTCTGCCATCTAGAAAAGATTCGCAAAACAAAAAGGACTTTATGCAACAATGCATGGGCGATCCGAAGATGAAGAAAGAATTTACAGAAACCAAACAAAGGTTGGCTGTTTGTGTTAGGCAATCTCAAGCTTCTGATGATATGTTGGTTGAGAGGGTATGCGATCAACTGTATTATATGAGCGCCTGCTGGGATGAAGAATGGAATGAATTTACACAAGACGTTATCTTAGCTGGAGTAGAAGTTATTGATGAAGAAGGAAAGAGTCTAGGAGCAGAATATCAAGGTCGCAAAGTAACTCTTAACAAGCCTTTCTTAACCCCCAAAGGCCCCAAAAAAAGAAGTGTTTATGTAAAGAATGAAAAGGGTAATGTGGTTAAAGTAAACTTTGGTGATCCAAATATGAGGATCAAGAAGTCAGATCCTGCAAGGCGTAAGAGTTTTAGAGCAAGACATAATTGCGATAACCCCGGACCAAAATGGAAAGCCAGATATTGGTCTTGCAAAGCATGGTAATATAATGTCAGATATTCTTAAGCAAACTTTAAATTTATTTGAACTTGATTCTATACAATATGCTCAAGGCTTTGAGTATCATAATTCTGTATATAAGGTTGTAGATTTTTTTGAGTTAGGCGACCTAGATTTGTTTTCTGTAGTGCAGTCGCCACCAAAAAATTCTAGCAACATAACTAAACAAGAATTAGAAGAAATATCTAGGTTAACAAAAAACAGAACAAAAGAAGAAGAGAGGTTGGTTTATTCTATAGACTCAGACTCTATAGCTTTGCATTTAGAAGCTGTTGAGGAGTTGGGAATCAAGTTTGACTATAAAACATACAATACTTTCTACCCTGCAGTTTCTGAAATGATAGATCATCTAAAATATTTTTATAATAGAGCAAGACCTTTTCAGATAGCTGATAAATTATCTATTAACATCAATAGGATTATTACTAAAACTCATCACACACCATCATACCCCAGTGGTCACACAATGTCTGCCGTACTAGCTTCTAAAATTTTAACAGACAAATATCCTGAACACGAATCTAAATTTAACGAAATAGCCAAAACATGCGGACATGCAAGAGTTTTGCAAGGGGTTCATTACCCTTCGGACAATACAGCTAGTATTAAAATTATTAATAAAATATACCCTATAATTAAAAAGTATTTTACGGAGTAATATTCAATGAATTATAAAGAAATCTTAAACAATATTCAGAATCAAATATCTGAGAATAATACAGAAGAAAATGTCAAAGATTCCAAATTACAGGAGTATAAAAAAGATTTTTTAGACATGAACGTAGGTTCTTTAAATGCCATAATGAATCACGCTAAATCTATTTTAGAGTCTTTAGATAACGAATCCATAAAAGAAAACTTGACAGAGAGCTGGCTACAGGGTAAAATTGCAGTAACGGAGGATTACATGCGAACAATTCATGATTTTGTAAAGTATGTTCCTGCAAATGACGATGATACTAAAGCGACCAATCGACCTGGATTATGGGAAAACATTAGAAGAAAGAAACAAAGGGAAGGAGACAACTATAAACCAGCCAAACCCGGCGATCCAGACAGACCAACGCCAGAGCAACTTAAAAGAGCTCAAAAGAAAAAGAAAAAGAAAAAATAACTTATAATAAAAAGGATTTAAAAAGGATGGATAAACAATTTGACTCTTTGGACACCTATATACAATTAGCCAAAAAAACTATTTCCAAGTTTGCTCCCAAATTTTATAATGGACTAGCTGCTGAAATGCTTTCTAATGAAGATGCTATTTCTGACATAGCTACAGCTATTATGTCTGCTGATTGGAAATTTGATTCAAATAGGGTTGGCCCGACAGGACTAAAGAAAACCCAATATTCTTATAGAAACCAGTGCGTTATTTGGGCTATGAAGACTTATGTAACACATAAATATAAACAAAAAACACATTCTAGTTTGGATTTTGATATTGGAGATAAAGATAGTCTTTCCAAAACAATCGCTGACGATAAAAGTTCTAATCCTTTAGATATTATCATGGAGCAAGAAGAAAAAGATAATCTAAAACAAAATTTAAAAGATATCCTAGAGTCTGATATTTTAAACGACAAGCAAAGAAATCAGATTAAAATGTATTATTATGAAAATAAAACACTTTCTCAAATCGGTAAAGTATTTGGTGTCTCCAGAGAAGCTGTGCGTCAAAACATTAAACGTGGCTTACAAAATATTAGAAAATTAGAAAAATGTTATTGCTAATAAAAAGTATATTTAATTATATTAAGAGTATATTTGGTTCTAAAAATATATCTATCAATAATAATCATTCAAATGGCGTTTCTTTTTATATAGACTCCAAAAACCATATTATGATGAATGTAGATATAGATGATCCAGATACACTATCTTTAGATGAATTAACTGACAATGCAGAAAAAACAGCAATAATAATTACTTCGATTATCAACGGAGACATTAATGATCAAATATTAACATTCATTAAAAAGTCGTCTAAAACAATAGAGACTAGCGCTAATACAAATCTATTCTTCCAGAATGTTTTATCTTACCATGAGATGCAACAAAAAGAAAAGGTTGATAATATCAAAACCAATCTCTATGATAAAGTTGTAATTAGACCATCGGAAGCTTTTAATAGATATGTTTAATACAGAAGAACTAGATGAGAGAGAAAATATAATTGTTTGGGAAAAGTGGGTAGATCCCTATTTGCAGACTATACAAGATTCTGTGCCTACAGGAGACGAAGAGGATGAAGATTTAGAAGAAGAATATTTAGAAGATGAAGAAGATATAGAAGAATACGGATCTGTAGATAAATTAGGTAAGTTCAGAGCTATTGCAACACCTATGGGTATTATCCCGATTAATGAATCTACCGCAAGCGGCAAGATATTTAATTTTTGGGTTGGACATACTAATTTTGATATCACAAATGCTTTAGCTTTAATAATTGAAGAAACAGCAGGCGTAGAAACTTTAGATATCTTTACAAGATATAGGTTTCGTATTGGAATAGGTAAAGCTTTCCATGACTCAAAAGTTATGAGAGACATTAATTCAAGGGTATATGACTACTTAATATGACACAGATAAATAATGATTCAGATTTATACAATATACATAATTTGTGTATAGACTCAAAAAGCAGGGAGCTATTCTTGCACTCTAGTTTTGATTCAGAAGAAGAATCAGGTGTGGAGTTTAGATCTGCTATAATGTTTGAAAAAAATGTACGATATCTTAATCAAATTTCTCATGAACCTATTTTAGTACATATGCATTTACCCGGAGGTGATTGGCAAGATTGCATGGGTATAGTAGATACAATATCTACCTCTGCTTCTAAAATATTTATCCTAGCATATGGAAAAGTCGAATCTGCTAGTAGCATACTTTTTCAAGCTGCCGATCTAAGGGTGTTAATGCCGAATACTCACATGCTGATTCATTATGGTTCTTTAAGCATAGAGGATGAACATCGTGCTGCAAAGAGTAGTTTTGAGTGGAGTGAAAAAGAATCTCTAAAAATGATTAACATGTTTACTAGTAGATGTATTGACAGTCCAATAGCTAAAGAAAGAAATTGGAAAAAACATATTATTAAAAAACACATCATGACACAATTAGACAATAAAAGCGATTGGATACTAGATGCTGAAGAATCTGTATATTACGGTTTTGCTGACGGTGTATTAGGAGATAGAAAGTTTACTACGATAGAAAAACTAAAAAGCAGAAAAAGGTAATATGTATATAGAGTATTGTCTATATGACAGAACACTCAGCGAAAAAGACATATCTAAAGAAATAGAAAAAGCCCTAGACGTAGGCGTAAAAAATTTCTGTTTACTTCCCTATTCTTTAGCCTCTTTAAAAAATAGTGGTCTATTAAAAGAGATCAATGTCTCTGTACCTCTTGATTATCCTTTTGGAATTATGGATATTGATGCAAGAAAAGCTGTTCTTTCTAATTTATTAAATAAATACAAGATACAAGCCTTAGATGTTATTGCTCCTTCCAAAACACTTTCCAATAACAAATACTCTAAATTTAGAGAAGATGTTGATAATGTAAACTCAGTGTCTGAAAATTACGGATTAGATATTAGATATATATTAGAATATAGGATATTTAACTATGGAGTCCTGGCTCGATGTTGCCAAATTCTTACAGATAAAGGAATAGAAACCATTATTCCTTCTACGGGCAATATGATAGATGATATTCATGACAATATTATTGCTTGTAAATACCTAGAAAGCAAATCCAAAATTAAAACTATTTGCAGCGGTAATGTCTATCACAATAAACACCTGTCTTTATTAAAAACTCATAATATAGATAAAATCAGAGCTTTTAATATAAATACGGTCAATATGTTACAAAATTGATATTTTCAATTTTATTTATCTATTAATTATGGTGTAACTTACTTATAAGCAATAGGCCTATTTGCACCAACAAACCGGAGATATAAAATGAATTTAGAAGATAATGTGAAACAAAATGACGGATCAGCGTGGGAAGCGGACGGCAGCACTACCGTAAACAATGCTGGCACATTCATGGCTTTTGATAGCACAAATACCAAAATGGATGCAGTTAGCCCAGCGTACGCAGGCTATCTTGGAGGTTCAGTTCCAGCTGATACCAACAATCCAAATACAGATCAAGCTTTATCAGATGGTAATTTTGCACACAATAACCAACGTCCAATAGCCAAGGGTTTAACTACAGTTCTTGGTGGAGGCGCAGTAGACAGCAGATTGTTGGCTGGAGCTATGCTATCCTACGACGATACTAATTCCATACATGCTGTTGAAAATATTACCACAACTAGAACTGCTACAGCTATCAGAGGTGGTCAGTTCTTCATTGCAGGTAGAGATAACGACAGATATAATTTTAATCCAGATCCTACCACAGCTACAGACGCTTTTGGCAACGATAATGCTGCTAGAGTATCTAGAGCAACTCCTGGTAATCTAGTCTTCAAACTTGGTGGACCTTCAAGTGGTTCAAACCCTGTTGTAGACAGTTACTATTCAACTGTTGATAAAAAGACTGGCTAATTTTTAAACTTCATAACTTAATAATCAAGGACGGTGTATAGTTTATATACCGTCCTTTTTTATTGGAGATACATAATATGGCAGATCCTAATACTTTAGGTCATTTTTTTGAAAACTTTACTACACACATGGCTAGTGTTGTAATCGCACTTATTGGTTTCTGGACTGGTTTCGTTCGAAATCTAGTTAGCAGAAAAGAAGTGGAAGAAATGATAAATCATCAAAGTCAATACATGAAAGATAGAGAATTTATTATGGCTAGGTTAGAGGATCATAAAGCAGATAGTGCTACATTATTTAGAGCCCTTAATAAAAACACAGAGGTAATGAGTGAACTTAAAGTTCAAATAGCAATGCTAAGTAAAACACTAGAAGCATTGGAAAACAGAATAGAAAGAACATAATTTATAAAACTTTTAGATGGAGATAGAATAAATGGCTACTACAGATGTTGCTTTTTCTAGTGATAATGTTTTTCCTTCAGGTATGCCTAAAAATGGTAGTATGATTTTGCATGCTGGAATTAGAACAGGTAATTATGATGTAGATAATACTTATGCTACATCTGGTATTACTGATGATCAGATAGAGGTTAAATATTCTGGTCGATTTGACGATTATGACTATTATTTACAATAGTATTTAAGGTTAGTTATTATGAAAAAATCATATCAAACAAGCGAATTTTGGTTTACCATAGTTAGCTTTGTGATAAGCGGTTTATTTATAATAGGAGTTATATCTGAACCAGATACCAAAGACGATCTAATTAGTGTTGGCACTCATGTTGTTGAGAGTATTATTTTATTGGGTGGTCAGTTTATGGTATTTTCTAGATACTTAAACAAAAGGAAAATAGAGAAAATAGAATATGAAAAAACAAAACAAAAAGAGCAAGATAATCTAAGAAAAGAACTTGAAGATTATGTGGGTGTAGGTAAAAAACATGATGTTGTAAATATTAATACGGCAGACTTAGGAGAACTAATACAGTTACCACACATAGGCCCGCAACTTGCTCAAAAGATTATTGATTTTAGAAGTAGTGCAGAAGATGGTTTTAATAATCCCAGTGAATTAGTTCAAATTAAAGGGATTGGATATAGTGTGTTTTCCAATATTCGTCAATACGTCACCGTATGAGGTAAAATATGAGTAGTAAAGAATTAATTATTAAAGAATTTGATGCCCTTATCGAAAACGTCAAGACTAGCTTAGAAGACGTTAAGAGATTTGCTGTAGGAGAAGCGTGGAAAATACTACAAGTAGCTACAGCCAGTTTAATACAAACAATCGAAAAATTCGGATCAGATCTAGAAGGGCCAGAAAAAAAGACCATAGCTATGGAATTATTATCTAATTTTTATGATAAAATATTTTTAGCTGTTGATATTCCCGTTGTGCCTAATATTTTAGAGCCTATTATACATAAGACTGTCAAGGCATTTTTAATGGTTCTGGTAAGCGCAACAATTGATGCGTTAGTCACAACATTTAGAGAAGCAGGTATTTTTCTAAAGAAAAGGTTAGATGAAAATCCTTATAGTAAAGAAGTTGTAAAAGTTTCCTATGTTCCATGAAAGGGATAGATTATGAATTTTAGCCAAAGTTTTGAGGAATTTAGTAGCAGTTTAGGCCCGATGGATTTGGCTTTATATGCTGGCGTAGGCATAGTTTTATGGGTCTTGTTTAAGGATAAATTAAGTCCAGTTCAAAAAATTGTGCTAGATCTAGTTAATAAGGCAAAGTCTTCTTTAGGTAAGGATGGACAACCCAAAGTATCCGTACCTTTGCCTGATAGTATGAAAAATGCTCCAGCTAAAACCCAGAATGTATTTTTTGATTTGGTAGTATCCTGGAAACAAACACGAGATTTAGCAGAACTTAGCGGCTGTAAAAAAGCTGTTGAAGTAGCTGATCAAATGTTTCCTTACTTAAGTCCAACAATATGTTCGGAGGATAAAGATGCAGAATAAATTATTATTATTTGTAGGTGTTGTATTAGTATTTTTTGGCGTATTCAAGCCAGATTTATCTAATTTTTCCTTGCCTGTAGGTGGTAATACCGTATGTGTGACATCTAATCATGTTGCAGATGCTCCTGCTAATGAAGCGCTACTAAATAAAGCAAGGGCTATTACAGAAGTATTACTTGCTTCTGATGATTCCACAAGAAAAAGTGATTGCATAAAATTATCTTCTTTATACTGCGATATTGCAACATTAATAGAATTAGATAAAACAGATTTAGTAATTGCTGACACATCAACAATCAGAGAAGTAAATAGTGTTGCTGGTAAGATGTTAAGATTAGATATCAAAGATAAATATCCTAATCTTGCTGAGTTAGCTAAAGATCTTGTTGTAACCAATATCGGTGACGACGATGTGATTTTAGACGAAGAACTTAGACTTAAAGCTGTAGAGGCTTTTCGAGCATTAAGCTGGGCATTTTGGGAGGGTAGTAAATAATGCCAAGAATGACTCCAAAAAATTTATATGATGCTTACAGACAAGGATATAATGGATGTCTGTGGGAAGAGCACGTTTTTGTAGAACTAATAGATAGTTCAAAATATGGTTATTTTAAAGACGGAGCTAAAAAAATTAAAAATAGTGGAAAAGGGAAACTATCAACTCCTTTTATGTCTGTGTTAAAATTTGATAAAAATGCATATATAGAGAGACAAACTACAGGAGATTGTGTGTCTCACGCAACTCGGAACGCATGTGACATAACCAGAGCAGTAGAAATTGACATTAAGGGAGACAAAGAAAGTTGGATTGCTAGAGGTGCTACTGAAGCTATATATGGATGTAGAGGTCATGGTGGACAAGGAATGAGTTGTAGTCGAGCAGCTACTTTTGTTAGTCAAGCAGGTGGAATACTGGTTAGAAAAAATTATCCTGGTGTCGCTAACTTTTCTAAATACAATGGTTCTATGGGCGCCAAATGGGGGTCTAGAGGCTTGCCAGATAAAGTTATAGATAAGGCAGATGATCATCAAGTAAAAACAGTTTCCCTAATCAGAACTGTTGAAGAAGCTAGAGATGCTTTGGCTAATGGGTATGGATTAAGTGTTTGTAGTAATTATGGATTTTCCAGCAAAAGAGATAGCAAGGGATTCGCTAGAAAAAGTGGGTCCTGGAATCACGCAATGTCCTGGACGGCCTGTGATGATACTGGTAAAGAACCTGCTTTTCTTATACAAAACAGCTGGGGCAAATTTAATAGCGGAGGGCATCCAGAATGGGGTCCAATTCCTGATGGTTCTTTTTTAATACATGCCGATGTTGCAGAAGGGATGCTTCGACAAAATGGGGCTTATGCCTTTAGTGATTTTAATGGATTTCCTCCACAGAAACTTCCTGATTATGGCTTCGGAGATTATTTATGAGACTACTAGACAAGATTGCACTTAACAGTTTAATTAAAACCATTACTAGTTTTATACTAGCTATATTAAAAATGTTTGCCCCAAGCAAATCTGACAGCATAACTCCCAGAGAGAGAAAACGTCCTGTACTTGACTTTCTTAAAAAATGGATGAAATAAAATTATGAGCAAAATCTTATTTAGTGCAATTATTAGTTTACCCTTAATGTTTGGTCAGTTTTTATTTACTAATGTATCGGACGCTCCTTCTTATAGTACAACAGCTGTTGTTACCTTGGTTGGGGCAAAAATAGCTGCACAAAAAGATGTTGTAAAGAAATACAAAAGAAAAGATTGCCCTGTTTGCAAAGGAAAAGGCTGGTACATTAGTGGTGACGGAATAGCTAAAATAAGCTGTCAATACTGCGAATAATACGGTGTATTTAAATTTTGTAAAGCCACATAACCCACATAAAGGACGATCTCTATAATGTCAGATATACAAAAAATTAATACTGACAAGTCTATAGATAATGGTGGTATTACGGTTAGATATCCATTCGGAGAAGGAGAAGGTCGTGATGCTAAGATATCTAGTCAAAATATCAAGACTCAAGCAAGTAATTTATTAAATAAGTTTAAACCATTAAGAAGCTTTGAAGCAAAGACATTCTCATCCCTCTATTCTATGTTAACAGACAAAACTTTGGGAATATATCAATCTGACTTACCGTACCCTAGCACATCTAACTTTACATTAAAATCACAATTAGACTTGGGAATAGGTGTTTTTTCTGTATTTAACGAGCATTATATTTTTAATTATAACAATTATATATACGTGTGTTGTAATAATAATAATATTAAATATATAGATGCTGATTTTAATATATCTGAAATTGATATTGGTTACAGGTGGGACCAAATCTTTTTTAAAGACAATGATACTATTTTTACCTTATTAGATAATAAGATTTATCAAATTGATTTAACAAATAATACAAGCTCTGTTTATGGAACATTAGACAGCGCAATACCATATCCTGTAGACGATATTAAATATGACAACATCAATAACAAATTTATATGTGGGTCAAGCGAAAAAATATTTATTAGCAACAATAGCTTGACCTTGCTCGCTACCTTGAACAATACAGTGCAAACTTTATTCAATAACAAAAACGGCACTTTTATAGCATCTAGACCTTTAGACGGAAATCATGATGCTCAAGACAATTTTCAAATAGACTTATCAGATAATTCTATCACAACATTAACAGATAACAAAAACTATCATGAATATATAGATTTATTTTGTAATAACTACATAAAGTCTACCGACATAACAGATGAATTATATAGCGGTTCTACTTTATTGGGCAGTCTAACTCTGTTTGGAGATGCGTCTAATGATGTGTTGTCCATAAATCAGGCTACAGACACTATTGTTGTAAGAGAAGCAGACAAAAGAAATGTCTATTCTTTAACAAATGCTCTTAATGGTAAACTTTCTAAACTTGTGGAGTTAGATTAATGGGTGTACTTGTTGTAGCACAAAGCGGCGTGTCGATCACCCCAACACCAACACCCAACAGGTCTGCAACCCCTACACCAACACCAAGTGTTACATCTACTCCAATAGTAGTCACTGTCACCCCAACTGCTACTTCTACAGTAACGCCCACTCCTACTATTACCAAAACACCAACCCCCACACCAACAACATCTCCTAGACCAATATCTATACTGACCCATCCTGAGTCCCAAACAATAGATATAGAACAAACACAAAGTGTAATGTTGCGTACAAGTACAGATAATAATTCTACTCATTATTATTCTTGGCAATACTCTGACAATGGAGGTTCTGACTGGAATTTTATTACAATAAGTGGTTTATCTGTGCCGTCTAAGAAATCTAATCCAACATCCTACTTATTCTTAAATAATCTCACACCCGCTCAACACAATAATCAATACAGATGTCAAATCACCAATGAAGTATTTACTACAGAAACAAACGTGGCAACACTTACCATACTGACAGATATCAATATTACAACACAGCCCACAGGCACTACTATTTCAGGTAGTGGAACAGCAACATTTTCTATAGGTGCAGAATAATGTCAATTAATTATCAATGGCAAGTATCTAAAGATGGAGGAGATAACTACTCCAATATTAATTATACAGGAACTATTTTAAACTTAAATAGAATCAAAAGACATCAAGACAATAATCTTTATAGATGTAGAGTCAACAGAGATGGTAGCGCCAAATATAGGTACAGTAATTCCGCTAAACTTACAGTCTTTCCAGATATATCTCTTGGCAAATTACCCAGTAACATTTCTATAGACGACGGAAATCTTTCGCTAAGTCCGACAGTTTCTGTAGACAATAGTGCTACAACTTCTTTTCAATGGCAGTATTCAGATAACGACGGTGATAAGTACTATAACTTACCATCGCAAACAGGATCAGGATTAACTCTTACAGGACTATCTTCCGCCAATAAAAATTGGCTATATAAATTAAAAGCAGATAGTTACTATTATTCAGGTATTGTCAACACAGTATTTTCAAACGCTGTCAAGACGAATATTGAAACAGATGTTCCAATTATACAAATATGGAGACAACCACAGCATTACTATATAGACACTCAATCTCAAGAAGCGAGAGCAGAATTTGATGTAACTGTATCAAGCACAGGATTAGATGCAAATGGTATTCCGACTACTTTTTTCGAGTCAAGCGGAATTAGCTACGCTTGGGAACGAACAATAGATAATATTAATTGGGAACCTGTTGCTACCCATCCTAGTGGACAAAACAAATTATCTATTTATGATCTAATAAAAGACGAAGAAGCTAGCAGTAAAACAAGTTGGCAGAATTACTATCAGACTATTGGAGCTAAATATAGAGTAAACGTATCTAAAGATGGGCATACTGTTATGTCAGAAAGCGCTTCATCATTAGACGGCATTAATCTTCCAGAAACTACTAATTCTGACTATAGTTCCAAAATATATAGTATGAATCACTTTCATATTAGAACCTGCAAAGGTTTGACCTTGGGTCTTTTTAGTAATTGTCCTCAAATTCTAGAAAATAAAAATAGAAGAATTAATCTTAAACTTTTAAGCTTAGAATCTAATGGAGACAAATATGACTTAGTTCTAAATATGATCAGAGCCCCAGAAAATAATGAGACCAAACCTTACAGTATTGCTATAGAAAACGTTTCTTTATTTAAAAACAACATTTTACAACAAAATGCTGTAACAAATTTTAATTCATCGGAAAACAAAAAAACACCATTTACTATAAACGAATCCGCCGGAGTGCAATCCTTATCAAATAATATTTCTGCTGCTGGAGCAGGCATAGTTTATGGACAAGGCTATTGCATCAATCTGTGCAATCCTTTACACGGCAATAATTTATTGAATGCTAATTATAAAAACTTTATTAGCAATTGTATAGCTAAGTCTAGCAATAAACAATATGGTGCTATTAAAGTAGGTTTTACAACTACAGGTAGTTCGTCTGCAGATACTGATTTATTATCTAAACTTCCAACTAAAATAAAAATTCAAAACGGTAATGACGTCAGTGTAGATCTGAAAATTAGTTATGAAATTATAGGTAGTGCTAGTCCAATATCAAAACTTACATTATCCGATATAGATGTCGTAATATTAAATCAAGGATATAATTGGTCTTCTAGACAATTCACCGAAGCAGAGCAGTTAGCTTTAAAATACTATGTAAATGATGGTGGAGGATTAATTACATCAGAATGGGTTTTATGGAATGCTTATTACGGGAAATTCAATCATTTAAAAGAAGTATTTGCTGCAGAACCTAATAGATATTACAAGACAGAGAAAGAGGTTCGATATTATCAATATATTCAAGATAGTATTATCAATAATAACGTTGAAAAAGATTTTAAGTTTGGTCCTGCCAATGTTGCTGGAGGAACAGAAACTACTCTAGATTCTTTTAAATCTAAAGCACAGATTTTTTATATTAAAGATCCTTTACCTATGGAAATAGGTTTAAGGGAATCAACATTTAATATTTTAGATTTATTCTCCTTTACAGCAAAAGAAACCGAAAATACAACATCAGTTTCTTTAGATGGACTTTCAACATTCTTTGAAGGGTCTTTTCATTGGTTAGGAAAAGTAGATACAGATATAAAAATTGGAGGTGCTTTATATTGGATTTATAAATCTTTAATAGAGCATTATAGGAAAGCAGAACCTGGTACTACTAAGCCTAATTCAGTTTGGTCTTTAGGAAGACTGTTAGTTGGAGGCACAACAGATGGTATCAATCCTATATTGAAAGAGTATGATTACGACATATCCGATTTCTTATTTAGTGAAAGTCAGCTTCCTTCAGCTCAAATTTCTCCAGAACAAGAACTTACTCCTAATGATAATTTTTGGAAAGATTTATCCAAACTTTTAGGAGGCCTCAGACCCGTTAATAGCTATTATAGAGATCACAGAGAAATTGTTAAAGATAGTATTGCTATAACAAAGCCATTAATAGGAGGAACTACAGCGGTTAAACCTGTATCGGGAGAATTATCAATGCCTATTTCTGTTGTTAGTTCATCAGATTTGCCTATATCTTTTACTTTGCAAAAAGCTAGCGGAGAATCTTTTGAAGATGCTTTTTCTGGTACTTTTAATGGTCATTCTATCTATATATCAGGTATTGAATCTTCTGATATTGATGATTTGCTTGATAGAAGAGTTGTATTTAAAACACCATTAAACGATGAGGGTGTATCAACTCAATTATTTAGGTTCCAATCTCAGGGGCACGCAGGAATATTACGTCGTCCTCCGTTAAACAACCAAGCATACGTTCAAAAATTAAATCATAATGGGTCAGGACTGTTTAAAAAAACAATCACTCATACCGGAGTAAATGGTATCACATCAGAAGGACCTTCTATTTCATTAGGGTCTTCTGGTAATTTAATTAGTTGGCAATATTCTTATGATGATAAAAATTATTATAATATTCAAAGCGGAGGATCAATATCTGGTACAGATTGCATCTTAACTCTTAATAGTGGAGAATATAATAAATTTATTAGATATAAAGCCTACCCTCTTCGTAATAATATAACTTCGGACAATGTAACACCAACCATTAATTCTATTGCATATAGTTCTTCCAATCTTTATGATCCACAAAATGATATATTTTTAGATAGACAATACAATAATTATTATACAAGTGGAGGTGTATACTATTGCGATCTATATGTGTCTGTAGAAAATACTAATGATACTTTTACTTTAGAAGATATTACTTGGGAACAGTATAGTTCTACTACAAATACATATAGCAGTGTCCCTAACACTTCAGGTCATAATGTATTAGTGGCCAGTGGAGTAAAAGTTGCTTTATTGGATAATTATAAGTTTAGAGCTAAAATAAACAACAGGATTTTTTACACATGAGTTCTTATAATACTTTATACATAGATATAAAACAATCTCCTAGCCTTTTAGCTTCTGTAGAGAACGTTAAGCTTTCATCTGATATATATTATTTAAATGCTGATCGTCAACAGTTTTTATTAAATACTGCTGATGGAACGGTTAGCTACTCTTGGCTTTATTCTGCTGATGGTGGACAAACATTTAAAACTTTAAATCAAAATAGTCCTAGTTTGTCACTAGACGTAAACACATTAAATATTCAATACATATATAAATTAAAAGTATCCATAGACAGAAATCCTTCTTCTTTGCTAAGTAATAGCTCTGATATTAAAAATATTATTTCTAATACTAGCAACAATATTATTTTAACTAATCAAACCGATGATGATTCTGAAGTATTGTATAGCGAAGCAATAACTATTAATCATAATCTAGATTTAGAAGATATTATTGTAGATATGGCTTTAAACGATATTATAGAACAACTTGGCAACGAAATTAATTTTAATAATCAAGTAGACAACCTAGAGCTAAATGTAGAATATGAAGAATCTATAGAAGATACAGAAACTATAGAATCTGTTACTATCGGAGCAGATAGCCCTACAGGTGGTGCTGGTTTTCTGACAACTACATGCTATGAGCGACGAGTGAACTATTTTTGCGGTGTCAAGATTGATTACTGTGTTAAATCAGAAGAATTTATTTTCCCCGGCAGTAACTTTGTTTGTGATGGAGCAGAAATTTGTGTAGGAAAGTGTGTCGTAGAAGATCAAGCTCTACTTAAAATTAACACGCCCGTTGGAGAATGGTATAATACCAAAATAGGAAATGGTCAATTTAGATGGTGTGTAGGAGGTGTTCAAACTGTACCCCCTATTGATTCGGTAAGTAGATCAACTGACTACGCTAATTGCGCAGACCCTATAGATCACCCTGAGAGAGGTAAGGCACTGAAGTGCTATGATCCTGAAAGTAAAACCGATTGGTACACGTGGTTCTTTGACTTACATTGGAAAGATTGCGCCCCAGTGAGACCCAGCAAGAGGGGAGCAAAAGGTGCTGATGGGGGAGGTTGTCCTGGAAGAACCTATAATATAATTAAGAAATGGTGCAATCCATCGAGTTGTCCAGGAGAGCACGAGTACCAATATAAATACAATCCATTCCTTAACCCCTCAGCAACTGAAAAACAATTTAGATGTAAGCCAAATAAATACGTGTACCAAGGAGGCTGCTCCTGTGAAGATAAAAATGGGAACACATCTGTTGAGTACGGAGGAGGTTGTGCTGGTCCGGCTTGTACGTCTGTAGCTGGTCCGACAAATATACAATATGTTGGAGCGATTACCGTTAACGTTTTCGCAGATCCAGATGGCACGCTACGCGCTGAATTTTCCGGCAGACCTAAATTAGAATCAAACAAGAAATACACACTACACCTTCGTGATGGTTCAGCAGGTAATCATAATCTAGATAATATATTCAAATTCACAACACCATATCTTGACCCAGATTCAGACCTTTGTGATATACACGATTTAAATATAGGAAGCGACCTTTGGGGTCCTTGTATAAATCAAGCATTATGTTATCAAGAAGAAGATATTGACCCTAGCTTCAAATGTTTTTCTGGTGACGCCATATACAAAGTCAAAACAGCTGGAAACAAAAGCTACAGTTGCGCAGAGCATTGTGAAAACGACGACATTCCTAGGATTGATGCTCCTATATATTCAATTTATATCCCTACAACTAGACCAAGTTCTTCAGAAGGTCTGATGACACTAAGCAAGGCACAAAAATATGTAAAAGATGCTGCTGGTCCTAATGATCCGTATTGGATTAGACAAGACGGGATCAGACCTGCTGGAGGAAGATCAAAATGTGAATATTATTGTCAAGCAACTCGTAAGAAAAAAAGCTATAGCATCGCTACTACAGCAGGGACTACTATAGGAAAGCCAAGTCTCAATCAGCCTTGTAAAGCCTGTGACTGTGAAACAAATGCTGATTGTGGGGGCTGCGGGGTCTGTTCTAATGGTCGATGCATAGATTATCCGAGTACACACAAACTTGCTGGCCGTCATCCTTGTGCTTCAATCCCAGGATCTGTTTGTTGTACAAGTGTTACTCGTGATATAGGAGAAAAAACAGGATATAAAAAAACTGTGACATGCGCCGATCCCTACTTTTGTCAAGAGTGTATAGCTGTTGAAAGCGATAACTCTGGCGATCCTAGTGGGACTACTGCTGGACTTCCTTATAATTCTAATGATCCTACTGTAGCGTGTTGTGCTGGAGTTAAATATGATCCTAGATGTAAACAATGTGAAGAAGGTACGATAACCGACACATGCATACCTCCAAAAGTATGTACTAAGTCAGGAACAGATACTTGGGACGACGGCTCTGATCCATTTTCTCCAAATCTAATTGAATACGACACGTTTTCATGTATAATACCTCCTTGTCCTCATTGTTCATTTGAAGCTGATGATTATGAGCAGACAGGTAATTGTATCCCTTATAACGGAAGTGTCAATGCAATATTGTCATGCCAGGAGTGTGAAGTTATATCTAATCCTTTTTATCCTGCTTTGAGTGACGAACCATATATGCCATTTTTTACCTCTACTTTAGATGAGGGAGAAGAATGTTGTCAAACTGGTGAAACCACAGCGGCTCCGTCAAAAAAATGTTGTAGTGATGGACCTGGAGATTACTCCTATAGTTGCGGAGAAGATCAAAAGTGTTGTAATGGAACCTGTTTAAATGAAGGGGAGTGCTGTGGAGAATCTGGGGCAGAACCTGCTCCAGTATGTCAGAACTGTGAAGGTGAACCCGCATGTCCTGCAGGAACAACATGCTGCACAGGAACAGATCAAAACCCTCCATATGGCGTAATATTTCTTGGATGCGCAGACCCTACACAATGCCAAGAGTGTGGTAGCGGATGGGGTAATAATCGTCAAGGCGTCCGACCAACATACGATACAAGCGACCCATGTTTAGTATGTAACGAAGGTAGTGTTGATACCATTACTTCAGACGACCCAGAAGATCCTTGTTATTCAGCCCCGCAATCTATTTTCTATGAACCTTAATCGGAGATAACTAAATGAGTAGTATAAGAGTAAAAAATTTACCTGTTTCTACAGGAGTTTTAAACACAGATAATCTAATTGTTAGCTCTGATGATTTAACATATAAGCTTCCTGTTTCTGATCTAAAAAAACAGTTGGTAAAACAGACGGCTAATTCACGAACAATCGCTACTGAGTTAAATTACGACACTACAGCTGATGACCTTAACAATATCATTAATGTCAACAAAAGTGTGCCGTCTACAGTAACTATAACATCTGCCGCATCAACTAGCGCAAATATAGGTGACCATATAGATGTATTTAATACTAGTTCTACTTCAGATGTAAGAATTTTATCACCTTCTGGGGTATATATAAGAAGCATGAATAATCATGTAGATTTAACGAGACAATATAGCGTAGGTAAAATTACTAAATTTTCCAGTAATGAATGGATGCTTACTGGAGATTTTTTCACTTCTCCTAGTGGTACATTCTAATGAAAAACAACAAACAATTGGAAAGCCTATCTAACAAGATAGCAAATGATTCAGGTCTAAATGACTGTGAAGAATATGGTAGCATTCTTTTAACGATTATGATAATTGGAATAATTTTAAATTCAATTAGAGTAATTCAAGAATGCAATAGTAGTAAATTAAACAAAATGTCTGATGAAGAAAAACATTCTTTTCTAAAAGATCAGATTAAAACTTTATCTAGTAAACGTGGATGGTTTACTAAAATGCGTATTCGCAAAGTTATGAGAAGAGAACTTAAAAAAGATACATACAAACAGTATGGTGCAAATATCGTAGACAGTATTTTAAATAGTGGAGAGAATATCACGGATGATGAACTTTCATCAATTCTGGAGGCTTTAAATGTTTAGTATAATTATATGGTGCGTATATGGTATATTCGTCGGAGCTATTGCTAAGAGCATTGTTCCTGGAGAAGAAAATTTTGGCTTTTTTAAGACAATAGCATTAGGAGTAGCTGGCTCATACATGGGCGGCGCTGTATTATATCTACTGGGGCAGTATAATGCACTAGAGCCTTCGGGCATATTCATGGGAATAGCTGGTGCTGTTTTAGCTTTAGTATTATATAATAAATTAGTAAATGAAAAATAGAGTTCCAGTATTATTGTGGTTATATCATGTCGATTTATGGCCAGAAATACTGTCTCTATTAATACCAATACAAGATCTTATTGAATTGCATATAGGTCTGTATAAAAACAATGAACAAAATTTTATAGTTGAAGATAGTATACCAACTATTTTCGATGTATATAATATTACATATCATGACAATATGGGAGGAGATGTCCTTCCTTTTCTTGAACAGTTAAATAGTCTAGACTCTTCTAGATTTGAGCATGATATATTTTTGAAGATACATACTAAAAAAGTTTATTTGCAGGAAAGATTAATTGGAGAATTATACTTTTACATAATCTTATAGGTAGTAGGTCTATTTTTCTAAAAAATTTAGACAAACTTAAAGACAATAAGTGTGGTGCTCTTACATGCTCTAATTTAATTCTGAGTGATATGGAACACACAAACAAAAGTATTATAGAAGACATATCAGAAAATATACTATCTATTCCATATGAGAAAGTAAAGAATAAAAAATTCTGTGGAGGTAATATGTTTTTTGGTAAAATCTCTACTTTTCATTCTTATTTTAATAGTGATACATTATCCTTAATTAGGCCAAAATTAAAAAAAGAAAAAGGGAAAATTAGTGATGTTAAAAAAGGAACATATGCACACAGTCTAGAAAGACTATTCGGGTATATTGTATTAGATAATAATCAAAAAATAATTCCTTCAGCACTAGAAGCGACCAAGATACTCAATCCACTTGCGCAAAACAATAAACTTCATATAATACTATTGTACGATGAGATTTCTTGCTACATTCACGAAGATATCAATGTTTGTGGTAAAATTCTATCTCGTTCTGATAAAGCCATAGAGATAGAGTGGTTTCATTTAACCAATCCGGTAATTAAAAAATACAAATATATTTCAAATAATACGCTAGTAGCTGATGCACAAAAATAGGATATTATTAACAGGTGGCTCAGGCTTTTTGGGTAAACATGTATATAAAAATTTATTAGAGAATAATTACAAAGATATTTATATCCCCAGAAAAGTAGATTACGACCTAAGAAACTTGTCAAAATGCAATGATTTATTTAGGTCTGTTAACCCAGATACTGTTATCCACTTAGCCGCAACATGTGGTGGTATAGGCGCTAATATGCGATCTCCCGGTAGGTATTTTTATGATAATATGTCTATGGGTCTAAATATAATAGAGCAAGCTAGATTGAATAATGTTAAAAAATTCATACTGATTGGTACTGTCTGTGCCTATCCAAAATTGTGCAATATTCCTTTTCAAGAAAAAGATATATGGAAAGGATATCCAGAAGAAACTAATGCTCCATACGGAGTAGCGAAAAAATCTTTATTCGTTATGTTAGACGCATATAATAAAGAGTATGGTTTTAATAGTACGATTTTAGTGCCATCAAATCTATATGGTCCCTATGATAATTTTGAAGATCATTCAAGTCACGTTATACCTGCCCTAATTAAAAAAATTGATTATGCAAATAAAAATGGGGAAGACACGGTTGTTATATGGGGAGATGGTTCTGCAAGTAGAGAATTTCTATATGCAGATCAAGCAGCTAAGGCAATTGTTAAAAGCATAAACGTAAATACAGGACCTAGCCCAATTAATCTTGGTTCTGGAGAAGAAATAACCATAAAAAATCTTGTCAATAAACTTGTACATAAAATGAACTTTAATGGCTCAATATCTTGGGATACATCCAAACCAAACGGACAACCTAGAAGATGTATAAATGCTAATAAGGCTATGTCTTATTTAGGCTGGCAAAATCAAGTAAATATAGACAAAGGACTAGATATGACTCTGGAGTGGTATAATAATGACGTATAATATTCCAGAAGATTTTGATTGGGAGTTTTATCTATCTTCTCATCCAGATCTTGTCAAAGCGGGAATCAACACAGAAAAACTAGCTAAATATCACTATGTTACTTATGGTAAAAAAGAAAATAGAATTTATAAAAAGTCTCAAGATGAGGTCTTGGGATACTTTGATAAACAAAGTGACTCTAACGATAATATAGTTTTATTTGTACAATGGTATGACGATCCGAATACTTTTATAAATAGAACTAAATGTTTACATAGGAATATCAGCAATCCATATATAGATATTATTAATATATTCTATGAAGCTGGCTCAGAGCATAAATTACATCAGTCTATTATTGAAAATGAAAAAGTTAAATTAGTTCCTCTTAATCAAAGAATGAACTACGGTTTATGGATGCGGTTTGCAGACATGAACTATTCAGACAGTATAAAGATTTTATGTAATTCTGATATCTATCTTGATGAAACAGTAGTGTCATTGAAACAAGCATCGTTTAATAGTAATAGAATACTAGCAGTCACAAGGAAAGACGAAGATGTAAATGGTAATATAGTTACCAGTAAAGAAAGGTTTTCGGATGACGCAATAGACATCAATCCTCTCTATTCTCATGATTGCTGGATATATAAAGATAAAATTGATGCCATAGAATACAGTAATATAAACTTAAATTTAGGATATGAAAATTGCGACAGATTATTTAAGAAGTATTGTCAACAACATAATATTGAATTTGTAAATTTGTTTCCTAATATCAACTGTATTCATTTAGATCACAGATCTCAAAAAACAAGACCCGCTTACGATTTAAACGTTGAGGCTGATAAAAAAAAACTAATTTTATATACAACATATTATAAATCTAGTAATATACAAAGACAGCATGAGATCGACATTGCGTTAACAAAAAATGTAAACAGCTCTTACTTTGCAAAAGTTTATATATTTGTAGATACAGACACAGAACTACCCAAATCTATTCGTAATAAAAACTATGAGATTATTCACAACAGCGACAAACCTTTTTATTTTGATTGGATATCTCACTCACAAAAGCATTTGAACGATACAGATATTTCATTGTTTGGTAATGCAGATATTGTGTTTGATGACACAATAAATATTTTATCTGATTATTTTACAGAAGAGCCAACGTTAATTTGCTTGAGCAGATATGAGAAAAATCAACTCTGTTCTAAGCCTCATTGGTCTCAGGACACTTGGGCTTTTCAGGTTAAAGACATTAGAAATATTAAGTTTATTGATGATACAAAAATTAAAACAGGACATGCTAGATGCGATAACAAAATAGCTTTTGTTTTTGCTGTAAATGGTTGGATTATGAAAAATCCTTGTTTTAACATTATAACAGAACATTTACATTATAGTCAACATAGGTCATATAAAATTAACGATGATGAAGTAATCGGAGGTATGTGTTATATATATCCTTCTCGTGATTACAGCTCTTCTAAAATAGATTATGCTATAGTTAATAAAAATCATAATCAAACAGATAATGAAGATATTCCTATTTGGTCCTTAGAAATGCTAGAAAAAACAAATAGCTCTGATGTCGTCAAAAACTTTAAGACAATAGGAAGTATGTACAACAAAAACCATTTAATGGGAGGTTGGTCTACGGTTAATGACTTACTAGATAATTACCAAGAATCTGAGACTGCTAATATAAACTTAATAACATTTACTTGGGAAACTTTTTTATCTGAACAATACAAAGTATTTGAAAAACCCTGGATAGGAATAGATCATTTAGTAAATTTTATTCCACAATATTATCGTAAAATTTCAAAAAATATATTACCTGAAAGCAATTTTTTCAATCGTATTCTACATAAAAGTAATGTATTAGAAAATTGCAAAGGTATAATCTATACTTCAGATAGTACAAGATTGAATAGCCTTAATTGTAAATACACAAAACATATACCCAAATGTACCGTTCATCATCCTGTTATATCAGACCCGGAATCTGTACAATTCAATCTGGATGCATACCTAAATAATAAAAATAAAAAACTTATTAATTTGGGCTGGTTCAATAGAAACTTTGGTTTTTTTGAAAGGCTTAATATCCCTGACTTTGAAAAACTTTTTGTTTTTGGTGGCCTGTCTGGATACAAAGGTTATGTGTTTACAGAAGATCTATATTATCATGGTATTGATATGATTAACACAGAAGTATCTCCTAGACTTTCTGATAAAGAGCTGAACAATGTTTTAAGCCAGAATGTGATATTCGTTAATTTATATGATTCTTCAGCTAATAACGCTATTATTAATTCTATTCAAAGAAATTGTCCAATAGTCATTAATAGATTAGATGCTTGTATAGAATACTTAGGTTCTGATTATCCGTTATATTATGACTATCCAGACGAAATACAAGACTTGTTGTCAGAAAGCTCTATAGCTTCTGCTCATGAATATTTAAAACAATTAGATATTAATAGTTTTAGCATGGACTCCTTTGTTGCAAAAATCAACCATTTCGTCAAACAGGTCGCAAGTCATGCCTAAAAAAATACTACTTTTAAGCAACCCCCGTCACGGCACAACATTTCTATTAAACTGCCTTAATGCGAATCCTGATATAAAAATGTGCTATGAGTTAATGAGTCTTAACAATATTCAAGGCCCCAATCAATACTGTGATTGTTTTTCTGTAATAATGAAAGATGATTTCTCAACAAAAGAAGAATTAGAAAAAGAATTTTCTAATAGATTTTTAAACGAATATTTATATATAAACAATCTAATAGATAAGCTAGACTCAATTAAAAATGTCCGTTACGTTGGCTTTAAAATTTTTGCTCAGCAATTATTTTTTAACCAAGTTTCAAACCACACCAGCCTCGAAAACTTACTGGATAAATTTGACAAAGTAATATTTTTAGACAGAGATACGACATCAATTGCTTTTTCTTGGCTTAACGCAAAACAATATGGCTATTCTTTGTCAGATAGAAAAAACAAAAATCCAGATATTGTTGCAAATAAGCAAGACATAATAGATATAGTTAGAGAAACAATTAAAAAACATAAAATTTTTAATACCGCTCATGAATATTTAGAGCAAAACAATACTCCTTACTTAGATTTAACATATGATAAACTTGGTGAATCTTCAGTATGTTTATCTAAGTTTTTAGATACAGATATAAATATTCACAGTAATTTTAATCCAGTAGAAAACAACTACAATAAATTCTTATCCAACAACATACAGCTATCTAAAAACATTTCAAATATTGATAAGTTAAAAAAAATCAATGACAGCCCTAAACCTTGTAAGTTACAGCATTTTAACATCAGACAAAATAATAAATTAGAAGCTATTAATATATTACACACAGGACGAGAGACACAATTAGAAACACAACATCTATGCGATCAAATTAGTAATAGTTTAAAAGCTTCGGATAGCGACAAAAAACTCGCTCAAACCATAGATATTAATATCATATTATCGTCTAATAGTTTATGTTCTTTTCTTGATAGTCAGATAGTTTTACTAAAAAAATATTTTACTAATGTTAATTTTATATCCTTACAAATTCCTAAAAATCAAGATTTCTACTACAACGATATTTCTGACGCAGAACTACCTAATATTAATCTAAACTATGGATTGAAATCAGGACCTAATTATGTTTTCTTCCATGTCTTACCAGAAATGAAGAAGTATAATACTTGTTTGTTTTTAGAGTTAGACTGCTACTTAAAACAAGGATGGCTTACTTCTATAACAAATTACACAAAACATTGTGGCAATTTCTGGATAAGCGGGGCAGCATATCACGGAAGCCAAACTTTTTCCGATCCCGACTTGTTACTAAATCACCATATCAATGGAGGAACATGTCTATATAATACAGGAGATACTAATTTTCAAATTTTTATTGAATGGTCTAAGAATATATTTCATATTTTAGTTGAAGAAAATTTAACACTACCATATGATTATTTAATACCATACCTATATCTCATTTATGCTCAATACCCTAGTGGCGATCAATGGCAAATCGTTAAAGAAGCAAAACAAAATTATCTTTACAATAACCTAATATCTGATTTGAGCTTACCAAATGACATTAATACAGATTTATATTCCGTTCCTGGCTGCATAATACACAAAAAGATAAAATAAACTTACTTGACTCATATAATCATTAAGTATACAATAACAACATGAGACCAGACTGGACAGATTATTTTTTAGGATTGGCTAAAATCGTTTCTCAACGTAGTCACGATATACATACACAGCACGGCTGTATTATAACTGATAGGAATAATCTTATTTTAGGTACTGGCTATAACGGTTTTCCTAGAAATGTAGACGACTCCCTACTTCCATTATCTCGTCCAGACAAATACGCATGGATGATTCATGCCGAACGCAATGCTTTATCTAGTTGCACTCACAAACCAACTAATGGAATAGCTTATGTTACAGGACAATGTTGTAATGATTGTATCATGTCCTTATGGCAAGCTGGTGTCACGACTGTCGTTATGGCCAATAGTCATGGAACTAAATTGTTTGATGAAACAGCCAAAAAGAGATTTGATTTGTTCGTAGAATTAACTGGTATAAAAATCGTAAGACATACACCAAATTTTTCATGGATTCAAGAAATAGATTTTTAAAATCAAAATCAAGAGTAAAAATTTGTGGTGTATTATAAAAATAACAACGTAATCAAATGGCCTTGCATACTCTAACCAATGATTTATCATAAATTATGAACAAATCAATTCTTTCCATACAGGCCAATTCTTTTTAATTTATAGGAGCTAGGATGTCGGCATTAAATGAACTTCAGAATTATACCTTTGTTAGTAAATACGCCCGTTGGATTGAATCAGAGAATAGAAGAGAAACTTGGAAAGAAGCAGTAGATCGTGTTAGAAATATGATGCATACATATTATGCTGATAAAAACATGTCAGAAGATATCGATTGGGCATACGATATCATGTTTAAAAAGAAAGTTTTAGGAAGTCAAAGAGCTTTGCAATTTGGCGGAGAGCCGATCTTAAAAAGACATGCTAAAATTTATAACTGTACTAGTTCTTATTGTGACAGACTAAGATTCTTTCAAGAATGTTTCTGGTTACTATTGTGTGGTAGTGGTACAGGATTTAGTGTACAGAAACATCACATAGCTAAATTACCTAATTTGTCTCATAATAAAAAAGACAAAAAGAAAGGTGTAAAATATAAAATAGAAGATAGTATTGAGGGATGGTCGGATGCTTTGGGTGTTCTACTAAGTTCCTATTTTACTAAGGCTGCTGAAGATAAGTTTAAACAATATAAAGATCAGTATATTGTTTTTGACTATAGCAATATTAGAGAAAAGGGATCACAACTATCTTCTGGTGTGGGCAAGGCGCCTGGTTTTGAGCCCTTGCAAAACGGTTTGGAAAAAATTAGAGAAGTATTGGAGACATGTATTGAAAACAAACAGAAAAAACTCAGACCAATTGATGCTTATGATATTATTATGCACTCAAGCGATGCTGTATTATCTGGTGGTGTTCGCAGAAGTGCGTCGTTAGCATTATTTAGTGCAGACGATGCGGAGATGGCTAAAGCTAAAACCGGTAATTGGTATGTAGATAATCCTCAAAGAGCCAGAAGCAATAATTCTGCATTACTCTTAAAAGACGATACATCTTATGAGCAGTTTGCTTTATTGATGGAATCTGTTAAAGAGTTTGGTGAACCTGGATTCATTTGGAGTGATTCCACAGAAATGACATTTAATCCTTGTGTTGAAGTAGGTATGTGGCCTGTTGATGAAAAAACAGGAAAGTCTGGTTGGCAAGGATGTAATCTCTCTACAATCAATTGCTCTTCTGTTGTTGATGAAGAAGATTTCTATGAAAGATGTAAAGCTGCTGCTATCATTGGTAGTTTACAAGCTGGTTTTACTGGTTTGGATTATTTAGGAGAGACTAGTAAGGCAATATTTGATAGAGAGGCTTTGCTTGGAGTTTCTTTAACTGGTATCATGGAGAAGCATGAATTAGTACTTACAGAGAAGGTCTTAAAGAAAGGCGCAAAAATTGCTGTAGACACCAACAAAGAAATCGCCAAAAAGATTTCTATTAATCAGGCAGCCAGAGTAACTTGCTTAAAACCAGAAGGTACTTCAAGTTCCATGCTAGGTACATCATCTGGCATCCATCCACATCATGCTAAAAGATATATTAGACATGTTCAAGCAAACATCTTAGAGCCGCCTTACCAATATTTTAAAAGCTATAATCCTCAAGCGTGTGAAAAGTCTTCTTGGTCTGCCAATGATACAGACGAAGTTGTTAAATTCCCTATTGAGGTTCCCGATGGATCTAAACTTAAAAACCAACTACCCGCTATAGAAATGCTTGGCGTAGTAAAAGATGCTCAAAAAAACTGGGTTCATTCTGGGAAAAACAGATCATTATGTACTCAAGATTTTCTTAGTCATAATGTTAGCAATACTGTAACTGTACAGCCAGATGAATGGGAAAGTGTCACAAAATTTATATATAATAATAGAAAGTTTTTTGCCGGGATTAGTCTAATCCCACAGAGCGGAGACAAAGACTATCCTCAGGCTCCTTTTACTACAGTATATACTAGTAGAGAAATTGTCAAAGAATATGGAGATGCTGGGTTGTGGTGTTCAGGTTTGATTGAGTTGGGACTAAATGCTTTTAATAATAATTTATGGGCAGCATGTGATTATATTACATTAAACCAATTAACCGACAAAGACGCTGAAGATAAAAAATTATTTGCAATCAAAATGCATAGATTCGCTAAAAAATATTTTGAAGGAGACTTTAAGAGACTAACATATTGTATGAAAGATGTATATAATTGGAAAATTTATACTGATTTATACCAGAGTTTTAGTAAAGTGGATTATACACAACTATTAGAAACAGAGGATAATACCGTAGGAATAGAGGAAATCAGTTGTGCAGGTGGTGCATGTCTTATTTGATTTCATTCCTAGAAGGGTACAACTTTGAGAAAAAAACAAAAGAATGGAACTCGTAAAGGGTCCATAAAGCTAGATAGCAATAAAATTAATCCAGAAGAAATTGTTGTAGGATTTAAGAATAGATTAAAACCTAGAACGATTAATCAAAAAAACTACATTAGAACCGTAGCAGAAAATACTATTACTTTCTGTCAAGGTGTTCCGGGTAGTGGTAAAACCCATATAGCTATAGGTATGGCTCTAGAATATCTCATAGATGATAAGGTCGAAAAGATTGTAATCACAAGACCTGTTGTAGAAGCTGGAGAAAGACTAGGGTTTTTACCTGGATCAGCAGAGGATAAGTTACATCCGTATCTTTTACCTCTGTTCGATGAAATCAATTACTTTTTACACATGCAACATTATGCCAAACTAAAAGTAGGTAAAAGAATAGAAGTAGTTCCTTTGGGGCTAATGAGAGGTAGAAGTTTCCATAATGCCTTTATAGTTGCTGATGAGTGTCAGAATGCCTCATATGATCAACTAAAAATGTTATTGACTAGAATAGGTATGGACAGCAAGATGATCCTAACAGGAGATGTCGCGCAATCAGATTTACAATTTGACAGACAGGGAGGCTTTCTGAGATTAATGCAGGTATTAGATGGAGTTGATGGTCTTGGTGTGGCTGAGTTAAAATCTACAGACATCGTAAGAAACGAAATCATATCTCGCGTTATATGTCGCTTAGATGAATATGAGAATAGATCATAAACCGTGTTTGGTTCTTAACGCAGATTACAGTCCTGTCGCTATAGTAGAATGGCAAAGAGCTATAATTTGGTCTTATAGATTGAATCATAGTACAGGAGGTTTGTCTATGGATATAATAGAATATTATAAAACAGATTTTATTAAAGGATCCAGTAATCAAACACCCCTACCTGCTGTAATCAAAATTAGAAATTATTTAAAGCTCCATAAACATTCTGTAAATTTTTCTAGAAAAAATTTATTTATTAGAGATAATTATACTTGTCAGTATTGTAATAAAAGATGTTCTCAGCAAGAATTAACATATGATCATGTAATTCCAAAATCTCAATGGCCTTTTAGGGACAAATCTCCTACTACTTGGACGAATATAGTTACGGCTTGTACTAAGTGTAATCTTAAAAAAAGCAATAAAACACCGCAACAAGCTCAAATGCAATTACAAAACAAACCGATTAGACCATTTAGTAATCATAAATACTTGCACGTAACGTCTAGACTATCTATTATGAAAGACAAGATACCAGAAGAATGGAAAATTTATACAGGATAACAAATGAGAGTTGACCCAAATGAATTCGTTTCTGACAATACAAATCGGATAGCTAAAGAACAAAAATTGTATTGCGTATTAGGTTCTGAAGATTTTACTGATGATAAAGGATATCCTAGATGTGAATCTGATGAGTCTAAAGTATGCGCTAAAGCAACACCAGATAAACCTACTAAGCATTTCGGTGATCAAAGAGGTAATGACTATAGATACTACATTAGGATGGATGCTGATCAGGAGTTGTTTAATCCAGTAAATCTACTATCTTCTGTTAAAGACAAGAAAAATAATCATTTTATAAATTCAGTATGTAAAAGCACCAACTCTTTTAAAGAGGTTGCTCCTTCTGTATTTAACAAGTATATTGAATATTTAAAATCTAAAGATATCAGATGGCTTAAGGAAGCACAGAGAGAATTAGTATAATGCCAGAATATACTTTTATTTGTGAAGATTGTGGGGAGATATTTAGTATAGTATCTTCTATTTCTGAATATACAGATAAACAATTATGCACACTGTGTCAGTCAGAAAATACTAATAGGTACTATCAACATGACTTAGCTAATATGACAGGTTCTGTAGTGAAAGCAGATTCTGAACTTAAAACAATAGGAGACTTAGCTAACAGAAATCGAGATAAGATGACAGAAGACCATAAGCAGGCATTGTTTAAGAAACATAATGCTTACAGAGAGAGTCCTCCAGAGATGCCACTGCCTAAAGATATGAAAAGAATTAAAAAGACAAAAGGAATAAAATGGACATAGATAAAAACAAAACAAGTCCAGAGTCTATTAAAGAAGCGTTAGAACAAGCAGGCTTATCTCAAGACATAGCCGATACTATCGGAACTGTTTATGCTCAAAATGGCTTTTCTGATGTAGCAGATACTTCTGCTGACAAATTAATAGATTGTCCTAGAGAAATAGTTTTTAAGATAGAAGGAACTGTTTTAAATCAAAATGATCAGGGAGAAATTACAGGCTCTGAATTTATATTTGATCAGTCTTATCATATACCTGTGCCTACTGGTATAAATTATAAAGATTCTATGAATTCATTTTTAAATCATTTTATGGGTTGTCTGGAAAAAACATCCAAAGAATTATGGAAAGATCATGTCTGACACTATTTATTATACTCAACTGAATATTGGTGAAGAAGATAATCAGGGTAATTTTACCATCCCAGATGATGGTCCTAATACCTACGCCAAAATTATCAAGACGCAAGGTTCTGTTAAATATATGGTTAGGATTGATCCTTCTCATAAGCTAATGAATCCTTTTGGCTACGATAATCAAACAGAATTTAGTGGGCATAAAAATTTTGTAGACCATACTTGTAAATCTTCCAAATACAATAAATATACCAGAGTAAGTAACAAGTGTTTTGATTACTATTTATCTTTTTTAAAGACAAAAAATTTGGCATGGCTGACCAATGCTGAAAGGGAAAACAACTAATGAATAATAACCTAATTAAGAGATATGCTGTTTTGTGGTTAAATTCTCAAGGTGATGATATGGATACAATTTGAGAATCTTTAGATATACCCAAAGCTAGTATTAAAAGAATTGTAAAGCTGTATGCTGATACCACACCAGAAAAACAAGAAGAAAAACAAGAAGAAAAATCTAGCAGTACAGCATCCACTAGACAAACAGCCAAAGACTTTATGATAAATCAAACGTCGGGTAAAGGATCTTCTGGAGTTACTATTATGACTAAAACGGCTTCAGAGAGGAATGATGCCTCTAAGAAAAACTCACAGAATAAAGATCAAAAATTTTCTAATTGTATATATAAGTTGGACGAAAATAAATAGTACTATAGTATGGAATATATCTCTAAATACTCTAATGATAAAAGGGTATCTGCTGCTCAGTATATCACGGAGATTATATGTGAACACAAAGCCAAAAAAGAAAAGAAAGATTTACATTTTCGATTTTGGCAAACTAGCAAGTACTGGGAAAAGTATTATAGAAGTCAAATAGCTACGGCGAATAAATTATTAAAGACATATAGTCCTCAAGCAATTATATCTGCATTAAATGACAGGAAGGCTGTAAGAATTTTTTCATTGAGGGCTCCCCATCTAGAACCTATTATAGAACATCATCAGCATTTGTTTGACAACAATAATTCCAAACCACAAACAGAAATAGAAAGAGTTGATGCCAGTAAACTGAAGTCAAGAAAACAATATAAAACTTACAAAAAAAGCATAATGGATATTTTAGATGATCAAGGAAAAGAAAATGGCTAAATTAAAAGAAGAAGTAACTAAAGCTTTTGGTAAAAATATTATTTTATCAGCTAATTCGATTATAGATAAACCATCGACAGTAATTCCTATTGGCCCCTCATTGGATATTATTTTAAATGGAGGTGTTCCTGAAGGTAGTTTTATTGTATTAACAGGACAGCCCAAATGTGGCAAAACTACAACATCTCTATCCTTTGCTGCTACTGCTCTTAAACCTGAATATCAAGGAGATTTGCCTTCTCCTAGAAAAGCGTATTACCTAAACATCGAAGGTAGACTGAAAAAGAGAGACTTAGAAGGAATACCAGAATTAGACTTGGATAGATTTGACGTAATAGGTTCTCAACAGGGTAAAATTTTACACGCAGAAGAGTACCTACAAATTGCAGAAAAAATAATTAATCAAGAACCAGGTAGTATTTTAATTATTGACTCTTATTCAGCATTATGTACAGAAGCTGAAATCACATCGGATATGAATAAGATGCAAAGAGCAGATGGGGCTAAACTCTTGGCTAAGTTTTGCAGAAAAGTAGCTAATGTTATTCCTGTTAATAAAAATTTAGTAATTGGTATTACCCATCTTATGGGGAATCCCACTGGTTATGGAGCAGAATTTAAGGAGAAGAGTGGTCAGGCCGTAGCGTATCAAACGGATATTAAACTAAGAGCGAAAACTTTCTCACCTTGGTTGCTAAACAAAGATACCAATTCTCAAATAGGACAAGAAGTAACATGGCAAGTTGTCACCTCTGCTCTAGGCCCTCCGGGAGGATCTATAACAAGCTATTTAAGATATGGACAAGGCATAGATAAAGAAATGGAAGTTGTTAATCTAGCTATAGATTTAGGTCTTATCCAAAAAGCCGGAGCATGGTATACTCTAAGTTTTGTAGAGGAAAAAGAAAAACCTAAAGCTCAAGGAGCAGAAAAAGTTAGACAATATATAGTAGATAATCCCGGATGTTACGATAAACTTTATGCTGAGATTAAAGAGACTATGGGTATTTAGTGATGATAGTCATAGATTTAGAAGGTAATTCTACAAATTGGCTATTGACAGGCAACAGTTCTCATGCTAGAATGCTTAATAAGTCAAAACTACATTTAAGAGCAAGAAAGCTACTTAAAGATATCCATCCAACACTACAAATACTAGAAGAAATACCAATTCATGTTAGAAAAAAAGAACTTTTATATTTAGATTTTTACATACCGTTAATAAAAGCTTGTATAGAAGTTCATGGAGAGCAGCATTATAAGTTTATTGGACACTATCATGGAAATAGATTTAATTTCATTAAAGCCAAACAAAGAGATATGTCGAAAAGAGAATGGTGTGAGTTAAACAACATTACGCATGTAGAACTAAAGTTTGATCAAACAGATGAACAGTGGAAAGAAATAATAGAGAACTAAAATGAATACAAAAGAGAAAGTCAAAGAATGGGATGAGATTTTAGACTCCTATGAAAACAGTATTGGCTTCCCTAAATACAATGAGTGTCTTATCAACGAGAAAGAACTCAATGAATACTTTTCGATGGACAGAAATGTTATCGAAAAATTATCCCCAGAAGACACAGCTCAAATTTCATATAGGCTATCACAATTTGCTTTTCATATACAAAGAACTTTAAATAGAGAAATAGCTAGACATAATTGGGCTGAAGAAACTATAAAGGAAACCATAGCAGACGAATTGAACAGCTATAAAGGTTACGGTTATGTAGAAAAATATTATCAAGCAATTAAACATAATGAAGCAGCGCAATCTTTGAATAAAATTAAAAAATACGCTAAACAGAGAATGGATAGACTCTCTTATACTGCAAACTCTATTAAAAATCTATCAGACATCCTTATGGCTATTAATAGGAATAAAAATAAAAATGGACATCAATAAACTCAAACAAGACCCGGAAAAAATTCAACAGCTTATAGACCTATTGGGCTCTTTATTGCCTGAAGAAGATGATCAACCTAAGACAACCAAGAAAAAAACAGCCAAGAAAAAAACAGCCAAGAAAAAAACAGCTACAAGAAGAAATAGCAAAACGAAAAAACAAGAGACTGTAAATAAGTTTCTAGATATGCCAGAAATGAATATGCATAAAGAAGACGGAGAAATAGATAAACAATTGCAAAAATTTCCTCCAACACCTAGAACAAGACCCATATCAGAGAATATATCTGTGCGATGTAGGATTTGTGGTAAAGAAGAAACCATAAGTCAGGGCCTATTATTTGAAGGCTCAAATAGATACAAATGCAATAAATGTTCTACACAGTCAGGCTAAAATGATACTATCCAACCCATCTGCTGAAAGAGCTGTATTATCAGCTATTATTAAATATGGCTCAGATATATTTTATGATGTATCTGATATATTAACAGATAAATGTTTTACTATAGACAGTAATTCAAATATATTTCAGTGCATAAAAAAATCTATAGAGAAAAACAATCAAAATCAAATAGATTTAGCTTCTATCTATAGTAGCGCACAAGAACTTGGTATGTCCAAAGTATTTTCTACCAAAGAAGAAAATCAACACTTAAAAGCAGTTATAGATTTTCCAGTAGAAAAAGAAAATGCCAGAAAATTTGCTACACAAATTAGAAAGTTGGAGATAACAAGAGAACTAAGAGAAAAACTACAGTCCGCCCAAAACGACCTCCTTGATGTTACAGGTACAGAAAATGTATCTTCTATCCTGTCTATAGCTGAAGATAGTGTACTTAATTTTTCAGAAAGTTTAACAGATACGGATAATCATCCAGCTCCTATGAGTGATGATATAGACGAATATATCCAACATCTTATAGATAACAAAACCGAGCAAGTAGGTATCCCAACAGGGTTTCCTGTATATGACGCCTCTATTGGTGGAGGTTTAAGAAAAGGTACTGTTAATGTTATAGCGGCTCGACCAAAAACTGGTAAAACTTTATTGTCTGATAACATGGGCTTTTTTATTGCTAGCGAAATGGGTATACCTGTTTTAAATCTAGACACAGAAATGAACAAAGAAGACCATATCAATCGCATTTTGGCTATGATTACAGAAGTCTCCATCAACAAAATAGAAACAGGTAGATTCGTAGATTCAGCTAGTCATAAAACCAAAATAGAAAAGGGAATACAAAAAATTAAAGACTCGAAACTGTATTACAAATCTATTGCAGGTAAGGGTTTTGATGAACAAATATCTTTGATGAGGCGTTGGATAATGACTGAAGTAGGAATGAACAGCGACGGAACAGCAAAGGATTGCGTTATATTTTATGATTATTTAAAGCTAATGGACACTCAAGGAATGTCTCAGGACATGAAAGAATATCAGGTTCTTGGCTTCATGATGACAGCATTGCATAACTTTGCCGTAAAATACAAAATACCTATTGTTTCCTTTATACAATTAAACCGAGATGGTATTACTAAGGAAACCACTGATGCTGCCAGTGGTTCTGACAGAATCGTATGGCTCTGTAGTAATTTTAGTATTTTTAAAAGAAAAACAGATGAAGAAATAGCAGAAGACGGACCAGATAATGGTAACAGAAAATTAGTGCCTATTATTAGTAGGCATGGCGGAGGATTGGATGACAACGACTATATTAATTGTCATATGAAAGGCTGGTGTGCCAAAATTACAGAAGGTAAAACTCGACAAGAAGTAGTAAATAATACAGGAGATGATAAGGATGGCTTTGTTATTGGAGAAGAAGGTGAAGAACCAGAAACATTCACGTTTAATTAGTCAAGATAAACTAAAAGTAGTTTGTGACGGATTATGTGATAATATTGAGGAATTGCTTGAACGATTTGATATTGAATATTCTTGCAATGGTAAACTATTAAGTATGGCCTGCCCTATACACGGAGGAGATAACGCTACTGCCCTGAATATATATCCAGAGGGAGACACTTATAGAGGAAACTGGAAATGCAGAACACATGGATGTGAGGAAGTTTTTAAGGGTTCTGTCATAGGATTTATTAGAGGCATACTTTCTAGACATAAACACAACTGGGAAAAATCAGGAGATAAAACGGTATCTTTTCAAGAAACTTTAAATTTTTGTTTGGCTTTTATAAATCAGGATCTTGACAAGATATCTATTGATCATACACATAGAGATAAAAGTAAATTTGTAGCAGCAATAAAGAATACTAGCCATACTTCTGAAAAAGTAGAAAATGGAGTAGCCAGAAATGTTGTTAGGAAACATTTAGACCTAAAACATCCGTATTATATAGATAGAGGATTCTCAGCAGAGATTTTAGATAAATATGATGTTGGTTATTGTTCTTCTAAAGGTAAGGAAATGTCTAGTCGTATTGTAGTGCCAGTATATGATCATGATTATCATTATATGATAGGCTGTACAGGTAGAAGTATATTTGACGTTTGTAACAAATGCAAACACTATCATGAGACAGATACTAAATGTCCTGATAAGAATGTTTTGTTTCTATATAGCAAATGGAGACACAGTAAAGGTCTGAAAACACAGAATTATTTATATAATATATGGTTTGCTAAAAAATTTATTAAGACTACATATACTGCTGTAGTAGTAGAAAGTCCAGGTAATGTATGGAGACTTGAAGAAGCGGGCATACATAATAGCGTTGCTATATTTGGTTCTTCTATGAGCGATAGACAAAAAATGATACTTGATGCTTCAGGAGCTATGAATATAATAACAATTATGGATAATGATGAAGCTGGACAAAAAGCAGCAGATAAAATAAAGACAAAGTGTTGTAAGACTTATAATATTAAAAACATAAAAATAAAAGCATCAGATATCGCAGACATGTCCATACAAGAAATTGATGAAGAAGTGAAACCTTTACTTAATATGTGAGTTTATAATGAGTACAATAATAGCGCTTTCAGGAAGAAAACAATCTGGTAAAACCACTATTGGTAATTTTTTTATTAGTTTGTTTCTCTCCAATATGGGAGTTTCGAAAGAAATAAAAATAGAAGATGATGGAGATATTACTCTTTCTGATATTTATGGTAATGATCTATACAAGAAAATAACACCTAGATATGAATTAGAAAAAGATTTTGTTGTATCAAATTTCTATAAAGAGCTAGATCAACACATAAAAATATATAATTTTGCTGATATCTTGAAACAAAATGTCTGCATGGAAGTTCTTGGCTTATCCTACCAACAGTGTTATGGTACAGACGACAATAAAAATGAACTTGTCGATTGTTTTTGGCCGTCTGCTACATCCTCTGACGAGACACAAATTGACAAGCAAATGACAGCTAGAGAAGTAATGCAGTATGTGGGTACTGATATTTTTAGAAAAATCAAAAAAACAGTATGGATAGACAGTACAATGTATAATATATCTAGAGATAAACCGAAGATGGCAATTATTACTGATTGCAGATTCCCAGACGAGGTTGACGCCGTTAAAAACGCAGGAGGTTATGTAATTAGACTGACCAGAGATTTACATAATTCATCACATATTAGTGAAACTGCTTTGGATAAAGATAACTATGATTGGAATAATTTTGATTATGTGTTAGATAATCAGAATTTAACGATATATGAACAATCTTTACAAATCCAGGAATGGTTAGAAACATTACCAGCTACATAATATGATTATAACTTACTTCCGTTCTTCCAGCTATAACACGCATAATATGTGCCCTCAGCAATATTATTTTGAATATGTTCTTGGGTGGAAAGGTAGTTCTGGACTAAAAGCTGACAAAGGAACTATTGTACATAAAGTGTTAGAAATCCTAGCCGTTATAAAACAAGGTTTACAAAATGATAAAAAAGAAATTATAGATGATATACTAGGAAATATTAGTACTACAAAATATGATTTAGAAGATATTATTAAAAGAGTTTATGATCATTACTCTTCACACAATAGTCATCATAACTGGAAGCCAAGAGATAGTAAAGATTGCAGAGATTGGGTATATAAAGCATTAGAATTTAATGACGGTATGTTTGATCCTAGAAAAAGAGATATTCTAGAACCAGAACAACATTTCGATTTTGAAATAGATAAAACTTGGGCAGATTATGATTATGAAACATCTGAAGGTAGGCTATCTGGGAAACTAGCCTTAAAAGGAACAATAGATTTAATTACATTAGTTAATGACGAAACTATAGAAATTATAGATTGGAAAACAGGTAAAAGAAGAGATTGGGCCACAGGAAAAGAGAAAACGCAAGAAAAACTTGAAGTAGATCCTCAATTAAGAATATATTACTACGCTATTAAAAATTTATATCCAAACATTAAATATATTATTTTTTCTATCTATTTTATAAATGATGGAGGACCTTTCTCTGTCTGTTTTGGCGATGAGGACATGGAAGCAACTGAACATTTATTAAGACAAAAATTTGAGCATATCAAGCATACTCGCAAGCCAAATCTGAAAAAGAGTTGGATGTGTACCAAGTTGTGTCATTTTGGCAAAACCACCTTTGAGGGTACGCATATTGAACCAATGGAAGAATATAGAGACAATCAAAGAACAACCCCAGGATATACTATGACGAAGTGTGAACAAGTTAAGCATGACTTAGACTTGTATGGTATAGACGTCGCTACTAATATATATAAACACCCTAACCATAAATTTGGAAAATATCAAGCTCCCGGATCAACAGAATGAATCAGTATATACCTTTGCATGTGCATTCGCACTATTCTTTATTGGACGGATTATCTAAGCCTGCACAGATAGCTGACAGGTGTTTAGAAATAGGCGTTAAATCTTGCGCCATCACAGATCATGGTACAATATCTGGATGTGTCCAGTTTTATGAAACCATGAAGAAAAAAAACATTAAGCCGATATTGGGTTGTGAGATATATGTTTGTTCTCAAGATTCTCAAATTAAAAAACCAGAAAATGCCAAATTGAGTCATTTCCTTCTTCTGGCTAAAAACAAGGCAGGCTGGGATTCTCTTATAAAACTAGTTTCTTACACCAATATGGAGTCTAGATATTATCATAAGCCGAGAGTTTCCTTGGATGACTTGCAACAATTTATAGACGGTAATACCATAGGTTTTTGTGGACATCTTGGTTCTACCTTAGCTAATCTTATACAAAACAACAAAGATAATTCTGCAATTACAGAAGGTTGTGAATTTGTAGCTAGGATGCAAAGTATGTTTGGTAAAGACAATTTTTTCTTAGAAGCTCAACTTATGGATAGAGAAAATAATCCAGAGCAACAAGAAATGACTGACATAGTTAGGAACATAGCAGAAAAGAGTAATTGTAAAATGCTGTGTACCCCAGACGCACATTATTGTAGACAAGAGGATTCAATAGATCAGAGAATATTGCTATGTAACAATCTTAAAACGACATTGATTGATATAAATAAAAAATGTTTAAATAATGAAAAGGTTCCAATGGGAGCTTTTTTTACTTCTGACAATTATCACATATTATCACAAGAAGAAATACAAGACCTGCATACTCCAGAAGAAATTGAGACTACAAATCTTATTGATAGTATGTGCGAAGAGTATGATATTCTGAGTGCTCCAATATTACCTCCGTATGATTGTCCAAATAATGCTGATCCAGCTGAATATTTACGAGAATTGTGTAGACAAGGATGGAAGAAGAAAATAGCTAATGATATTCCTAAAGAACAACATCAAACATATGTAGATAGAATTAAAAGAGAGCTTGATGTTTTACAAGGAGCTGGACTGTCTAGTTATTTCTTAACTGTTGTTGATATAGTAGATTATGTCAGGAATAAAAATTGGCTACCCGGCCCCGGAAGAGGTTCTGCTGCAGGATGTTTGGTTTCATATCTAATTGGTATTACATCTATAGATCCGATTAAATATAATCTTATTTTTGAAAGATTTTATAATTCTGGTAGAAATACTAAAGACAGGGTCTCTATGCCAGATATTGATGTGGACGTACCGATTAATAAAAGAGAAGATGTTATACCTTACATTAAAAATAAATATGGTAGTGATAAAGTTTCTCAGATGATTACATACAATACTATGAAAGGAAGGGGAGCCTTAAAAGAAGTTTTAAGAGTTTATGGTAATATTAATTTCGAAGAGATGAATAGAATTACTAAAAATATCCCCGATGAAGCTAAAATAGCAGACGAATTGCAAGAAATGAAAGAAGTTACTGGAGAATCTTCTATTATTAGATGGGCATTAGAAAATAATGTTGACAGACTCAAAGAATGGTGTTATATTGATGAGAGTGGAGAATTGGCCGGTCCGTTATCTAAGAGGTTTGAGCAGGCTATGCGTTTGGAAGGAACAAAGTCTAATCAATCAAAGCATGCAGCTGGTGTAGTTATTAGTAGCAGTCCTTTGCGGGATATTTGTCCTATGGTTTTAGATACAAAAAACAAGCAACAAATAGCCGGAATGGAAATGCAAGACTTAGAAGCTCTTGGCATGATTAAGTTTGATATTTTAGGTATTGCTATGTTAGACAAAATCATGTCTATATCAGAACATTTATCCAAAGGAGACACCAATGATAAATAAAAAATTTGCAGACTTATCAATAAACTCGAAATTTATACATAATAATATTGAGTATCAAAAATTGCAACCAATCAAAATATCTTGTTGTAAATCAGTTAATGCTTGCGTGGCATCTCAACCCGCCAATAAAGTATTTATAAACCCTAACCAGGAAGTTAAAGTAAATGGCTAATTTTCATAAAATTTGTGTATTTGATTTAGAAACAGATGGTACAGACCCAAACAGTTGCAGTCCTGTTCAGATTGCGGCTGTTATGGTTGATCCATTCAAATTGGAAATGATACCTGATTCTAAATTTAATATTAGTCTAAAACCAGAAAAATTAGAAGAGAATCAAGATTATGCTTACGAAGATAGTGATGTTCTAGATTTTCATGCGAAAGTTAAAGGAGTTACTAGTGCTCAGGTGTTAGATGAGTGGCAAAATTATCATTCTCAGAAACAGGGTTGGACTTCTTTCGTAAGTTATCTAGATATGTATCATCTAGGTAATAGAAAAAAGAAATCTCAATTCACAGCTCCAATTGCAGCTGGTTATAATATTTTTAGGTTTGATTTGAAAATTATTGATAGACTAAGTAAAAAATATGGAAATACAAATGCAGAAAAGGGTAGCTGTTTGTTTTTCCCTAGAGATACTGTAGACTTAATTAATACGGTATTTTGTTGGTTTGAAGGAAATGATGAATTGAAAAACTATACTTTAGACCATTTAAGAGACTATTTTGGTATGGTAAAAGAAGGCGCTCATGACGCACTGAAGGACGTAGAGGATACTGCAGAATTAGCTATTCGTTTTCTAAGACTACATAGAAAACTTTCGGCTAAAATTAGATTTAAGGACTCTTTTGTAGCAAACTAGTGAATAAATGAAAAATAAATATTTGACCTTTTCTTGTGGATGTAAGTTTCCATTAGGAGAAAACAATTCTGTAAAATTTGATACAGATGTGTCTTCTTTGAATATGGAATGTTCTAAAACATGGGACTTAATATCTGAAGGCAATACTAAAGGATGTTTTCAGTTAGAATCAAGACTTGGACAATCTATGTCCAAAAAATTAAAGCCATCTAATATAGAACAATTATCTGGTTTGATTAGTATTTTAAGGCCAGGATGTCTAGAAGCATATAGAGACGGCAAAAGTGTGTCCAATCATTATATAGACAAGAAAAATAATTTAGAAGGTATAGACTATTTCCATCCTAGCTTAGAAGATATACTACAGCCTACATATGGAGAAATGATATATCAAGAACAAGCTATGAGGATTACACAAAAAATAGCTGGATTTGACCTAAAAGAAGCAGATATGCTCAGAAAAGCTATTGGAAAGAAAAAGCCTGAAGAGATGGCAAAAGTTAAAAAAAGATTCATAACAGGATGTAAGAAACAGAATACCGTTTCTAAAGAAGAAGCAGAAGAAATATTTGGCTGGATTGAAAAAAGTCAAAGATATTCTTTTAATAAAAGTCATGCTATATCTTATGCAATGAACGCCTATTTATCCGCTTATGCTAAAGCTCACTTCCCTAAAATCTTTTTTGCTTCATATTTAAAATTCGCTAAAGATAAGATAGACCCCCAACAAGAGATTAAAGAACTTATCAGAAATGCTAGTGAAATGGATGTTTCTGTGAGTACCCCAGACTTAAGAAACCTAAATAGGTTATTCGTGGTGGGTTCTGATGACTATATATTTTTTGGGCTAACCGATATTAAAGGGGTTGGAAATTCTGTATTCGACAAAATAATCCAAATTACCGAGGATGGCTTTGACGCAAGTAAAACTTCTTGGTGTTATATACTCTTTAGATTGTTGTTAAAAATTAATTCTACCGCAGTTAAAGCTCTGATAAGTTGTGGGGCGTTAGATTATCTTAAAATAAATAGAACCAAAATGCTATTTGAGTATGATGTAGCTTCCTCTCTAACAAAAAAGGAAGCAGCTTTTTGTGAAACACAAGCTATGGAAATAGACAAGTTGAAAAACTTATTAGAGAGTTTATTAGATGCTCCAAGAGTAAATAAAAATAGGAAGATTAAGATAAATGATGCTATTAGTATGCTTAAAAATCCCCCGTACTCTCTACAAGATCGTATAGAATGGCTATCAGACAGCGAAAGTTCTTTGTTGGGTGCTGCTATATCTTGTTGTAAATTAGATTCTTATGATATCAGTATGACAAATACAGATTGTAAGACATTTAAAAAGAGTCATAATAAAAAGAATATTATTATTGCTGGAGAAATAAGCGGAGTAAATGTAGTTAAGACTAAAAAGGGTAAAAATCCTGGTCAAGATATGGCTTTTGTAACCATAGAAGATAGTACTGGTATATTAGACTCCGTGATAATGTTTCCAGAAACTTGGTTTCAATACAAGCACCATATATTTGATAGTAACGTACTTGTTTTCGTAGGAAATAAAACTAAGCAGTCAGATGGCTTTATAGTCGAAAAATGTTTCGACGCACACACTTGACTTATGTTTCGCTTAGGCTATAATACACTATTGTTGTGTCACTTTTTAAATTTTTAGGAGTTAATTGAAACTTATGAATATTACGATTTTAAGAGGAAACCTTGCTAGAGATCCAGAATACAGAACCGTCAATACTAACGGCAAACAAACAGGTGTGGTGAATTTCACCGTTGCTGTATCAAGAGAATATACAAAAGCAAATGGAGAGAGAGATAAAATTGCTTCGTTTATTAATTGCGAAGCTTGGGATACTGGTGCAGAAATTATTAGCAATTCTTTCAAGAAGGGTGACCTAGTTCTTGTGGAAGGTTCTCTCAGGAATGATAGTTGGGAGAAGGACGGAGTTAAGCATAGTACTCTTAAAGTTAGGGTGAATAACTTCTCAAAGATTACAAAGCTTAGCCGACAACAGAAGAAAGAGAAAGTTTCTTCGGGACAAGAGACTGAACCTGTCAGCTTCTAAGTAAAGAATGCTTTTCAAGTGGTGTCTGCATCATCATGTAGTGGTGCAGGCACCATATTTTATATAAGAAGTAATTGTACATATGGCAAAAAAACTAAAGATATTAATGGCAACGGAGGCTAGTTTTCTTAGTACAGGCTTTGCTAACTATACTAGAGAGCTGCTAACAAGATTACACGCTACGAATAAATATGACATAGCAGAATTTGCTGCGTATGGACACGTTAATGACCCTAAAGATATAAGTATTCCTTGGAAATACTATCCTAACGCTGTTAGACCTAATGATAGTAGGCATAAAGAGTACATGTCTAGTGCAGATAATCAGTTTGGAAGATGGAGGTTTGATCCTGTTGTATTAGATTTTAAGCCTGATGTCGTTATTGATATTAGAGACTATTGGATGAGTAATTACGAGCAATATTCTTCTTTTAGAGATTTTTTCCATTGGATATTGATGCCTACAGTTGATTCAGCACCTCAGCAGCAAACATGGTTAGACACTTATGAAGCAGCGGATGCCATATTTACATATTCAGATTTTGGAGCTAGAACACTAAAGCAACAAACTAATAATAGTATTAATTATATAGACACTGTTTCTCCGGGAATAGATTTAGAAGCATTTTTCCCAAATACAAACGAAGACAGACGTAAATTGAAGCAGAACATCGGGTTGCCCAAAGACGCCATAATTGTAGGATCAGTTATGCGTAATCAAAAAAGAAAACTGATACCAGAATTGGTCAAGTCGTTTAGAATTACGCTGGATCACTACAGAAAAACAAATCCAGAATTAGCCAAAAATCTATATTTATATTTGCATACTAGTTTTCCTGATGCCGGATGGGATTTACCAGAAATACTGAAAGATGAACAAGTATTAAATAGAACTATTATAACATACAGCTGCCAACAATGCAATAACATATCACCCGCAAATTTTTGTGGACCGCGATCAAGATGTCCGTACTGCCACAATTCTACCAGACTCATACCTTCTGTAGCACAGGGAGTTAGTGTAGAAACATTACGCCAGATCTATTCGCTTATGGATATATATGTACAATATGCTATATGTGAAGGTTTTGGAATGCCTCAAGTGGAAGCAGCTGCGTGTGGGGTGCCTGTTGCTACTGTGAATTACAGCGCTATGGAAGATATTGTTGATAAGCTGGATGCATATTCTATAGACGTAGGTTCATATTTTAAAGAATTAGAAACAAAAGCCGTTAGAGTATATCCCAATAACGAAAGCTTGAAGAGTATTCTAATAAAATTCATTGATCAATCACACGAACAAAGAGAACAACTTAGAGTTAAAACAAGAAGCTTAATAGAAAAACACTATAACTGGAAAGACATAGCAAAGAAATGGGAAAAATATTTAGATACTATTCCCAGTAAGCAATCTGAATGGAATAGGCCCGCTAAATTTCTTACTCCAATAGACCCATCCATACTTAATGAAAATCTAGAGAACGTAAATTATATGGCATTAATGACTAATATTTGTACTAGTAATCTTAAAAATATAAATTTAATATCTAGTAAAAGAATACTAAATATTTTACAGCACCTAGAATATGGATATGTACAACAGGGACCATCCGTTAGAAACTATTCTTTAAAAGAAGCCGTGCAAGAACTTAATATGTATATACAGAACATAAATAATGCAGAAAAAGCGAGAACTTCTAACTACAAATCAGAAGAAGATTATATCAAGTACTCAAAAATAAAGGCTTCTACATGAATGTTCTAGTATTTAGCCCGTATCGACATACCGATAATTTAGGTGTGTACTCAACATTGCTAATGAAACACTGCTTTAGTAATCATCAAAATATTACATATAAACATATAAACATAAATACTTCTTCAGTAAGCCCCAATAAAGAACTAGAAAATACGAAGTTTGATAAATACGATGTCGTTATACAACACTGCCCCTATAATTACGTGAATTATATTCCGGGTATTAAAAACATTTGGATACCAATTATAAATAATATCTGTCATATACAAGACCCATACATAGATGATATTATTAAAGACATAGATCTAGTATGCATAGAAAACTCTTTTACGGAAATGGTTATAGCTAAATCTATTCAAGAATCTAAAAAAATTAGACTATTTGACTTTAAGTTAGACAAGCAGGATATACAAGACTGTAATAAAATCGATTTGGGTATACTTAATTCATCTCATAAGTATTATGCGATACTAGATTACAATGCTGACGAAATGACTTTATTTAATTTAATAAAAAACTTTATAGCTGTATATAGAAATAACAACGATTTTGCTTTAGTTATTCTGTTAGCTTGTTCTCCAGAACAATATGAACATACCAGTAATTCGATATCTCAGATAGCAGGCAGTCTATCTATTTCAGGAAATATATCTAACATAAAAATATATGCTACTGCTAATATATCAATCAACGATACGTTCCCACTGCATAAAACATGTGACACATATTTAAATGTTGAATTTACCGCAGAAAGTATCCATAAGCTTTTCGCTTATCTTTATGATTCTTCTGTTACAGAAAGAATTGATGTTGACTACTCTGAATCTTACGGACATAAAAATAGTTCTTGTTTTGGATACAAAAATAAAACATACTCCTTAGTTTCCGATAGTTTTGATAGAATATACAAACCATCTAATACAGAACAGACACAGAGAAAACCATTAATGGAGATTTTAAGTGAACAATAATATTAGTAATATTTTTAGTATCTTGTCTAATAATATAAATATAACATATGCTACAGACACACTAAATAACAATGCTATTATAAATGAAATATCCAACTCATATAATGTTTTTTCTTTAGAGACTGCTATAGGTTACGGAATTAGATCTAGCTACTGTCTATTTTTTGATGCAATTAATCAGAAAGAAGTAATAGACTTAGCTCAATCACAAAACATAGAACCTATTTTAGTATTGAATCATATACCTCAACAGCTGCAAAAAAAAGAAGACTTCTATTTATTTAATGAACAGCACAAAGATTTTAATAAAATTACTTTTTATAATAACATGCTTGATGTTTTTCCTTCTGGAGTAACACTAATAGACAGACCTCAAATAACTAAAGAGAATATAGAATCCCTCAAAAACAAAACTAAATATGATGTTCTAATTCTTTGTCCGAATAAAGCTCTTGGTCAATCTATTCACAATACAATAAAATCTATTAATCCTGATTATAATATATCTTTCTTAGAAACATATGGAAATATTAAGCGTCTAGAAAATATATATCAACAGGTATCAGAGTATGGATGCGTAATAACAATAAATGATGCATTACTTGCACATATAGCTTTAGATCTTAATATAAAAACTATTAGCAATCTAAATATAGATGGAGTAGAATTATGCAATAATACCTCAAATATAGCAGATTTCGTTAAAAACAAACATACAAATAGTATAGAATTTGTAGAATATGATTTTCACAATAGTTTTAAAACATATATAAAAAATTTAACTTGATAGGATAGTTTTATGAGCAAAAATATATTTATATTAAACAATCCAAATGATGTCAATCCTTTTAAAGAACAGGCTAATTTTGATCCGGTTTCTGTATCCAACTTAGATCAGTTAACTAATAACTATTACAATGTTATTTGTGTAACATGCTTGGAAGAAGTTGATTTAGAAACAAGAGAAAATATATTTAAAACTCTAATTAACAAAACCAGACCTGGTGGAGAAATTCTGATAATCATCAATGACAAGAAAAATTTATGTAGATTATATCTTGATAGCGTTATAGATGACACTACTTTTATAAGCAACATAAGCCAATCTCGATATCCTATCAGCGAAACAGACATCTTAGATCAACTACAGTCTAGTTTCAGCGTTATTAATGTAAATAAAAATAATGGTAAAATCATTTTTCATTTAGGAAAAACCCAATGAGAACCAAATGTAAATCATGTCTTTACTACTCAAAAGATAAAAAATGCGATCATGATATACTGACAACTATAAATAAAAAAATAGATTACGATCAAGAAGGCTATCCAGAAATATACGACTATAAATGTCTATATGCTTTTCCTAAAACATTTAAATTAGAAGATGAAGACACAAGTGTAACAGCAGAAGATTTAGAGAAATTTAGAATAGACAAATTACCTAGAATTAAAGCTTCTATAGTAATTGACGGCTTTCGAAAATCTTATGATGACATAAAAAATACAATAGCTTATCTTGAAAAGAATCTTATAAAATCTCCTAATTTTAAAATTATCAACATGACCATCTTGCTGTGTAGTGAACAAGAAAATAAACTAGAACTTGTAAAGCATATTGCAGATAGTGATATAAATATTAAATGGAAATTTTGTGCTTTAAAAATTTGCCTAAATAATACACATAAGTTTCTGTTTTCTTTGCAGCACATAGACCCCACATCTCATATGGTAATCTATGTTAAAGCAGATAATGATGAACTAAATACTAAATCTGTAATAAACGCAACAGCAGAAACTTCCCTAATACTACAGACACCTTTTGTGTTTTTGCATAATAATAGTTTAGATATTTCTGAATCTTTCGACTGCTTATCTTGCAATATTGTAAATTTAAACACACTAAAAAGACACAATATGTCAGAAAACGACGACTACGGCAATCAAAAACTAATTTATGAGTGGATATCAAGAGAGAATAAACCAGAATTAATAATTAATGTTAATGAATAAACTCACAGCAATTCTTTTATATACAGATTTGATCAAAGGATCTAAAACCAAACAGTGTAAATCTATATGCAATATCAATCAGAAGACAACTGTAATACAAGAACAAATTGCTTCATTAAAAAAAATGAATAGAAGAATAGAAATTATCATTCTAGCAGGCAAGGGTTATAAGGATATCCATAAAGTTTTAAAAGAAACAAAGAACACCAATAAAGTACAATTAGTTTATATCGACAATTATACGCAAGTTAATCAGGGACAGATACTATACGACATAGTAAAAAAATTAGATATTCAAAATAACTTATTGGTTATAATAGGAGAGATATTATTTAAAAATATATCTTGCAAAAAATTACAAAATAATACTACTTGGATCATAGACAAAAAAAGAGACGACTTTAATATAAATTGTAGAACCAAAGAAACTTTGGCTCAATATTTTTTCTATGACTTACCCAATGAAAAACAATGGTCAGAAATAGTATTCCTAGAGAAAGATACTGTTCGACAAATAAAGAAATCGGATGTTGTAAACAATACTATAAAACAAATATTTATGTTCGAACTTTTAAATAAACTTATTGATAATTCTATAGTTATTAATACACAACCAATAAAATATAAAGATATTATTAAGGTTAGAAATAATAAAAATATAAACAAAGCAAAGGCATTCATCAGATGACAACCCTTATCCAATATAATACAGATAAATTTATTCAATCTTTACATGGAGCTTTGGGGAATAGTGTTTTGTCTAATATAGACGGCATTCTTTATGGTTTGCATTTTCAAAATGATTTTGATAATATCTTATTTGTTGTTACTGATAAAATATCTACAGAAATAAATAATTTTATTATAGAATTTCAAGAGAAAAAAAACATTGTGTTATATTACGCAAACACATCTGAAGATTATAGCGAAGTGTTTAAATATGTCAAACACGTTACTAAGAATGGTGATAAATTAAAAGATAGTCACATAGAATTACCAAACAATATAGTAGATACACAAACTTTCGTCAACAACCAGAACCAAGACAGAAAAGATAAATATGGCGTGTTATTAAATAACACTAAAACCTTACCAGATAATATTTCTTGTTTACTATATCCTGGCAGTAGTTTACCTATCAATATGTTTGGCTCACCATACGTATCTCATGCTCAAAATCTAGGAATGTTAACTTCTGAGTCAGAAAAAGCTAAAATCTTGAACACATATAAATATTTTATAAATACATCCAATGAATATAATTATGAAGCGCACCTGTGTGGATGTCTTGTAGTAGATATAGACTGTAATACTAAGGTGACGAATGTATCACTAGACACAAGTAAAATCACACCGATAAGTGAAGTAATTAAGGAGCTTTTATGATGGATAATATTGGTTTTTTTCTTCCTAAATTACAAGGAGAAAAACATAGCGCAATTATAGAACATATATCTACTTACATATCTAATAATACAGACAAGCAAATAATTGTATTTTGTAGTAATACAGATATTATTTTCCCTTGGAATGTTCCAGTTCTTCATGTTAATGAAGCTAAGTATTTTGATGGCTCTATTGTAGTATTCGATATATTATCAGCATTGATTATAAAAAACTTTAAAACGCAGAAGAACAAATATTTCTGGGTTGGAAGTGCAATACCTTGGTCAAACAATCCTTCTGAAAGTTATCGAACTTTTCAAGATATTTTTGATGATAAAGATATAACATTTGTTGTTGCTGATCAAACAATACAAGATATATATGAAATATGCTACGATAAACCACAACACGTATTTAAAGAGTTTAATCATGAAAATTTACAAAAACTTATCAGATAAAGAAAAACAGCAAATAATAAAAAAGCTGTATGAAAAAGAGAACAAAAGTTTTGCAGATATAGCAAATGAATATGAGACTTATGCTAATAAGATAAGAAGAGATGCTATAAAGTACGACATAAAAATCAAAAATAAAAGCGAAGCTCAAAAATCTGCACTAGCAACAGGTAAAACCAAACATCCCACCAAGGGTAAAAAAAGAACAGATGCAGAGAAAAACAATATCGGTATGGGTGTTTATAATGCTTGGAAGAATACCGATGAAGAAACTTTAGAAAAAAGAAAACAAAAAAGTGTTGAGAACTGGCAAAAAATAGATAAAAATAAAAAAGACAATATGTTAACTCAAGCTAATAGGGCCGTTAGACTAGCTAGTAAAACAGGCTCTAAATTGGAAAAATTCTTTTTAACAGAACTAATAGACAACGGTTATAGGGTTGAATTACACAAACAACAAGTTTTAGGAAACACAAAACTTGAAATTGACCTTTTTCTTCCTACTATGAATATAGCAATAGAGGTTGATGGCCCTTCACATTTTGAAGAAATATGGGGTGCTGAAAACCTGAAAAAAAATCAGAGTTACGACAGAAAGAAAACGGGGCTAATCTTAGGAAGAGGCTGGCACTTGATAAGAGTCAAACAGCATAAAGATTTTTCTAAATCCTATGCAAATATTTTACTCAATAAATTATTGCAAAAAATATCAGATATTAAGTCTAATAAAAGTAATACTAAAGAAATTTTCATAGAGGAATAAAATGGCTAAAAAGCAAACTAAAGCACAGAAAGCAGAAGATCAAGTGGAACAAACAGATCAGGAAATCACAAAGCCTGATATTAATTCATTAGAGTGGAATGATTATGTTCTGGGCTTATTGTCTGAAGAAGAAAAGATTTCTGGTAATCCCACAACAGATGGATTAAGGAGAATATTCGAAATAGCCTTAGATTGCACAATTATTGATTCAACCTCTGAAGTGGTACAATCTCCTAGTCCAGATAACGAAAAAAGGGCCACTGTGGTTCATTCTCTGAACTATATTTTAAATAATGAGTCATTGCCAGCAGAACTTAGAGCAAGGGCTGTAAACGGCGCTGCGGACGTATATTGGGGCAACTGTGATAAGGTATATAGAAATCATCCTGTGGCTGTAGCAGAAACAAGGGCAGAAGGCAGGGCTTTAAGAAGAGGTCTTAAATTAAGAAAAGTTATAGCAGCCGAAGAGGTGGCCAATGAAATTGAAGATGATCCAGATGGTATCAATGTTTCTAAAATTACAAATAATCAAATTAATTTCATTGACGTTCTGTCTAAAAGACTTAATATAAATGTAAATAATATGTTAACAATTAAAAATATTACAGAATCTATATACAATGTATCTCATAAAGATGCTGTAATTTTAATTAGAGACTTATCAAAATATCAGCAAAATTTATCAGATGTACCAGATAACATTATAGGGTATGACTCTTCATGGAAATAGAGGTAAAATATTATGAAAGCCAAATATAAAGTAGGCGATAAACTTGAGTTCGAATTAGATGGCGCTGGCCAGAAAGAACTTTTTAAAGAAATCGCAAGTATCCAAGAAATTTTTGGAGAAACTAAATGTGGTGTATGTGGATCTGAAAATATTAAGTTTGTAGTAAGAGTTGTAGAAGACAACGAATATTATGAATTACGCTGCATGGATTGTGGAGCAATTCTTTCTTATGGACAGCATAAGAAGGGTGGAACTCTGTTTCCGAAAAGAAAAGACTCTGATGGAAATTGGATGAAAAGTAATGGCTGGTACAAATATGATCCTAAAAGCTAACAGTAAGTAATTATTGAGTGTCTATTATAGATACTAAAATAATACCACTATTTATAGTCATAAGGTATCCAGCTCCAAGCTTCTTGACACTCTAATACTGTTTGATTAGTTTGTTCAACACCGTCAGTACTACCAAAAAATCCTCTAAAAATCATTTCATTCAGCATCTTCAGGAAAGCAGGAGTTTCCGTATACTGACTGTCTTGATCGACACATCTCCAACAATAAAAATCATTATAAACACGACTGCCCTCAGCGGTGTAAATATTCTTCTTTATATTCAGTTGTAGTTCTCCTTCTTCGTTTGCTTGATATGATGAATAATTTTGATCATGATATCTTATCTTTCTAGGAGGCATTATTCTAAATTTCATATACACAGGCTGGCTAAAATCTATGACATCTTTAAGTTTAGAGTATTGGCCTTGGCCTGCCATGTTCGTAGGTCTTTCATAGAAGTCACGAAAACAAAACAACACTCCGTCTCGCTTGTTTCCATAATTTATCACCATTTTATTTTGATCAAAGCCATCAAATTCTTTAGTTCCAAGAACAATTTCATTCATATCGCTAAAATCTAAATTAGGATCAACTTGCAACCAAGCGTCTTTAATTTGTTGTTGTTTGATCTCTGTGTAGTCTACCCTAAAATTTCCTCCAAGCTCGTCAGTACTATGTATAAAACCACCCTCTGCCGCAGGAGCGACAAAATCTTGACCAATGACTCCCTCAATACCGAGATTTTTTTTGGCAGGAGTGATCTGACTATATGTGGAAAGCATTGTGTTAAAAGGGGGGGCGGCCTCTTCGTTAAGCGCAAATAACTCACTAGCTGTTGGTATTTTCACACTGACTTCATCGGCAATACGACAGCCATTTTCAGAATCTATATGAATCCAATAGTAATCAGTTTCACCATAAGATATAGAACTATCATTAGTTTCATTAACGTCAAACACACCAGTAATGTGAGGAGTTATTAGTCCTCCCGTATATGCTATGTCCATAGCGTGGAAAATATCATTTGCTTCATTTTCTTTATTGTGTATTCTTTGTTGAATATAGACTTTAGGGCAATTGTCTGAGCTGTAATATTCGGGCGTCTGACACTCTATATCGTCTTGTGGCAAAGTGTCAAGATAATTTCTTAAAGCTGTTAAATTATTTGATAATTTAGCTTCTTCAAAAGTTGTGACAACCCCTTCTGTATTACTTATAATGTCCTCATAATGTTCTTTCATGTTGTTATATACTGTTTCAGTAAATGCCACAACCTTATTATTGTAGTTTAGATCTTTGTAAATATTCAATATTCCGCTATCTGAAAGACTAAAAGACCCTGGTGATTCACTATTAGTAAAAGTTTCCTGATTAATATTCATAATTTTATCTGTTGCAATTTCAATAAAATCTTCTCCATATAAATCTTGTACAACAAAATAGCTAGACTTATAATCGTCGTCTAATGTTTTTGCTGTTATCGTGTCGACACCATCTGCAGAATCTAGCAAATCTAATTGTTGGGATTGACCATGACCACTATATATTCCTAAGTCTTTAATACTATATCTATATGCCCTCATTTTGTCACCAACTGAATCATCAGGCGAAAAAGTTAAATCAGAAGTTTTCTCTTCTAGCACATAGCCTCCGTCTTCATATGTCGCTATGTTTCCTGTTTCCTCTTCAATGGAAGGGGCTTTATGTTTTAAAGAAAAATTAAAATACTTATAATCATCATTATTTTTATTATTGGCTTGATCATGTATATTAAAAGATTTGTTAATTTTTTGTTCTGTATGTAAAATACCGTGTCTAATAACATCTGTTCCGTACCCAATATTACCCTCTGGTGTGGCAGTATTAACAGCATCATGTGTGTGTGTATTTAATCCTTTCTTGTGTTCTTCCATAGGCCATTTATAAATAAAGTTAAAATCTTCTACCCAGCTGTTAGTTTTAGAGCTAAGATCTTGTTTGGATGTTTGATACTTAGGATTAAAAACTAAAATTCTATTACTAGAATCTGCAGAATATCCCATTTCTCCTTCACCTACAACCGGATTAGAAAATCCCAGTATTGTCTTATATCCAGAATTTGTACTAATTAAATTTGAGGATGTAATTGTATTAGAAATGTCTTTAGCAAGCAAAACTGTTTTTCCTACATCAAAGTGATAATATGCTCTAGAACCATCCATAATAATAAATTTACCATTATACCAATCAGTGTCTGAGGACACATCAATCTTATGATTTTGCATAAATACATAATTCATCGAAGGAAAACTGATCCAATTATCATGCTGTACTAACCAATAACCATCATTTTCTAAAATAGGCTGATTGTTTAATTTAACTATATCTCCAACAAAAAGATTTATTTTCTTTTCGTGGGTGCTTCCATCAAGAGTGCTAGCATAAACATAATTATAGTCTAATTTTTCTCCAATTAAATATCCATCATTGTCTGACATATCTGTTTCTAATACATATTTACAGTTAATTAAATCTAATTGTCTATAATTATTTAAGATAGAATAACTAAATCGACCAATACCTGCGAATCTGTTGGCCTTGTGAGACAAAACATATATAAGCTCTTGGGGATAAGCCTCAGTGGTATTTTGATATTTAAAAATAGGAACTTCTGTAGCATACCAAGACGATTTATTATTACTTAAACACACAACAGCTCTATCTGATTTACCAAAGCCTTGGTACGTATAGGCAGGAGTAAAATATGACCTATTTATTGCTGATCGCCGGTCGAGTAATGGGACAGCGTAAAAGTATCCAATAATATGAGCATACCCTAATGCTGCCATACCAAAAATCCCCAACCCTCCCCAAGAAGCATTCCTGACCAGATTAGTGCTAAGAAGACTAGGAAATTCGGGCATGATGGAATAATTTGGTTTCATAGTTTCGGCTATCTCTTCAAGATATCTGCAGTCTGTTACTCCTTGTATATATTGATAGGGGGCATTTATGTTTATGTTAGGAATCATGGCTTTTTCTGGTCCTGCATCAAAAATATAGTTAAAAGGACCTTGATCATTTTCAACAGATGTTCTCTTGTCGTAAGCTATCTGACCTAAAGTATCTTTTCTGTGATATCCTGGAATATCATCTTTATGTAAAATTAATTCCCAAGTACACAAGCTATTATTTATATTATTTGATGTAGTTCTGTTCTGTAAAGTTTCTAGATTTGCAAGCATATTATTAGACAATAGATTATCCATAATATCTATTCTATAATCAAAATCATTCACCACACATACTGCAAGTTTAGCAGTTATTCCTCCAATCTTTTCTTTTGCAAACTTATCTAAATGAGTAAAAAACCCTCCTATATTATTGTTTTTTGTAGCATTAACCATATGCACATCACCCAAAGATTCAGTTTCTGCGCCTGAAGAATCAACAAATGCTGTTGGGTTCATTCTTTCTTCATTATTATAATCTGATAAATTTAGATGTGTGCGTTGCATTCCTGAACCACTAAATGTTTCTCTAGTACTACCTACAACATTTTTATCATAAAAGTCAGAAAATCTGAAAATATAATTGGGATGATAGTTTTTTACATGTTCTTGATTAAGTAAACACACTTCTCCTGTAGTATGTAAATCTCTTAATGCATTGTAATAATCTTGTATTTTAGCATCAACATCGTCAGACGGAGCAGTAGACATAGTATCAAAGGAATGTTCGTATTTGTCTCCATTCGCGTCATACATTTCTAGCGTAAAAATTAAATTTTGAGGATTTTGATAGTTTAGATGATTTAAATTTACTACTACATGTTTAATCTCAGAATTTAAAGAGTCGTCTTCATAAAATTCATAACTTTCTAGCAGATCTCCGGTTTCAAAATCTTCGTCGTAACCAGAATAAGTACTCTCTCCTATCAGATACATAGAAGGTCTGCCAGGTTCTACTCCATTATCTGTAGTGTTGTTTCCTTTATATCCGAGAGAACTTGTTTCGCGTCTCAGATCAGTACTCTTATATGAATTGATATAGATACAGCTTCTATGAGAATGAAGATTGTCGCTGTTTGTAATATTATAAGGACGAAGATCAAAAAATCCTTTACCTTCTAATAAATGAGTCGAATATTTTTCTGTTCTATCTTCTAAAACATATGATTTATTATCTACAAAACTATCATCATCTGGATATACAAAGCCCTTAGCGGGATCAAACAACCCTTTACTTAGAGTAATTTCATTACCAGTGATAGGTAAAATCTCTCTATAACAAAAAATTCCTGTAGGATCAAATACGTTGTTTCTAGCCTCTAAAGATTCAAGTTTATCATGAGTATGATCTGGAATTCTTGTTGACCCTAAAATTTGTGTTAGTTGCTCTTCACTAAAACCTCCGTAACCGCTAACTGGAACGACTGTACCTTCTTTATTTCCAAAGTAGTCTCTTTCATGACGAAATACATCATAAATCTCTCCGGGAATAGAGCTATAGTACGGATCTCCCTTATCCCAATAAAATTCTGTATAATCAACACCCTCTTCTCCAAAAGGAGCACCTGCATAGTTTGGATTATTTGCTTGAGTTTTATAGGTTCTTATTTGCCCTTCCTCATAATATTTGTTGGCGCAATTGTAATATTCACCATATCTGATTTGGCGAATACCATCAATAATCTCATCGCTAGTTATGTCTCGACAATAAGCTGAGGTATATCTGTTATCATTTCTATAGAAATTAACTGTTCCGCCGAAGCTGAGCCCTCTTTTTTGATAAATTTGATCATTATAACTAGAAGTACAATAAGGATTAGTCTCATCTCTTAAGTAAGATATATTTAAAGCAAATATTGATATGGTGGTATTCCCTGGCTTATAAGTTAGATCTAAATAAGTATTTTCTACAGATGTTTGCTGACTATTGTCAAAAACTTTTTTTTCTGTATCATTGTCTCTGATAAATAATCTAATATCTTTAGCTCTTAAACATTCGTCATTATCCCCTTCTATAACACGAAAATCCTTAACTCTGATAAAATTTGAAGTATCTACTAGCCATACTAATCCAGATTTATCGAAAGCGAGGGTATTAGCAAAACCACAGTTCATTCTACGAAAATTAATAGGATTTGAAGAAACGTTTGCTGCAGGAAGCAAATGACTAGATGATTCTGAACTAATTATAGTTCGATCTACTTGAGAAAATAGACCTATAGTTCTAGTTAGTTCTATCTCCCAGGTGCCCGTAGCTCTTATGCCCAAAGATGGGTCTGCTGCAGTGCTCGTTGCATAAGTGTTATGAGGATAAGAAAAATCAGCAAATGATAACCCTCCTGGACCTTTTCTCACTCTCCAATTATATCTAGTGTCTCTGTGGTCAAATCCAAAAACATCATTCTCCAACCAAACGTCGGGAAATATTACATTACGACTGCCAAGAGCTCGACCAAATGTAACAGCTATATTTGGAGTATAATATCCTCCGCCCAAATATAAAGTTTCTTCTGACAATGCAGGCAGTTCATAATCAGCATAAAATAAAGTATGTTGAGCTACTTTATCTACTGATCCTGCTTGAAAAGCATTAATATAAGCCTGACTTTGAGTTGGACTAAAATCTGTCTGATAACGCATATATTGCTCTGTATCATTGCCTAAATATATGCCGTAATTATTAAATAATAGCATCGATGCCTCAAGATCTGATGCTAGTTGGTCTTTCTTATCAGTGAGTGAGTTTTTTTGAGTATACATAGACGCAGGTACTCCTGCATCAGCTGCCAATAGACTCTCTATCTCAGCACTTATGCTGTCTAATGCCGACGTTGTTCCGTCTAAATTTTGTTGAATTTGGTTAGAATTCGTTTCGTCATAATATGTGGTAGCTATATTATTAAACATAAGATGTATACCATTAGAACCATCTACAGATGTTGATCTAGGATTCTGAGCTCCTTCTGGATCTACATAACGTAAAACAGTGTCCTCTCCAGGAACAAGTGTTAATTCTGGGGTGTACTTACTTATTATCTTATTAAATAAACCTTTTTTATTGGTAATATTATTTTCTAGAGCTATGTTCCCCGGAACTTGATCGTACACACTATCGTTAGTAATATTCATAATATTATAGATACATTTAAATACTTGTAGTTTTTCTTGTTCTGCGTCTCCACCTTGCAGATTATCTAGAAAATCTAAAACGGTAGTTTTAATACGACCATCACTAAGACTATTAACTGTAACTCTGTCTATTTGTGGTGCAGTGCTCATAAAATTGCACAACAGATTAAAAGCTCTAGCTTTATTCTCTGTCATAGTATGTCCTCTAGCGTAAGGATAAAGAGCATTAAAAATCTCTCTATATGTACCATGTAACGCAGGAGAAACATAGGAATAGCTAAATAAACTAGAAGCCTGCGCTCTAGCCGCATCTACTGCATTATCATAAAAAGCAAAGCTTTCTCCATCAGATATATGGATAGCGTCTATAATTCCTTCACTCCCTAAGTCTACGTTAGGAGCAAAACCAGGACCAGCTCTAAATATTTGATAACTAATATCCCCAGAAGGACCCATATTATACAATTCCTCATCATCTGTAAAATTAAATTCTGGAGGATTATTTACGTCAAGACTTGAACCCAAAACAGATCTGTCTACAGATGTGTTTTTAGCGGTAAAAGTATCGGTTTTTACATATATCTCTTCTTCATTTTCAGAACCTATTGGACTGAATGTTGTTCCAACTGGCAGATATCTAAATTTAGCAATATATGTGCCTAAATTTTTGCGATACCAGCATAACGTACCATATAGAGGAGAAAAATTATTATATTTATTAGTTAATTTCCAATCACTCACCATCAATCTGTCTACCTCAGATTCTCCATTAACATCAAATGTTTTCCAAAAATTAAATTTACCTACAAAAGTTATAAAATTATTTATGCCTAAAGAATCTTCTTTAAAATCTATTTGTTCGTGTATTGCTTTTTTACTTTGGTCACTTTCTGATGTTGTAATAAAAGCAGGATACCAAACATTGTTTAGGATATCTATATCCTCACCCAGAGCTGTCGCAACATTAGTCTCTATAATGTCATTAAGTTTATCTATCCTTAAAGTAACATCATAACTAGTCTCTTCAGTAGATGGGCCTTCTCTAACAGGCTGATATATAATAGTTCCATTATTATCAGTAGTAGACTCAGATTCAAAAGAATACTCTCGTAAATCATTAAATAATGAACTATTATACACACTGCAATCAGGATTTTGACTATATGTATACATATTAAAATTATTCCTTGGTAGAAATTAAGGTCCACGATCCTACTGTATAAGTAAACATACCCACTCCTTGTACTGTGGATAGGCCTAATGGGTTGTCAAATATAACTGCCATCTTAGGAGCGCCATCTCCTTTTCTTTTTCCTTGTACATAACTCATAGTAATAGTCGCTGTATTACTACCTGGAGATATTGTTCCATAAACAATAAACTGCTGCTTGCTAATTGGCTCATAATATCCTGTATCTACATCGTATCTACAATATAATCTGGCTCCTCTTGGAGCCGTATAACCAGACCTGTCTCTGACGTAAACCAATTTCCTTTCATTATCTCCCAGTACCTGAGTAGAATAAGATACATCATCAAAAAATCCGCGAACAGGAAAAGTGTCGTCTAAATCAGGGTCTTTAATCATATCTTCTTCTAGAGTAATATAAACATCTTTATAAGTCTTAGGAGTGGTCATACCCCAAACTTTTCTATTCTCATCCCATCTTAGATCAACTGGTCCAACAGGCCATATGTCAGGACGTTCTGCCCAATTGAGATAGAATTGTTTTAATTTAACTTTATTAGTCCAACCATTATCTCCAAACGATTGTGTTTTACTGATTATAGAACCTTGAAACTGATCTGGGGGAAAACCTCCGTTTACACTCATATCATCTTGATAATGCACTCTGAATACTTTTGTAGTTAAAGTTATATCTGATTGACCAGCACCTCCTTTGGACCAATCTGTATCGTTTTGTAGCGTTAAGTTTGCTAATTTTACCGTTTCTGTATTCTCATCACCAGCTTCATCATCATCAGACTCTCCATTACTCCTAAGAAATGCTGTCCCCACAGCTAAAGAACTATACTCAACACTATCTGTACTAGGCAACCTTTCCCTTACAAATCTCATAGGTCTACCAAGACTATCAATATCATAAGGCTCATCACATGCGTTTGGTACAGGATATCCTTCTGTATCATAACCCCATCCGTGTATCATTAAGGGTCCTCTCAAGCCTACAAATCTCATATTATGTTCTGGCTCTAACCCACTAATAGCAGAGTAGTCTGTCCCAGAAAATCTATCTATAAATCTACTATCTAAATAATCATAATCGTAGTTTCTAACTGTGGACTGACTAACACTTCCAGGCTGAGATAAGTGTGTCTTGCTTTGTAATCCTGCCCCCATAATATCTTTATATATTGAACCTTTACCTACTATAGAAATACTATTTCTGCCCTTATCTACAAAACTTCTATTAATGTTACCCAGCTGCATCTGTCCATGCACTTCATCAGGATGCGATCCCTCATAACTTTGAGCGTTTCCGTTCCTAAATTCATGTTGTGGCATTACTATAGGCTGTAATGTGCTAATATTAATAGGTATATTTAAAGACAATCCTAATCTTGCGGTTTTATCTTTAATCTGAGATTGATAAACCAGAGCATTATATTTTTTTAACTCTTCTAAAGAATTACCGGTAGCAGTAATAAAAGGAGGAAATAGCTGTCCTTGAGGAGTAGTTGTTGTCGTTAAACTGTAAGCAGAAGCATGTAATTTTTCATAAGGTTTGACACAACTATCACAATAATAGCTATCTACACCTTGTTCAGCATTTGCGTTTTCAGATTTATATCTCTTATATGAACGTGCAACTTTTTTATTACCTCTACAGATTGGGCATGAGCTTTGATCATATTTAGAGATGCTATATGTGCTTTTTGCAAGAGTTGGGTAAAAAGATATAGGAGAAAATATACCATCTAAACTCATCACAGAAGAATTAGACCAACTGTCTCTCAGAGAGTCTCCCATTTCACTATCAGAATATATCTTAGTGTCAGTATTAACTCTATGTTCTAAATATAAAAACGGCATCTGAGATTCATCTGTCTGAGCGCTGAATCCACCATCTAAATGCCCGCTACCTCCGGGGTCATTTGAATGTTTATATCGAACTTCAGTATCTTCCTGATCCAAACCTCCCAAAAGTCCTGGAGCAGAAAAACTTGAAAACATAGTGTTCTCATCTAGTCCACTAAACTTAGGTAAAAATTTATTTGCTGTACACACTATAGTTGTTACCGGACTTGTGCCAAAAGTCATATTGTTCTCAGGAACATTTCCTGCTGCTATCTGTCCTCTTCTGATTGCCTGATCATCTGTAAATCGATTATTTGATATAGCTCTTGAAAGATTAGAAATTTCTTTTTTTCTCAACATGTTTTGTTGAGACATCTTCTTGAATCTTTCTATGTCTTGTCTATCAAATAAACTTAATTTTCTGGTATATGTTCTAAAAGAATATTTTGTACTAATTCCGTTTTGACCCATACTCGTCATAATATTCGTTAGTATAGGAGCTTGAGTATAAGAATCGTGACGTATTCTATTTTTATTTTGGTCCATAATAGATACATCTGCAACTGAATAGCTTATAGTTCCTTGTATATAATTAGGACTTTCTAACTCCATATACTGTTGTATTTTTGTTAAGGTAGGAGGTATAAAAGAAAAATTACTCTTAACTTCTGTGAAAATATATGTTTCTTTTCCTCCAACTGTTTTAATATATCCGTTTGTAGCATCTCTATCAAAAGAACCTCCCAAATTAAATATAGGTGTGCCTGCGATATCTAGACTTCCAACTTCTATGTTGGTTTGATAGTTTGCGTTTCCGCTAACGTACTTTACTGCATTATCGTCTAATCCTCTCATTCCTCCAAATTCCCACGGAGCAAAATCTGGAACTATTTCAAATTTAGTGTCTCCAATCCAGTTATCTATTAATTTATGTTTTTGATCATCTAAAGGTAAAGATAAAGGGAGCTGGCTACAGCTGCTATGATCTATATTGCTATTTGAGATATAAGTCTCTGTTCCTGTAGCAAATACGTCTCTAGTAGGAGATAAAGCCGGATAATTAGTCCAAGGCCCATAGGAATAAATATTTGATTTAATTGGAATTCCAGCAAATAATGGATGTGCGCACTTAGGTGCTATCCTAATATTTCCTGCTGTAGCATTAGTCGCAAGATTGGAATTGTGTTGTAGCTTGCCAAAGTGTTCAACGAAAGGCTGGAAAAATTCTTTTAACATTCTAATTCTATCTGCACGACGACCACCAGCTCTAGTATATATAGCAAGATCTTCCATACCTACAGTTGCAAAAACCGTATTAGAAGGATCTGTTTGAAATTGTTCGCTACTATTATTAAGTCTTAAAGCAACAGTTTCTACAATCATTTTAGGATCTAGCATCTTTTCTGGATCTAGAAAACTAAATTTAGGATTTACACTGCAGTTTATATAAAGTTTTCTTTTTATTGATCCATGATTTATTCCGAAAGCATCAAATCCATCAACTTTAGGAGGAGGAGTAAATGGATTTGCAGCATCGATACTATTCTGCAAAGAGCTATTGGCCATACAGTCTACTATCACAAAACTACCAGCATTGCTAGATAAATCGCTCAATAATAAGTTCTCAAAATAAAATTTAATTGGTTCAAGACCTTCTCCTCTTTTAAGAGCCTGAGCATCATCCCAGGCGCTATAACTAAAATAAGGATGCAAATCATGAGCATCAGTAGTGCTGTCAGAGTTTGCAACATTAGCAGCATTAAGAGCAGTAGCGTTTGCTAAAGCATATCTTTGATAATCAAAAGACTCTGTAGCATTGTATCCCAAAATAGGATTAATTTGACCTTTACTATTAGAAAGAACAGACCAATTTTCATCTCCGCATATAATATTATCATCAATTTGATTACCGTACTCTTCCCAAGCTCCATTGTCATTGCCACAAGGTTCATAGCTATGTCTAATTTCTCCACCACCTTTAAAAACATTAATAGTCCCAAGATCACTAGTTAAACTAAAGTCGTAAGGTGTTGTTTCTGTTCTGCTTTGCAAATATGGCGCCATAACCATATATTTTTTACCATAATATTCTTGACCAACAGTTTTAATAAAATTAGCTAAAAGATCTAAATCTTGTCTAGCTTCTGAAGGAAAAGTATACAAAGAGGTCGAACTAGTTAAATTTGCAACATCGCTATTACCTTCTGGACCGCAAAGATTTTCTTTTAAAAAATCCCATGTCCAATCATTTTCTTTTAGTGCTAATCTTGTGGCTTCTGCATTGCCCTTTCCTTCGTCAATAAATTTTGCTTTAGATCTCGCCACATAAGCACTATGCATCATCATATATATATCTGTTTTGTATATTTTGCCCAAAGTATATGAGGCAAAGCTATCAGAGCTCGTCATAGCTGACCTAATTTCTGATTCAGTAACCATAAACCACTCTGCCTCGTAAAGAGGACTTGCTTCTGCTTGTGGCTCAGCAGGTGTAGAAGTTTCTTCATTAGGATCGAAATTGAATGGTTGAAAATCTACATTAGCATTTGGTACGTTTATACTAGAAGCACGACCAAGTTCATAGTTTTTATATCTTCCTTTTAAATTAATTCTCGTCTTAGGTAATTCTGTTTTATGAAATAAAACGCATATTTGACCTGTCCAAAAATCATACCAAACCGGTCTAATTCTTCTGAAATCTGTATTGCTATTGCTAGCTTCTATAGGATATCTATTCTCTAATAAATAACCAAAAAAAGGGCAGATAGTGTCCCTGTATAAAGGAAAAAATCTCCTTCCTGTAATTTTGGTTTGTTCTGCAATATTGGAGGTTTCTGATATGCTTAACGTTTCTACATCAGTACCAGCGCACGGATCTAATGCATATCTAGCATCAGTCCCATGAGTTATAAAGGTAGATGTCCCATAATTACCACTTCTAATTTTTGTAGTATCAGGGCCTATTTCACTGTCTTCAAAAGTGATATCTCTGTCATTAAAAGCTAGTCCTAATTCAGCTTTAACTGCTTCATCATTTTTAAGCTAGTAGCTCTATTGTCTAATGCTGGATTTCTGGTTGAGAAGAAAGCAGGAAATCTAATTTTTCCATAACCAAAAGTTTTAGTAGAATCAACAGGTTCTCTAGTACCAGTATTTGTAGTACAAGTTACCGTAGATATACCAGGAATTTTAATTCTACCTAAAGTATAGTAATCAACAAAAAAACCACCAGCTTCACCGTCAGCAACATTTGATCCAGGACTATAAATAAAGTTGCTTTGTGTGTATGCAAGTCTGGTGCTTTTAGCTTGATATAATCTTTGCTGATTGGGACCAATGACTAAAGATCTACTAGCAGCATCATTTTTTTCTTTACCATAAGAAAAAGAACCTACAGGAAACTTATCACAAACCAACTTGCTAACAGTACTTTGAATTCCATTAACTAAAGGAGCAAATCTTCTAGTTACCGCTATAATCTTAATAACCCAGCCTTCACTAGTATTGATCATACTAGTAGTCCAATCTAATCCATGATCATCACAAATTTGATCGATGAGTTCACTAATACTCATAGAATCAGCTTTTATTCTTTTATCACTTCCACTAATAGCATAAGTTAATTCTGATAAATCCAATCTAAACTGACACCTATTATTGCCTGTCCAATTTCCTGGCGTAGGAGCAATTAGTCCCCATCTGTTTGTGGTTACAAAATCTCCTGTAATAGGGTCATGAGCAGTAGGAGCTATAATTCTACCAAAAGGAGAAAAAGCATTTTTAGGACCAAAAAAATCATTTTCTGTAGAAGCTCTTAATGTTAGATCATCGGCTCCAGCAAGTATTCTTAACCCCATAAGTATATCTGTAGCTAAAAAACCCGACTCCTGCTTATATGAAGACCCCCCAAAGTAATCAGCACCAAAAGACTCTAAGAAACCATAAACATTAAAAACATTTGGCAAATTACCGTAAGAGTTATCTGTAGTATTATATTTTAGTTTATTACCAACATAATTAGTAGGAGCAGACCACTCAAAACTGTCCAAACTACCAGCTATAGATCCTCCATACTTGTCTAGAATTACTGTGCAAGTGTTTAATATACTTTGAGAACTATTAACAACAACAGTATATATATCTCCGCTATTAGATTTGTTCTTTTTCCAAGATTGTACAAATCCACCAAAACTAAAATCTCCCATCTTAAAAAAAACTGGAGAATTAGTAATATTGTATCCTCTATTATGGTAAAAATCTAAAAAGTTCGTCGAAAATATACCGTCAGGGCTCTCTTCACTTGGGGGAACGCTATATAGTCTATTAGTAGCTGGAGGTATTACAGTTCCATCAAATTTAATATTATTTGCATCTCCTAAAAAACCAGGATCTTTTTTAGTCCACCAATACTGATCTACCTGTAATGTTCCGCTATTATAAGGGAAAGAGAAATCAGTTCCATCAGATCTCGTCCCTGCTGTAGGACCAGGAAAATTAGTCTGATAATACACTTTGGCTTTAACTCTAGCTGTAGGATCATGCACACCACAAGGTATATTATCTTTATTTATATAAATTTCGCCTTCTATTTTTTGATAATAATCATTAACAGGAGCCACATCCTCTCGGTCAGAAACAACAGTATCAGAAGAATGTTGCTCATCACCACAACCTACCGCAGTATCTTCGGGCGATGTATCTATTGTTGGAGCAGCATTATCGTTGACTAAATTTACAGTTAAAGTACTAGGTTGAGTGCCCCATCCTAAATTACAATTATAGTCCATGACGCTAGCGCCCAAAAAAATAGTTTGAGCAATAAGCTTGCCGTGCATCCTGTTTTCTGTATCGCTTAAGCAATAATTTGGCCCATTAGCATCATAGCTCATATATCATCCCAGTCATTTGCTGTAGTGCATTGTTGATATGTCCAAGAAATTGAACGACTATATCTACCTTCTGAAGGATTCCAACTTTCATCATCTCGCCTAACGAACACTTGTCCTCTGCTTAAAGCGTTTCTAGAACCCCCAGGAAATACACTGTTATCTCTAGCCCCAAAAGGTCTTAAGCCTGATACCATTGCAGACACAAGATTATAAATACTACCACCTTTATATAAAGGGCAGTCTGTTTGCGTCATAAAAAAGCCATTGAATCCAGTAGGCGGCATTACAGTCAAATCAATATTTACATCTCTTGTAGTAGCAGTTTTAGCTCCTAAATTTTGCAGAACTGGTCCTAACTGTCTACCAAGAACAAAAACTTCTGCCAGTACATCTGTAGGCCCAGTATCGTTAACTGTTACACTTTCTGATATAGCTCCAGATATAGCAGATAATTTGTTACTAAACTCATAGCTGTAAGATATAGATCCTTTTTTAGGATCAAATGTTTCACTAGTACTAATAGGAATAGGATTTAATAGACTTTCTCTACTATTGATAGGATTGTTTGTAGTACTAAATTTATTATAGCTTGCAGGAACAAAGGCTGAAGTGTAAATTCCATCTCTAGATGTGTTTAAAGCCGTACTAGCTCTCCAATATAATAAATTTTTAATACCTCCCTTATTATTATCAGAACCATGCCAAGCTATAGAGGCATTGTCAAATCTACTGGTCCCGGTAGCAGTTATACTTTCCCAGCCATCAATCTTGCCTGTATGAGGCACCAATACTTTTCCAGTTATTGCTGCTACTTCACTACCTCCAAGTTTTTCAAGCTCAACATCTCCACTAGGAGTCAAAGGCGTTCCATTTACAATATAAGTAGAGCTGGCTCCTATAGCTCCTTGTATATTTCCATTTACTCTTATGGTTTTCTGGTACTTTTCATTAGTGCTAACCTCAAGAGTATACTCTTCTGTAAATAAAGACCCACTTGGCATACTAGTCCAACTGTCAACAACTTGATACAATGCAGTATTCATATCAAAATTGACAGACCTAACAAAATCGTATTTTCTATTAGGATCTTCATCCTCCCTAGGAGCAACGCTTCTATTTCTATCTTGATTTTCTGCTGCGTCTAATCTACCACTTACCCATTTACCAGCATTTTCTAACGCTTGTGCGTAAGCTTTTTCTACATTTTCTCCTCCTGTAAGATCTGTCCCGTTATCTCTAATGCCATTGGCAGCAACCGTATGTGTAACTTTAAATTTAGGGAAATTATATTCATGAACATTTTTACTTACAGAACCATTTGAAGTTTTAATCTTAGCATTCATAGTGATGTGTTCAAAATTAACTAAATCACTAACAGGCTCAATACTCCAACTGTCTATAGTATTTCTCACAGGAGCTTGTCCGACACCTGTTATAAGACCACTATTAACTCCTATAAAAGTTATATTATATGTTAGATATTGTGTCCAATTATTTTCTGATTTATTTAGAGCTAAGTCTGTTGCTCTCGCAGAATCTAATTTATATAAAACCTCCTCACTACCCGCAGGCCCACATTTAATTTCTAAAGTAGCTATAGGATTAGATAATAAATGAGCTTCTAAACCACTGGCCTTAGCAAGAAAAACTGACGGTCCAGCACCAGTACTAATTCCAGTAGCAATAATATATCCCTCTATATTCACCGTGTCTTCTACAGCTGTAGTAAGACCTATTTCATTTTGAATAAAATTTTTAGTAATACTAACAAGAGGAGAAGGAGCTTCGTCAGTACCTACTTGGCACAACTCTCTAAAACCACTACCAGCATAAAAGATATCTGTATGATCGTGGACATCTCCTGTATCATGCTGTATACGAATATCGTTTCCTGCTACTTGACTTTGATGAGAGTAGTCAAATAGAGGGTTAATAAAAACTCCATCATACATTATATTTATCCTTGATTCTTCCTTATATTAGCTTTTCTTTATGATGCCAAAATTGCCGTCGTTAATTTCTGTAGGAATCCATTTCGATGCCGTGATAGGATTTTCCATTAAATACTGATTCTGATATCTATAAACAGTACCACTAACTTCAAATATTTCGCCAATACCAGTTACCGCAGAATCATTAGCTAAAGGCAAATCACCAGAAGGAGTAAATACATTTTGGAAAGTAACCCCTGTGCTTACTGCTCTAGAAGAATTAGTAATCTTAATTCCTCCAATAATGTAATTATTAATATTTAGTGCAGAATCAATCGTGATGTTATCAAAGTCAAACATTAAAGCATTGTTATTGTTTTCTGCATATACATACGTGTTGTCTCCGTCGTCATCTTGTAGATAACTGAAAACACTGCCATTAATATCATTATATCCAGTATCAGCACTAAATTGTCTCCAAGATCCACTCTGATTAATACCAGTACTATCTGGGAACAGAGCAAACACTTTGGTACTAGAACCTAAGAAATTATCTGCATGAGTAAGATTACCAAGGTGACTGCCAGTATTAGCAACAATGTAAACATCATCAATCCAAGTAGAGTCGTTTTGTATCTGTGTAGTGCTACCAGCACCAGTTTCATGAGTAGCTATTCCTGTTCTAGATCCATACCAATCTATTCTATCAAAAAAGTCCACGCTAGCGCCTTTATGAAAAACTTCAGCATTTAAACCGGAAAGACTCTGGACATCTTGAGTTTTACCTCTCTCATACAAATTCATACCATTAAGTCTAATTTGCATTTGATAATCTGTAGAAGTAGTACTACCAGTAGGCAAAATAGATATTTCTACAAAAAGTCCGTTATAGTAATCGTCACCACCAAATGTAGCAATACCTGCCGCTTTATCCCCTGCTTCTGTGAAACTAGATATAATTCTTTGATCTGTTCTTGTATAATCATCATTGTCAGCAGGCTGTAAATAATTCCAAGTAGATCCTAACACATTAGTATCAAAATATTTTTCATTCCAAGCTGAGCCGTCTTCGTCTACTGGCGTACGAACTCTAAGACTTAAATTTCTAGAATCATTAACTGAAATAGTATCCGAATATCCTGAAGGAGCGCCTGTAGAATGAATCACATCAATCTCTATAACACCACTAGCATTAGCAAAATCAGCACTATAATCATCAAACTCACTATTGTAAATCTTGATTAATCTTTGAGCGTGACTATCCGCGTTATTAATTCCACTAGGCTCACTAGCTAATTTATTTATATAAAAACCTATTCCTATACCTCTGATTTTTCTTCCGTCGTCATTTGTAATTCCTGTCAAAGACACAGGAAATCCAGTCAATGCAATAACAGCTTGTCCTGTATATACCCTATTATTACCAGCTATGTCAGTTCCATCATGAGGAGAAAGTTTATACATATTAAACTTGGTGTCATCTTTGTTAGTTCCATCATTCCAAGAAGTAGAAGTTCCCGCAGGATCTAATCTAGGATGTGTATCAACACTACCGACTCCGGATGGTTTAATCCAGTATGTTGGGTCTAGGTTTGCTCCTACTTGAGTAAAATCTGTAGTGAAATCTGTAGTGAAACCTTCGAAAAATATAGTGTTTGGATTGCTCATCTCTTCTCCTAATTAAGATATCTATAGTGCTAGCCAGTTAGTCTTTGATAGTAGTCCGATAATATTAGTATATACACCAATGCTAATATGAATATATATTATTTTGGCCAATTTATTAAGGTGTGTAATCCAATTTTTGTGGTGAAGTATTGCTATAATGAGGTGAATTCAAAGAGGTCGTTGCATTTGGAGGAGGGAAGATGCCATAATCTGATAATGACCAATTAAGCATAGGAGCTTTGGTTCCAGCTACTACATTGTTCTTGTAAATTTTGTTGTCGGAACCATCACGTATATACCATCCAGCATTACTATCTCCAGTATTGTCATATGAAATATAATATCCATTATCTTTAGTATTGCGATAAGTCTTTAAAAAGTTAGATTGTATAGATGACCCTCCGCTAGACTCGTCACAATATATTCCGTTTACCGCATCCAAACCAGCATCTTGTATAATATATCCCCCCTGATCCTCGCAATCTGCTGTAACATCTCCTACGATAACTCCCATTTTTAAAGTTTGAATATCTGTAAGAGTCCAATCAGCATTAGTTGTTGGATTAGTAAACACAAAACTATTATTTTGTTTATACCTTGTAGAGCTTGCGGTCTTTTTTGGTCCTAAAGAAACAAAAGGCCCTGTTTGTGCTCCTTGATGATTACTTGTTCCAGAAACCATTACATTACTATAAGTTCGGGCTCCATCGTCTGATTGGTCAATATTTGTTATTTTAATTCCGTCTACCACATCATTTCTATTGTTTATGTTCTCATATGCATTGATACAAATAGCTCCATCTATGTTAGCCCCTATCCAAGTCTGATTATCATTAGAATTTAGTATTTCTGTGGCAATATTTAAATCTTGATTTCTAGCCCACAAATGTTTATTTCTTGTATTGTTCGGTTCTGACCTAAATATTCTTACAGAAGCTCCAAGATTAACCTCTGATAAACTTGTTCCTGAAGATATATATAAATCATCTATTATTCTATATTCGTTTTGAAAACCATCATATAAGAAATAGCCATATCCTTGGCTGTCTGCATCACATTCTCCACTAGGATGATGAGTTCCATGAAACTCAACTCTGTCAAAATTATTAAATCCATTAATACTAATTCCTGTACTAGCAGTAATCCCTGAACCATCTACTTTGATGTGCATAGTTCCTGTGGTAGCTGGATTCGTACCATCGTTTGCTTGACCAAAAATTTCTAAATATATAGCTGATGTGGTTACATGTTCAATTTGATCAGTTACGTTACATAGGTCTGTAACTTTAGGTGCTTTACTATCTCTTATGTCGCTAGCTGGAGTAAATAGTCTCCAAGTTTTTCTATCATTTTCAGATGTTATAGTATATGTTCTTTCTTGTAAATGATAAAGATCATTATCATAAGAATCTTTAATATTAGATTTACCTTCAGGCACAGGAGCATAATACAGAGGAATTTCAACACTATGACCATCACCATTTCCTGACACCTCTATTGCAATACCAGAATTAGCCATCCAAGTTGTATTAACGTCAAAAATTAAGCTGGTTCCGTTGTAAAACGACAATAATTTTTCACGATAAGGAGATACACTACCATTTCCACTAACATTGGTCTGTATTTGACTAATAAAACAACCAAGACCATAATAAGATTCATCATCATTTATTGCAGGAAATCCTGACAACATTAAAGAAGAAGACTTAAGAATATCATCTTCTTCAGCATCTCTAGCAGGTATAACGTGAGCCCTACTTGTTCGTCCTCTTTTAAATGTATATGAGCCATAATCTGGTTTTGATATAGACGCATCTGCACTTACTCCAGACCAATAGGTTGGATCTAAAGTAGTATAATCAGAATCACTATAATTAAAACCTTCAAAAAAAATACAACCCATTATATCTCCTATGGAATTATGTATCTAGTTGGTATAACAAGTATTTGATGAACATCCTCAATATTGCTTGATCTTGTCATAACATCTATTAAAATAGCACTAATATTTAGCTTATAAGGATCATTACGCAATATATCTAATACAAATAAGCTACCTTCTGTGGCATCACCAACTCGGCCTTGCAGCACATCAAGGTTGCTTAGTCCTTGGTGGTTCATCTCTGAATTGTATCCAAGTATTGTGTCTACATTATGTAGCGTACTATTCATAATAGTAATATGATCAGAGCTGTCTGCAAGATTTAAGTATTTATAATTAAACATATCAATTGAAGCATTACTAAGATTTACTGTAGCGTCTTGTCGTTCACTTATATGAGTGTCTATATTTACGGTACTAGTATGTGATCTAGTAACATCAGCAGGAAGATGATTAAATATAGACATACTTATATTAGAATTAATAACTTTATCTTTAAGATTAGGATGAGCAAATGACTCGTAAGAAGATAGTGTAGTGTGTATCATATCTCTAAACTGAGACAAAAAGACTTCTATATTATGATGCTGTGAATTTATGCTATCAAAAGGTTCTGCTCTGAAAACATCTATTAAGTCATATGATACTATTTGTTTTTCTACTGGCTCACTAGCTATTACATCTGTGTTTTTATAACTGTGTAATACCTTGTTTGTAGAAGAATCCTCATTTACAACAAAGTCTTGAGATATAAGCGAAATAGCAAATCTTTGATCTTTACTCTCAGCTATCAAGTCCATAGACTTTTTGCTATAATATATATAATTATCTCCTAAGCTTCTTACTATATCAAAAGTAAAGTAAGAAATTCTGCTTGGGTCTTCTTTAGCAGAGAATGATTCAATAGCATTGTGTGATATTGCAGCTTTATCTTGAGGGGCTTTAGAGAAAACTTCATGAGACAAGAAAGAATGAACTGTGTCAACTCTTGGAGATGGAGTTGGAGTCATTGTGGGGGTGTGAGTAGGAGTAGGTGTAGGCTCACATATATTTGGTCTATACGCTAATCTTTGAAGCCCTCCCATAAAACTCGCAAAATTACTTCTAGCAGAGTGATAAGACAATAGACTTGCAGCAACATCTCCTTTTTCGTCTATGCCGCCAAAAGAGTCGAAATACACTGTCATTGTAGGATAATAGTAATCGTGCCATCCTTCTGTGGTTCGGCGTCTTCTTTTATTATTTCCGCTGACCACAACCCAATCAGCAAAAGCTCCGTTACCATCTAAAATACCCATAGGATAATTAGATGGAATATCAACAAATTTATAATAATGACCAGCCTGAAAACACAGTTTTTGATTTGGGTCAAGAGGATTAAAGACCTGATCTCCATTGAGCCCATCAATATCAAAAACATAATATTGTTCACCAAAAGCACCTGAAACAGATACTGGTATTTCTTCAGGAGGTTCGGGTAAACATATGCACTCACCGGTAAATGTGTCATCTTCTCCTCCTATTGGACGTCCTGCTCCTCCGGGGCCTGGGCCTGGACCGGGACCTGGACCGGGGCCTGGACCGGGGCCTGGACCGGGGCCGGGACCTGGGCCTGGCGGTGGTGGTGGCGGCGGTGGTGGACCTCCTCCTCCTCCTGTAGTAGGTAATTCGCACTTGTGTGTTGTGCATTTAGTAGTAGCGAATTGTTCTATATAGAGTTCGCCTCTACCAAAACGATTGTCGTCTGTCTCCACAAAAAAGCCAAACTTATTACCAGCAAAAACTACAATAGCTACTTCGTCGCCTTTGTCGGATTCTCCAGTATCTCTATTCTCTGGAGCATCAGACACAATAACATAGTCGTTGTTAACATAATAACCAGCTCTATCATGTCTTTCTGAATCTAAAGTATTATATGCCCACTTAAAACATATTAATGTGGCTTCTGGTATTTCTATTTCAAATTTAGTAGTACCCTTAAGACCTTCATGATTATCAGAGTCTCCTCCATACAGAATAAAAGAGTAAGGTGTTGTAGGATCGCCAAACTCATCCGTAGTATCTACATAACCATCTGCATTTTCATTAGATAATACCCAGTTATCTATAGTATAATCGCAATTGAAGTAACAACACTCATTAGTTGGTGTTGGGGTGGGAGTATACGTTTGGGAAGGAGTAAATGATATTGTTGGAGTTTGAGTATTTGTAGGTGTAGCAGTATGGGTTGGAGTTGGCGTATGTGTGGGAGTATGAGTATTAGTTGGTGTGACAGTAGGTGTATGGGTTTGACTTTGAGTAATTGAAGGAGTAAGACTGTGTGTGGGACTTTGGCTTTGAGTGAGACTTATAGTTGGAGTTTGACTTGGGGTGTGAGTATTAGTGGGGGTATGTGTTGGAGTTTGGGTGTTTGTAGGAGTATGTGTTGGAGTATGGGTAGGTGTGTGAGTGTTAGTAGGAGTGTGAGTAGGAGTGTGTGTTGGGCTTGGGGTAATAGTTGGCGTTTGAGTAAGTGTTGGCGTAGTTGTAGGACTATGTGTTGGTGTTTGTGTAGCTGTTGGAGTATTAGCTGGTCTAGGTCTTGGTGGAGGAGGATCATCATCAGGATTTAAAGGATCGTTATCTGGGTCTGTAGTTCCATTTCCTGGAGGCGGAGGAGGAGGTGGAGGTGGCGGAGGAGCAGCAGCATCTTTATCTCTCGCTTCCTGATCATCCTCCCAAGGAGGTTTAGTGCCACATATTGGCCCAAGTTCAAAGCTTACAGTATTTGATACGCATGATATTTCAGATGTAGCATAGGGTCTATTGTACCTATCTTCCAAAGAAATTCTATATTTTTGAATACTATATTGAGGATATATGTCAATTAAAACAAAACCCTCATTCAAAACTCCAAAAGCTTTTATTCTTTCATATTCGCTATTATCATAAGAAGCCTCAATAATAATATGAGTAAATACTCCTATGTTTGCATCTTTCCAATATAGTCTACCTCTTTTGCTGTTAGTTGTTTCTTTATAGCTGTTTGGGATAACGCAACCATATAGCCTAATAGGACAAGGTGGATCATCTGGACCTCCTGAACCTGGTGGTGGTGGAGGAGGAGGTCCGGGTGGCGGAGGAGGTGGAGGTGGAGGTGGTGGAGGTGGTGGAGGACCAGGCGGCGGAGGCGGTGGCGGCGGAGGTGGAGGACCTGGTGGCGGAGGAGGTGGAGGTGGAGGTGGAGGAGGTGGTAGAGATGGACGAGGAGGAGATCGAGGTCGAGGTCGAGGATTACGAGGAGGAGGAGGATGAGGATGGAGAAGACGAGGCGGTGGAAGATGCGGCGGCGGCGGAAGCG
>MDSX01053747.1_pt1 | contig 79369 bp, 77 predicted proteins | sample 811141 | NCBI WGS metagenome assembly MDSX01 (sample SAMN05326642, study PRJNA326480) | marine metagenome | isolation source: seawater | place: Atlantic Ocean: South East | collected 2010 | reverse complement strand
GTTGTCATCTCCTTCATCATGCAATTCTTTTGCTCCATTCCTACTCCATATTCTTAATGGAAGTTGAAAGCGGATATCGATGGAATGTGGATAATTGTAGACAGGTTCCATTTGATAATTGCTAATTGTATTATTGTTGTAGCTGCTTCTGGAGTATCTAGGACCTGTGTGCTTTGCTTTGAACTTGTTCCAAATGATTGAAAAAAAAACATTACGAATGTAAAGTCGTTGATCTATCGTCAATCGTTTTCTCAATTGCCATGACAGACATTTCTTCTTCCATGCCATCTCCTCATGCGTTACCAACGACAAGTATGACATTGTTGTTGTACAAAGTTTGTCGCGAAGAGTAGTCACGTAATTGCAAATCTCTTCCTTTACTTTATTTGATACGTTGAGTGGTGTCAAAAAATGAGCAACTCGTTTAAGCAATTCTTTCGTTTCAAAGGCGTACCATTCCAACTTAGATTTGTTGTACTTGGGCCAATTATAGCCGATACCACTTCTCAAACGTGGTAATAGAAAAGGATGATCTATTTTTTGATGCTCTGATATGATTGCAGAACTAGTATTATTCCAATGTTTTTTCCAAACGACCTTGTAACGAATCCGTTGAATTTCTGAATCAATTGATAAAATTTCAATTTTCATTGGGCATAACTGACTTTGCGACGCATAGTACAAAAAATACCACTCTGTCGGAACGTGCTTGCGCTTCGTCTTTTCATTTGCATACAACGATTTCAAATGAGTGCAAGTTAATGACAACGCGTGTAACGCATCCTCGGTAGCAATGGTGCCAATCCACTGTAGGCAATGATCGTTTAAGGTAGAAATAATAGAAGGCATAAAAAAAAATTTAAAACACTAATTTATAAAAGTTGATAAAAAATGAAAACTATCCTTTGTTGTGTAGGCATATCCCTCCCTACAAAGCGCTTTCATCATATCCACAGGAGTCTCCGTTAAGGTTCGTAAATAAGGTAAAATGATTAGCATGGGTACACCATCTGGGTACTTGTTTTCTAAACTCAATATGTGTTTGCCTAGTTCGACGTACGTTTGTTCCGAATACATTTTAAAACACTTTTTCGCACACGCCAAGGTCGTATGCTTTTCGTTATATTGCAATAACATGTATCCAATTCATACTCATGCATAAACTCGTATTCAATGGCTTCTATCACATAGGGGTTTTTTTGCTTGGCTTTCCGAATGGGAACGCGGCAATACGGACATGCAAAATTGCGCCCGTAGGACCGTATCATTTGTTTATGGCAATCGATGCACCACGTGTGGGTGCACCGCTTACTAAAAAACATATTATGTTCATGATAATAGGTTTCGTAACAAATATCACAATCCATGTTACCCAAACCCCGAGAGCAACATATATGTTTAAAATATTTAAATACCATAAAAAAAGAATATTAGCATGTGGACCTTTCGTTGCATACTAAGTGTTCCGAAGCAGCACTCCGTCGAATTGGAAGAAAAGTTACATTCCAACGATACCTTGAAAGATATCTTAATACGACAAGGATTGGTCATCGGGAATCATCAAGTATCCGTGCAACAGGAACTGCATCACGATTGCTTTCAATTGAAATCCTTGCCTTATTACAATTTATTAGACTTTGACACCTACACGCTCAACGGAAACCTTGATGCATACATGCCAATTTGCATTATTAATATAAAAAAAAATACACTGCTGCTGCAACAATTATTCGTAAACACGATATTCAATCTAGAGTACATACAAACCTTTAAACATCATGCGGGAACCACCACCCCTGAAAAAGAATTTTTAAAATGTTCTACGTTAAAAGCAACTTGTCAGAAGATGCTCAACTGGATTGATATTCTAAAGCAAAACATATTGTTTTTTGATCCTAACTCGTCTAACGACGACGATATTATGCGACTAAAAGAATACATCCAGCTGTTGCATATCCAATTCAAACAGGCAGACTTTCAACAAACGTCATACGGTCATCCGTACATTCAAAATATTCATAACTGCATCAAAGAAAGAATGCTTCCTAACGGACAAGCATGGACACCAAACATCGCAACCTGTACCGTTCAATATTCTTATGGATCCGTTCAGGGTGAATTTGAATTGATGTACTCCGTTCAACCGATTAAACGGGGATATCGCTTGCTATATGACATTCCACAAGAGAAACAGTTCGTATTACAGCATCAAATTAAAAAGCGTTGGCCCATGGTTTTAGAAATAGAAGAGTTGGTGTACATACCGCGACAACCATGGAACCTACCCGTCACGTTAAACGGAATACTGGTCAATCTATTTGATGTGCTGACGACAAACCCAAATTGGCTCTCGGAAAACGACGCCAGCTTTAACATCGATAAAACAAGCAAACGCTACTATGATATTCTACCATGCGGCACCATCGAAGATAGATACGACGTACTGGTTTGCAAGCAAGATCGAGGTACAATACAAGCAGTGGAGTGGCGGCGATTTACATGATTCATCTATATAGCAATGGACTGGATATTATTATAGAAACGTTATGGCTACAGAGAAGCAAAGGGATGATTTGGATTTGGAGGATTATACCTTAGAACTAATTATACGAGAATTTCAACAAGTATATAATGCAATAGAGCAATTGAGAATAGATTTGATAGATAAAATTGATACGGATGCAAACATGAGAATACGCGACGACAATTACTTAGACAAAAGAATAAACGATATAACTAAAGAGTTTGAGAAAAACGTTATAACTAAAGAGTTTGAGAAAATAAATAAACAGTTGAAATCACTAAGGGACGCAGACAATAATGAAATAAAGAAATATCTTACAAAAATCAATATTGGTGAGCAACTGGAAACATATGATGAAAAAAGGAGAAATGTTATGCAGAAAGACTATGATAACTTGAAAAATTATTTTACGCAAATTGTAGGTCTCATAGATGAGAGGTTGACTGAATTAGATAACTACATAAAAAACAATCTACTACAAAAATTCAACACTAAGAATCGAGACATAAAAAGTAAAATTGAAGAAATCAAGAACCAAATAGACCTTTTAATGAAAAGTCAATTATTGGGTAGCGAGGATGAAGATACAGAAGTACAAGGGAGTAGCGACGACAAAAGTGACATGGAAGTAGAAGAATTACAACAAAGGGTAGATGATATACTTAAATTTTAGCGCGTGGTTCTCTGGCATTAATATTTTTTGACTGGCGTCTCTCGTGTCGTGTATTAAAATACCTCTCGGCGTCGCTTTCCACGCCGTTACTAAATGTTGGTTTGAATAATCTAATATAATTGGTCCTTTTTTTAATAATGTAATGACTTTGTACAATCCACCTCGCACTACTTTCGACCCTTTAAAATATTTGTTTAAGATCGTTTCGGGTGAGCCACCTGCACAGCCTTGCTTCGTTTGCTGCATCAAGTCTTCCACCGTTATGTTCAGATTCCGATGATAATGTTTAATGATTTCATACGACGTGGTAGCATAGCAATTGTTACATGTTTTTTTCTGTCGTGGGATGGCAACACAAGATGTAAACATCCATGTCAAAACGAACCATCGTATTAATGACATTGCTTACTGTACATATATTGTTATGTATATAATGAAATTATGTAAGTTGTAATAAGCGAGATGCTGCACTTCATATTATGGAAGCCCTTGTCTGTATTTGATACCTTCTTCAACAAAGCTGTTGCATCGATTACCAACGGGTTTGCTTCCGACGGGTATTGCCATGCAGAAGTGGTCTTTACATTCACGAAAAAGGAATGGGAAGATAAATTATTAGGTCTTAAACAAAATTATGGAATTATTAGCACGCGCGCAAAAAGCCTCTGGGAGCGGTTGAAATCGTCTACCGAGCATATTGAGGATAACGAGTTTATGAGCATTTGCTTCTACACGTTGTGGGGATCAAGATTAAGTTGTAGGTTGTTGACCAAACACGACGATTATGTCTTTAATCGTTTACCTGACCCAAACTTTACGAAAAGTATACCGACGGATTTTGATGCCGAAGAGTTGCGCCATGCGCTAGCTTTTTGTATTCAGGAATTAGATAAGAAATATGATAGTTATAAAGCAGCAACGTACTGGCTGCCCGACTTTTTGATCATGCGCCCAAGTGCGAACCAATTGCCACAGAAATATTTTTGTTCGGAGCATATTGTCTACATGATAAAGCAGTTGGGGTACTTGAAGGACGTGACGGCGGAGAAAGTTACACCAAACCACATAGAGGGATTGGTTGAACAATTAACAAATGAAATAGCGTTAAAACATTAAAATTTTAAAGATAACCGTTGTAAATTTATACGTTTGGTTTTTTCCGTTTTTCGCTCTCGTATACGTTTGGTTTTTTCCGTTTTTCGCTCTCGTATCATGCGCTCTAACTCTCTAATCCTGTAATCCAATTTTCGTATATCTCTTCTGTCTGCTCCACTTGTTTTTTTTTCTTCTCTTTCTTTTTCTTTTTTCTCTTTTTCCTTTGTAAATTCTTCCAGCTCTTTTTTTTCTATATCTTGCTCGTTCATGATACGAAATTGTTCAATAATTCCTCTAGTATATGGGTCGGTATTTTTCGTAAAAACCCATGGAAGAATCTCCGTCATACAGTAAACCTGATTTTGTGGTATGGTCAAGACTGGGTATGCTTTATGTCCTGCCTGAAACGTACAGTCTACTTCTTTAGCAGACATGCCAAAATCGTCGTAAAACAGTTTGCGCTCGATACGAAATGGACCTAATTGTCTAAATTGTTCCAAAGTAAATGTAGTTCCAACTGCCACTATGCGTGGGATGATACCATTTGGCACTAAGGTGTCGAAGAATTGTGGTATGGCGGCTTGGAATGCGGGTTGTTGTGCTTCTTCTTCTAAATGTTCTGAGACATGAGAAATTATCTCTTGTCCACCAGTATCCAAATAATCTTCAACCGTAATAGTAGCTTCTTGACCATTTATTTCATACTCCACTATTACATATGTGTAATTTGCCTCCTGATTCTCCTCCCATATTGAACCTTCACTCGTTAAAGCTTCTTGTACAGCCTCAGAATTTAGATTCTGTGCCAAATCGTATGCCTCTATAAATTCATCGCAAAATGTAGATATGTACGGACCAAACGCGGCATCATTGTCCAAGGTTACTGTTAACTGACCATTGTTATCTAAATTTAAAGCACGAAGACCCTCAGCCTCGTTCACGTTTAGATGATATTGTATTCTATCCACGATTCGAATGGTGTATTCAGGCATTTTATGTTACATATAATGGGTAACAAACAATTATATACATAAAATAAACTTCATCATCGGCGTTCAATATCGACCTTGTGCGCCTCGTCAATTCCTGAAAATCCATAATTTTGACCCGTAATGTACGCGCTAGGATCAGTATACTCTGTCACAAGGCAAAAGCGCATATACGAACTTGCACTAGACCTCGTAAAGTATATATGTTCAAGACTTGTCTCTTTGTGTAAATCTATTGTGGTTATCTGTGTATGCATCTGCAAAGGCAGTTGTGAGTTCCAAACACCACTGTTCGCTTCACAATCGACTTGGTTCAAGTACAAGAAGTTGCTGCAAAGTGGCATTTCCGTACGTCTATTAATATTATTTCCCAACACCTTCTCTTCTTCTGATGTACAGGGCAATTTCATGCTATGGTTTGTGGATAAAGTTGTGTAGTACATGATGCCATTATGCTCCGATACTAAAGTATTAATATCAGAGATGGACATTAAGCTCGTAGTTACCCAGTTAGTATTTGTCTCACAGAAGCCAGCGACCGTCTTGGACTGCGTACCTTGATGGTAGCTCGCAATCGTCATCGAAGGATTATAAGGAATCTTAGCAGTATAACGAATGTCACCGTCTTCGACAGTAAAATAACAATGACTTATTTTGTATTGTGGAATTATCACAAGCCGATTAGCGTTGCCTTCGCAATATAATTTTGGCCGATCATACCACGTCGCACCTGTATAATGATCATAGTTTAGTCCGCCGATGATAACTTCATCGTTATCGCAAAAATCGCTTAGCTGTTTATTAAGAACCAACGGCACGTACTGACTAAACACGTTGTTTATTTCGTTTAGCTTGTCATCCACTGCCTGCACGACAGTATCAAAATTTAATTTGGGAATGGAGTGCAGACATGGAATTTCATTTTGTAGCTGACAACAATCTGCGTTCTGAAAAATATAGTCCAATTGCACGCAAGTCACATTGCTGGACAAGACATGCAACGTCTGCAAAAGCAATACTGAAACGACTAACTGATACATCTTAATTATTGCTTCTATGGATTATATATAGTAATATATTGCACAAGAAAAAAAAGGGAATGGTTACTTTGTATATACTAGATTGAACATAGGTGTAACATGTACAAGCGAATAAGCGCAGCAGTATTGATTCTAAGTCTAGTGTTCGGCGCGCTGAAGTCGTATCACCATCACTGGATTAAACGATCAAAACAAGCGAATCAAGCACGATTATATTTAAATTCAGATGTGTGTTCAAACGCAAAGTTGCGAGTGCAGTTAGGGAAATTCCAAGAATGTGCACAGGCAGAGTACGAATTAGCGATTTCACCCTCAACGCGAGCGATGTACGATTTGCTTGAAGGGTATAGCATCTGTGGACACCAGCGTTGTGAAGCATTGGCGATGTGGATCAAAGACAATAAGTTTATTCTCTTAGGGTTTTTGATATTTTTTGTATGGGTAGGGTACCAATGGTTACTGTACCATTGGCAAATACAGAGTTTTAGCACGTTTTATGATAGGCAAATATTACCTATACAATACACATAAAATTTTGGGTAAAATCCCTTAAATAGTTAAGATTTTATAGGCATTTTTTTTTGTACAATCGAATATATATTTTTTTGCTCTGTGCTCGAAAAAATGACACGTGCATCCTTAAATTTATTTAAGGGATTTCGTATTATTTTATAATTAATGGGAATATCCTTAAATAGTTAAGTAAATTAGGGATTTTTTTTTAGTACAGAGCAAAAAAATATATATTCGATTGTACAAAAAAAAATGCCTATAAAATCTTAACTATTTAAGGAATTTATATTCTCAAATCTTTCCTATGGTATGCAAAGGTATAGGTCGTCGATTGCTTTGCGTTGGTATAAATTTGAGTGTTCAATTTTTGAAAGGTTTTGTTCAATTCAGGATGCTGTATTGGGTTATGGAACGCATTGGCATACAGTGGCACCGCAAATAATAAATAAATAATGATTGGATACATGATATACGTTAGCGTGGCATCGTATGCGTTGAACAGCTGTACTGGGATGCAAGCAAAGTATATTCCAAGTATTAAATAAAGGTGCGCAGTGAACAAAAATGGTTCTTTTTCAAAAAATCCACGATACAATGCCGCTGCACATTGCCTTAGCTTATCCACGTTAGTGGATGCTTCCAAGCTATCGATTGAATTTTGTATTTTTAAAAACAGTTGAATTTTCATATCTACCGAACAGTTCTCTTGATAAAAGGCAATCAAGTTGTTTCGAACCGTTTCCAACTGTTGATTGGTTTTGTCATCAGCGTTTTTTGACAAGGATTGAAACGTCAATGTAAAGTCATTCGCATGGTGCATCAATCGTTTCCACCTGTCCCTTGCTCCGTTCACCACTCCAATGTACAAGAAGCCTACAATCAAATTCAACGAGTTCAATGCAGTTAAATCTAAATCACCAGGGTCATTCTGTTCGTCTAAAATCAAAATCCAAATAAAAGCTATTGCAAGACTGGCAACAATTACCCCTACAATCCAAAACAACACGTTCGTGTATTGAGTCATCAGTTTATAAAACTATATATAAGTGCCAACAATTACTAATATACATAAATCTATTCGTACAAAAATGGATATAGGTTACGACAATCACAAAGGATTAGAAGCGGTGCTTGCTAGCCTCCGCGACGATCCCAACTTTAGTAAGAAAGCAGAAAAATTGCGCAACACAACGTTAAAGAAAACGTTGAAACGACAATCGTTAAAGGAAGCGTCGAACGCAGGCTTCTGTTCATTAGACTTGATGACAGAACGTATTACATGGGACGAATTGCGTTCCAAGTTTTCGATGGATGAAATCATTGACTTTGGAGTCGACTTCAGTGTGGCAAAAGCCATTGGGTTGGAACCAAAATATTATGGCGGGGATGCTGGTTTAGCCGTGCTCAAAAAAATGAACGCAACTTCCGACCAGATAAAGGAAAGCATAGAGTCTCTCCAACACTTGAAGGATGCTTCATGGAGCGTGGAAACAGCAAAAGAAGCAGGGTTTACCTTTGAGGAATTGTGTGCGTTAGGAAAGGTGAACGTGTACTTTGACGGTGTACCAGGCTGGAGCATCAAAGAGATCGTGTTGGCATACAATCCAACAGGCGACGAATGGGTTCGTGCTGGGTTCAACGAAAAAGGTTCATGGGATCAACAACAATTTCAACAGTTTGTGGAGCCAAAGACCAATAAGGTAGCTATAGATGCATACCAATACAAGAAACAGGAACCAAAAGAAAGCAACGTTCCTAACGATTATATACTACAGTTCGACGAGAATAAATTAAACTTGGTCAAATTTTAAACAATGAGTTCCATACGTGTTGAAGAAACGCCATCTGCTTCGGAAATCCCAATCCCAACGATGCCAACCATCGAAACAGGTTCCATGTTTGATGATTTGGATTACGTTGAGATGGCATTAATCGTATGCCTTTTTGTGAGCCTATATCAATCTATTGCGCGTACCTGTATAAAGTTATGTTCAAAAAGTAAAAAAGTATGAGCAACCTAGCAAAGTCTAAACCTGAGCAGCTCTCGCAAGAAGTGCAAAAGTTGAGGGATTTGTGTTATCGCGACACCGTAGATATACAAAAAGACAAAGACGACTTGACAGAAAATAATATCTTACTATCATGCAACAAGTGTTTAGCACAAATATTAACCGATTTAGAGATAGAGTACGAAGAGGAAAATAATGAAGCGAGTTCAAATATATTGGAAAAAATACATAAAAAGTTACAAGCCTTCGAAGGCAATGTTTTAGGTACACAAAGCATGTCGCGAGAGACCACGACAATTGAATTTTTAATTGACCACTGCACGTTGGTGCGAAGTCGAATGGAAGCTAGTTCCAGTTGTAATATTATTTAAAAACTATAACGCTGTAAACAATAATTTTCTTTTTTTTGTCAAACATTTTTTTTGATGATCCAACAAATCTCTGTTTGTGTGATACATTCTAAAACAATGCGTGCACAATGGTACATTTTCTAACGATGATGTAGGTGAAGCAGTTGGACATGCCCCTTTTACAGTTACAAAATTGGTATGAACGCGATGAATATTTAACGCTGACATTTTTTAAAACACTTGTATATATAAGAACAGGTACTAACTCAAGATGAGTGAGAAGAGTTCCGAACCCGCAAAGGATGACGATGCAATGAATACACTTTTTGATATTCTAGGTAAAAACCTATATTTCATAACATGGATACAGGAGTTTTTAAATGTTAAAGAGAATGTTTATTTTTCAGAAGTTTTAAAAGGGGGGTTGTTTAAAAAAATAGTAAATTCAGAAAATAAAACGAAAGATGAAAAAAAATCGATTGCAGAAGTACAGCTGCTTGAGAAAACCTTAGACACATTCTTAGCAAATTGTAAACAACTTTATGATTTAATAGAAAAATATAAAATAGAGTTTCCACATGGTGAACCTATCGTATGTGCATGTGAAAAAGGACGTATGGATGATGTAGAATTATTTATGAATCTTCATCCATTTCACAAGTATATTACTAATCGTGATGTGTTTGGCTACAGAGTTAGCTACAGAGATAAGATGACATTGAAAGATATGGTGAGTCAACTCGGTAAAAATAGTGGTGGTATTGAACGTACACCTTTAATGGCAGCTGCAAGGAACGAACATTTCCAAATAGTTAAATATTTGATTGAACAAGGTGCTGATCCTAATATTGCAAATAGTAGTGGATATAATGCATTACATTTTGCAGCAGAATATAACAGAACAAATACTGAGTTGATTAAATTGTTATTAGCTCATATGTCTCTTGATAGCATTAATAAGAAGGACGGGGGGGAATTCACCCCCCTGGACTGGGCATATCGTTATAATCGTAGTCCACTTCGCCAAGAGATCATTGCACTAATACGTTTAGCAGGTGGAAAAGCAAATTATTATGATGATGATGGCAATTATATAGATTCATCATCTGATGAAGAAGATGCAGATGTTAATATGGATGAGCAAGTAAATGAATTATTAAAATTTTAATTTTTTTTACACACTGGTATATCAACTTGATAGTTAGTGCCTACTCTCGGCCAACAAGAGGTGTCGCAATGTTTGGACTGCATCGATGTTTTGTTTTGTCTGTATTGTTTTCTCAACTGGTCGGGCAACTCGTGCAGCGATACGCGCACCGTAGCTTGTACGGTAAATTCAAGTCGGCCATGCAATTTGTTGTATCCAATGACTTTTTGAAAATTAAGGTCGTTAAATGGTATAACGTCACGAGGTGCTTTTCGCGGTTGTGTGGGTGGCAGCACCGTTTTTTTTCGTTTACGTTTACGAAGGAAAAACTCCTCGCGTGCACTTTTGTTTATGTTTTTACGGTGCTCCCATGAGTTTGGCCATGCTTCGTTTGTCTCTGGGTTGATACCATCCCATTCGACAAGGAAAAGGGTACCTTTCTTTGTTTTTCTGGAGCGCAGGAGGCGTTTCACAGGGTAGTGTGTAGGGTTCGATGTATCTAACATTAGCAAAGTTGTTAAAACACTTTATAATATGGTAATATAGGCGCTTACACTATTTTATGGTTCTAACTCTTCCAACTTACTATGTTTAATGGTATCATATTCTTTCGCCATAACTCCCAACATCTCCCATCCCTCGTCCCAATCGCTGTGCCCTTCCTTGTCATCAAATGTCATTGAAAGATCGACGTTTGGGGGTGATGCAATCGATGCACGAACGGAATCTAACCATTCAGTAGATTCTAATTTTTCACAGACATAGAAATCATCCAATTCCAGTTCATTGTATTGATAATCGATTTGTTCTCTTTTCAATAAATCGATAAACGATTCTGTCGATTCTGAGACAATGGAGGTGGTCTTTTGTCTTTTAGCAGGTCGTTTCGAACGCATTTGAAACCTGCGCTTTGGTAACGCATTTTTTTTTCGCCTTAGAAACAATTTATCGGTTTCAAATACATTCTCCACATGTTTGTAAATAACTGTAAATTTAAACTTGAGCAAGGTCTTCACTTCATTCAAGCAAAAAAAAAATCGTACAAGACCTGTATTATGATCAACTTCGCGTTCAATCAGAACTTCTTTCGATTGTTTTTGTTGATCGTAATACACAAACTCGTCCGAAATATTGTCTTTGACTTGGAAATCTCTACCTTGGAAGGTTCTACCATCGTTACTGTACTTCCATACTCTGGCGGTGTAGTGAATAGTTGTATCGAAACAATCTGTATCGGTGGGTTGGATGGCGATACTAAAAATTTGCTGTGGTCCAATGTTCTCGATGATAGGACCAAACGAAACATTAGTTTTATTCGGCTGCATCGGATAGATTGTAAAGGATTGGGTCAATTTTTGATGACCCTCGGTTTTTGCTAGGTTTAAGCTATTACCTAATCGTATCATAGAGTAAAAGTTTAAAACACTTTAGGTTATTTGATAGGTCAATTTTTATCTAATTCTGTATACTTATTTTTATAACATTGTTGTCTTGCTATATAGATTAAGAATCCAACACAGACAACGTTCGTGCTTAGTATACTAGTTGCTACTATAAACGAGGCAATGTCAAATTCGGTTGCGTTTATTTGATGTACTAAGAGGAGTAGGTAGAGCATTTGAAAGGAGAATCTTCTCGCCGTAGTGATTCCCATGAGAATGGTGTTTGTGTGGTGTGCACGTTTTTATTATTGCGTGTTTGTAATAAATTTATACATTCCATTTCTAACACTTGACAATGGTTACACAATTCTGCAAGCACCTTCAATAATTCCTCTTTCGTAACTTTGGTAGCATCCTCTTGATAGGTGGTTAACAGTTGCTGAATGTCGGTTAATTTACTCATAACACTTAAATAAAGAATAAGAGAGAATGGTATATTATCATCCCTTGAGTATATGTAAATGTTGGAAGATTACACCATTCCCGCATTGACATTGTGTTTTTTTACAGGGCTGGTAATCGGGATCAATGTCGGTATGATATGTTCAAGAAGCGATGATTCCATTCCGTCATACGTTTTCCGTAGAGAAAATTTACCCATACGTTATCCAGGAGACGGACAACGAACAGCCTCGGCACCATACGAAAATTTTGCTTCGCGGGGAATGGAACCATCTGGGAAAAGAAGAATGGCGAGTCAATTCAACTATTAGAACATGCCATCTATATATTGATCGTTTGGATGAGATAAATGGCTGCTGTTACGGCTGAATCCAAATTTATCCTCGATGCTCGGTTAGCTGCTTATGAAAAAGAAATATTGACATTGAAAACAGAAAACAAAAATGGCAAAACCGATTTGGCCGAGGCAAAAACGTCATTAACTAAAATTACAAAAGAGTTAAGCTTGTCTCAAGATAATTTGACTGCAATTCAAACGGAAAATAAAACGTTAAAGTTAAGCTTGCAAGAGTTAAGTATGAAATACGAAACGTCAAACAAAGAGCTATGTATGTATAAAAACAAGACGGAACAATTGTTTATTCGATCCGAGGAAAATGACAAAACAATAGATGCATTGCGATTACAAGAAAAGCAGAATGAATTACAACAGCAAAAAAATCTAGAGGAATACGAGGCAAACATCAAACAGTTGAATATGGAAAATGCAAAGGAAATTGGTCAAATTCAAATCAAAAAGCAGAATGAACTTGGTGATCGAATCAATGCATTTGCTAAAATGGAAAATAATTTAAAGGTGGAAATATCGACGTTGCAAAAACAAATGGAATTGATGGATAGGGAGTACAAAGACACTATTGCGGGCCAAGCACAACGCCTGTGCGCGTACGAGCAGCAAATAAATATAATGGAAAAACAGATGAATCGGTTGAGTATACAAAACGAATTTAAGAGTATGCCTAAATTAAGTAACAGCGACCGTTTAGTAAATAGATTAGAAACAGAGAACATGACATTATCAAAAGACAACAAATCAAAAGATAATGAAATCAAACAATTGATGAACCGACTAGCAATGACACGGTTAAACAACCATTACGATTTTAGAAACAAAGGTCAATATTAGAATTCGTGCATTTTTGTTATTTTTTGTTGTATCTCATCTTCCTCAAAATCCACAATCAATTCATCAAACTCGGGCAAATCCAATGTCTCTGCTACATAATTCGTTTTCCTTTTGCGCACTTGATAATAATAACCACCAATTACTATTCCAACGACAGCAATTCCAACAATATACGCAAACATTTATTCTGCCAGCAAACACTATATATAAAGTATTACAATAGATAATAAAATCCATACATGTCTGTCTTGTTAAGTTTTTCGAAATTAATGCAAAAAGCAGATCCACACTTATTTAAAGTAGAACCCTCTGGGCTATCCAACTTTGAAGATTCGATACGATCCAACAAAATCACTGCTTACGAATTATTGAATATCAGCAACAATCGTACCAAACTACTAAACGATTACGACAGATATTTTAGTGGTTACCACAAAAATTTACAAACGCTACTCCAGAATCACAAAAGCCTTTCCTACATCGACAAATCAAACCCATTGGTATTCGAATGGAAAATAAACGATGCACCATTCAAATCGACAAGCCTATTCTTTGAATATTACATGTTACAATTAATGGATGCCACGCAAAAAATTAGTAAGACCATAACCAATCATACCAAAGACAGCAATAATACTTTCAAATTGGTGAAAAACAACTTACTGGGATTGTTGAAAATACTTCCTGAATGGAAAACCCAACAATACATCCAACCCAGTGTTCCTTTCGTGGTCACTAAAAAATTTGTCAAACAACTCATTTACTTTTGCCATGCAACCCAAGCCATGTATCTTTCGCATAAAAATGATAGTCCTGTCAACACCGTAGCATTGGCAACTGCTTCCCACTATTATGACAAAGTATGGTTTCGCGCACCTGTTTACGGTAACATCGCATTTAACCATTTAGCACTGTGTAAAGCATTGTTGCATTTTGAATTAGGACAAAAAGTAAATGCCGATAGCGATGCTGAAAAAAAGTACAAGTTATTACAAGAAGCAAAACAATTGTATGAACTGGTCAGTATAAAAAATTGTTTCCTGACGGATACCTTGAACGACATACAAATTAGTGAATTGGTAGAAACAGACTTGAAACATTTAGAATCTGTTTATTACACCACAGGAGAATACGACATCAACGATTTACAATCGCCGAAAGTGGTGCCGCTTAAAGTGTGTCAAAAAACAGGAAACTTTGGTTGTAAGTGTATCGATGATTCGGTCTAAACGTGGAAAAGTGGTTACACAAAAAACAACTACACAAAATGCGCAACAAGATCTAAAGTTCATGGCGCACGTACGCAACTATGAATGTTTATTCTGTACCAAAAAAGTCTTTCTCAAATCATTTGAAGATATCAAATGCGATTCGTGTGGTAGTCAATGGTTTCTAAAATTACAAGACAAAAAAGTCAAAACAGTAGATGCAGTATAAAAACTAAAATATACCTATTGTAACCATGAACGAGCCTGCTATATTCAATGCATGGGCATACCCCAAAACCTTCGTGGTGTTGATAGTTTGCGCCATTGCCTCCATTTTCTCTTACGTAAATTACGACTACGCCAAATTTTGGTCCGTCGCTAGCAATGTCGTTTACGTCGGCCCGTTGTTAGTCTCCATCGAAATAAAGCATTACATGTTTACCTTTTTATTTGCCATTGTCATTGTCATCAGTAGTTTCTACCATGCATGTCAAACGTATGCCGTATGTTTTTACAACTTAGATAACTCGATGGCCATCGACGTGCTGTTCTCCTGGTTGCTACTACTAACATTGGTGTCTTACGTTGCCTTTAAAGAATATTATGTCTATTTGGTCGTCGTAAATTTTGTCATTGTTGTACTATCACACGAAGCACACTGCCCTGTCCTTTATTTGGGGTACGATTGCGAATTTGTCAAAATGATCATTGTTGCTATTTACTTTGTCATTATTGTCGTACAAAACATTAAACACGAAAAAGAATTGGATATTACCGATACCGTTGTTGGATTCATTTGCTTTGGTATTGCCTTTTTCTTTTATGCCACCTATTCAGAAAACAATAAACAAATACATTATGCCAATCATGCCTTGTGGCACGTATTTGGTGCTGCGGCAGGGGCATTGGTATTAACCGTGTACAAAGATTCGGGCATACATTTATGGGGATGGTTTCCAAACGATAAACATTGCGACGACGAAGCAGAACAATTAATAAGAAAGGATATATATTAAGCTATGCACTGCAACAAAATGAAGTGGACCGACGTAGATTTCGTGTTTCAACGCATACAAATATGGCTCTCTAGCGTCCTGTATTTTATATCATTTGCCATCAGTGTTTACTTATATTTTAACGTCAATTGCAGCAATATACTTTACTTAGAATCCGCGATAACCTCCGTCATTGCATTTATCGTACCCTTGTACGTGTACGGATGTCTCAAGCCAAAAGAAGAAGATCCCATGTGCAAAGATACATTAAGTGTCTATAAATTAGGAAAAATGGTACACGTTGTGGCAGCGGTAGTCGCTACCATTTACAACGCCATGGCCTTGGCAGAAACCATTCACATCAAAGAAATATGCCCATCCTACAATAAAGACACCAATTGGATCCTTACCTATTCCATCATCAATACCATTGCATACAACGGAGTCACGTTTTTAGGGCACAGCATGATGCGCAAACCACCAAAAGATATGCCTATGGCAGTTGCTATGAAAGTAGAAAAGGAAAACCTACTTCGATCGGACTTGCAACGACGCAACTCGGTCCGATTTTAACCCTAGCGAATGGACCGTTGCCATCGATACAAAGTTTTGTAGAGCAGTGCTTTACGCTTAAAGTGCATGGCTCTGTGGTACGTGTAGAGGGTTAGTGCGACGAGTTGTGTGGAGCGAGATTCAATCATCGTATATAGTTTGTATAAAATTACGAATTAAAGTATTATATATTATGAAACTTTTACATAAATCGCATTTAACCTATATCGATACCTTTCTTTCTCACGCCAAAGGTGATTTCTCTAAATCGTACGACATACACGCGGATGGCAAAATCATATCCTACCGACCTTGGTCGAAGCGTCTGTGGGTAAGCAAGCCAAACTGTTTTCGAAACACCACCAATATTTATGAACATAGCACAGGCATTGTCAATTCCTTGACGCAAGCAAATACAAAATTTTGGGACAAGAAACGAAAAGCAACGGCTCGAGAATTAGCGACGTATCAAGGATTTCCTGAATCGTTCAAATTGCCCAAAGGGTACGCTCAAAATTTATTTGGGAACAGCATTGCGGTGCCTGTCGTAACACATATCCTTTCCACGTATATTCCAAAAGCACCTACGACCATGTTGGATATTTGCGCAGGAATTGGTGGATTCCACATCGCCGCGAAACAAGTCTTCCCAAACATCGAATGCATTGGATTTTATGAAATCAAAAAACCAGCTATTCGCTGTTATCAGAAAAATTTCCCAACTACACCGTTGTTAGGAGACTTAACACTGGAAAAAGCACCCCTTTGTGATCTTTTGTGTGCAGGATTCCCATGCCAACCTTTCTCTTGCATCAACAAATTGACCCATGGAGAGAATCATAAGAACTATGATATGATTGATCATATTGTAAACAAAATAAAAGAATCACAATGTAAATACTTTGTTTTAGAAAATGTAGCTGCTTTTGCAAAATCACCACATTTTGATCGTGTAAAGCATATTCCGTCGTACCACATACAACATACAATATTAAATGCTTGCGATTTCGGACTCAAACAATCACGAAACCGAGTTTACATCATTGGGATAAGACGCTCGGGTTCCGATAAAACGAAATGTACTCGTCGTCGATCACGTAAGTAACTGTTTGTTGGAACGGCAAGTCCCCTAACACGTAGAAAATTGACTTGTCCACGTGTAACGTAGACGTCTTGGGTTCATTGCAGAAGGAGATGCTGGAAAGGCTGTTTTTAAATATAATGGTATTGTTGTTTAGATAATCTTCAATAAAAAATCTACGTATTAATTTGGAGCGATCCATTTTAAAACACTTATATATGATAGCAGATAGCGATATAGTATGAGTGATAGTGCAAAGAAACAGAAGACGAAGCAACAACCTGAAGATAACTCTAACTTTTCTACAATCCCAGAACTGATCAATGAACAAATAATTGACAAGTTGTCTCCTTCTACATATAAGGCTAAAATATTTGTGTTTCCACAATGGGATAATGATATACTAAATGATCAGTATGATAGAAATATAAGAACCGCTGAAACGAATGACGGACCTGCCAGTTGGATACATACGATGCGGTTTGGAATCGGTTTACCATTTTTATACAACGATGAGCAATATGAACGTAGTTTGTCGTTTCGAATGATAAACACTAACGACCAAGGTGTGCCTAACCCTAACTTAACTGCACTTACTCCAAGCGAGTCCCATGTTCCAGCTCTACCAGATTATCGAAAGGAAGGACGCCCTAACTGGCAAGATGAACAGATACACTTACAATACCATAATTTTGTTGCTACATTGCATAGGGATGAAGATGAATTTCCTCCTAAAGGGGTAAAAAAGACTCGCTGTGATTTTTTTGTTCAAATTAAGGTTTCAATTCCAGGTTCAGAACAGATGGAATTAGTAGCTCAAGAAATACACGAGGAAGAACAGGATAATTTAGAAGAGATGCACGAGGAAGAACAGAATAATTTAGAACAACAAATCCCAGAGCACGAACGACTACCATATGAACGCGAAATATTTAATGCAGAAGAATGGTGGACAAATCAGGATGTTACCACCTTTTATAACAATCAACAGTTACTTGATTTAAAAGCAAGATGGATAGAACATGTTATTCGGTTGATACCGCAAGCATGTCAATTAGTGCTGCCTTCAAGTGATACGGCTCTTAAAACGAACAAAAACGATAATCCTAACTACAAACTGACACCAAAAGACGATATATTTTTACAGGAGGATCATTGGAGGGAACTGTTAAAACAATCCGACTCTAATCCTAACCCTAACTTGGATATGGTGAGTTTAACAAAATTTGTTGAACTACAAAACAATGTGGTTACACTGTTAAATAAAAAATATAGAGTTGTAAGGGTAAAAGAACCTAATTTAAAATTTTAATTTATTGCGAGCTAGCGACACTTAAATAGTAAAGTATCATAACTGCATTTATCAGCATCACGATTGACTCTTTGATTACCTTTATTCCAATATTAATTACTGGGACAAGGCATAAAATACTTACATATGCTATAATACCTAGCGTAGTCGGCGTTAAGGAGTGCAGCCAAAAACAATTCTGCTCTATGCCCGTTACGTCTAGTTCCCGATCCACGTCCGTCAACAAAGTTGAAACTCCTTCAATCTTAAAAATATATGTAAATGGCCAATAATTCACGTGGCCGTAGTAACGAAACGTGTCAGTAAAAATCCAACGGAGGACAAACACAAAATGATATGAATACCCAAGTTGATTAAAGGCAGGTAATAAATCATTACAATCATGAAATGCTACACTGATATTGCAGGTGTCACACGTCTGCTGTTGACAATTGGATTTTGCAAGATGTGGTATATACGAACAGGCGCAATCCAAAAACAAGTTTTTATCTATCCACATCAAGAAATCGTGTATAAGATACGATGGCACAATCGGAAAGCACAGTGGCGACAGGTCATACACTACGTACAAGTACAAAAACCAAGCTGTCCACATTGTTATTGTATACACAATGATCGAAAACACAAAATTGAATCGAAAGAAAAAGAATTGAAAGACTTCAGGACTCGCGAAAACCAATATGACTGCCAATAAACCATAACCAACATTGTCTTCATGAGACGTCCATTTTGCTTCTGTGGTGCCGCAGTCACTCGATAATATCTGATCAAAGTAGTATTGCAAATCATTTGCAAACATAATCTTTGCGTCGGATGGAATAGCTCCAGAATAGTTTCCTTGCAAGAAGTAACTAACGCCATTTCCAAAATCCTCCAGTGTGTATGTGCCGTTCAATAAACCATCGAACCAGTCCGAAAAGGGCAGAGTAACTTCCAAAGTGCCACCGTACCTTGGGTTATTGAGGGAATCTTCAATGGCTTCCCTGTACGCGCGCGTATATTTGGCATTGTAGCTGCTGACGTTTTCCCAGTACGCCTCAAACGAAGGAACAATAACTTCTGCAAAATCTTCGCGGTAAAACGTCGAAGCACGTTGGGCTTGAAACAATATATTGTAAAGAAAGTTATCAACAAATGCACAATTCAAGCAAAGCAATGCGTCTTCTGGACATTCTAAATCGGTGAAAGCACCGTAAGCGGTTCCAAACACGCTTACGTCGAAGGATTCCCTAAGTTCTAGCATATCTCGAACGCTTTGCGAAAAGATGTCATGACTATTGATATTACCAATGGACGGGTATTTGATATGTGTATTGTAAAAATGAGTCATTGTTTTGTGTGCTTTGATGTAGCTAGCGTGCCATTCTGTTTTGGTAACGACTGTGTTTAATTGTCTAATATTATTATACACTCGAGTACCTTTTGCATCGTTCTGTATATTCAATCCAAACTCTAAACTTTTCTTTAAATGCCTCCACGAAAACAATTCGCTTTGCATATTTTGTAAGACCGTCAATGCGTTCACCGTGTGTTCAGGGTTGATGCCTTGCGCCGCAAGTGTGGTTTTCAAATCATCTAGCGTTGCACCCTCTTTAAAGTACCAAAAGACATATGCAAAGCTAGCGCGTATCACATCGTAGCCAAACGTGTATTTCCGTACCCAATTGTAAAAAATGTCTTTCGGAATTCCTACTTTGAATTTGTGTTCTAAGGCTTCCGCCATCAACCTGTGTTGCAAGCAATCGACCCATTCAATTTTTTCTAATGGTCTCAAAGAGGTAAGTTGATAATCCTGGTAAGCCATAATGATTCGGTCGCATCGACTGTTATCGTCCCAAGTGATTTTTGTAGCAACGTCAAAGAGTATAGTGCTATTTTCGTTTAATAGTCGCCGTCGCCTAGTAAAAAGACCACCAATTGCACTACCGACATCATCAAAAAAGTCAGCGGTGTCGGATGCGGCTTGTTCAATGCCAGAAGGTCCAGACGGAATAGCACAGTCTAAAGTATTAACATAGTTGGGATCATTCTGCATCCCAAAAAAGATAATGATATCGCACACTACACCTTGCACTGCGGTAACAATTTCTCCGACAGGCCCGAGCAGGGTATCGTATAGGAATTTGACCCATACCGCTGCATTTTTGACTACTTCAACAACGATCGTTTTAAATACGTTGAAGACCTCGGCAATTAAATCGAGTAATCCTTGACCAGTAATACTTGATGGATCCAATAAGAAACTTAATAATTTGACAACGGAGTGCAATGCATTGATAATGGTTTGTATGTACAAATCGGAATATAATGTCTCTAGTATACCTACTATGGCTTTGATGACATCAAAAATGGCACCAGGGCACGTGGATCCACCGCAATTGACAATAGCATTTAAAAAGGCTTTGAATCCATCACACACTTCAAATATATGCTTGGTAAAACTTTTGACAAGTAAAGAAATGGTTCGAAAAATAACTTCTTTGATGGATTCGGTGGTAATCGTTTTGAGACCATCGCTTTCACCTGATGCTAAAATGGAAATGTCCCCTAACACAAAGGCTCGCACTGCCCGCAAGGATATTACCATCCACTCAAACGGTATACTAATAACATTAGCAAGCGAAAAGACCAATTTTGCCATTGGTTGTTGTATATTTTCATCGCGTACGAAAAAATTTGTTACTAAACTAGAAACCGCCATTAAGGCATTTTGTCCATCGCAAACTTCGGGCCAAATCGTGTAATCTAATTTTAATACTTGACTGGACGTTAGGTACATAAAGTTTCGCTGTTCTTTTCTTAAAAAGCGAGCAATACCAACGTAAACGCGTTGTAGGAGGTCGCCAAGCGGGCACATAATTCCGCCTTTGACACCTTTAACGTTGCATGTATTACCAAACAGGCGGGTGATGGTGGTGCTAGTCGAAAATTGATACGCGCTGAGGTCGCATACATTGCTGTCAGGGGGAAAGCCTTGTTGCAAATTAGCAGGAGTGAACGCTTGTATTAATGTTCGTATGCCGTTAATGGACCGCGCCAAAAAAATATAATTGTATTCAAATATATTAATTCCACACCAATGCGATACTGCTTGTGTGGTATAGTAGCGTGTGTTTTCTTCTGCAGCTACAATGTAGTCCCCTGTTTGTATACCTGGGTTATCAATGCACGTACATGCAGTGGATACGGAAAAGCTATCGTCGTGTACATCACAGGTGCTGGTTGTTTTGGCACTAATAATTTCTCCTTGTTGGAGTACCGCATCATTGCAAAACCCGATTTCATGTTGTTCGTTCCCAAAATCAAACCCGCATCCCATGCTAGATGCAAATAGGGAGAATGGTTCGGTTCCTGCTTGTACAATTTTGGCAAAGTTGTAAATTTTTCTGGGGTTTTTGTAAAATCCATATCCTTCTGCTTCTAGTCGTAGCAGTATGCGAATATTTTCAATTAATGTGCGATACAAATTGAATACTGTTTTTCCCAGTGTTTCCCGTTCCAGCGTATTCGCAATTAAAAAATAACCTATGCGGTCCCATTGGTAAATGACATGTTCGTTGATATTAGGCCGTGAACATTTGTTTTCATTTAACGTTAAATAATCATTGTATTGGGATAGAAACTCAAAGTGCCCAACCTTTTTTGGTTGCAATTCTTTATAACATGGTGGATCATAGTCTCGCCCATATAGCGGACCCACATATCCAAGGATTAAAGCACGTATATTTTCACCGCCTTCTTTCAATGACGTTTTTCCAGAAATAATATCAAGCGAGTTGTACCAAAAGAAATCCACTCCCATTTTGTAAAGCACGTGAAATAGATTGATTACGGAGCTAGAAGCTGCTTCAATCGGACAACCAATGGAAGCATAAAAACTTTCTCCCTTTAATCCATATGCTGTCTGTAACTCATTTGTAAAATAAGTTGCCAAACAATTTTTTTTGTTTGCTGCTGGTGTACAAACTTCCGTTTTAATTGATTCCCTGAGAATATTACCATTCTCAAAATATATTTTTGTTTCATAAGATGTGCTATCTAGTTTTGTTGCTTCTATAATGATGTTCTTGTCATCCAAAGGGAGCCGTTTTTTCTCGCTATAGAAAGAACCAGACACCAATGCATCTGCTGTATTGTCTTTCATTTGGTTGAAAATGTCTATTTGGTGATTGTATCGATTTTTGGAATCAGGTCGAAACAAACATTTGACCTCTAAATCATTGATTTGTATTTTCGAGTTTCCTAGACAAGTGACTGAACATTGTCCATCTACATAGTTAAGGCATTGGCCTGCTACGGTGCATTTACTTTGATACACAGGTGCTAATAGCAGCTCTACCAATGCTCGAACAATCCAAGTAATAATAAAATTAGCCGATGCAGCAAATAAATTTAAATGAATAAAGGTTTTGTCCATTGAAAACACGTCTATCATAAATTGTGTATCGGTAATCGGTCGTTTGTCAAATGGTAAAACAATATGCTGTGTGATGTTTAACGCGGTTTGAACAGCATTACCACTCGCTACGTATAAGTGTGCAGTCGCTTCACCAATAAAGATGCTGGGTTGTTCAATGACGGTTCCGCCATCAAAATTTGCGATGCTAACAATGGTATTGACTCCTTCAAACAACCATGCATCAAACAGCTCTCCTGTTTCAAAAATAACATTGTAAAAATGAAAAAACGATTTCGAAAAATCAGGATATTCCAAAAATGGTGGTATGATCTTTAAAAAAGTTTGCGCAAAGCTGATTGGTATGTTTGTACTGTGGTGCAAAATCCAGTCGATATAATCGACCTCCAAGATACCATAAAACGGTAGATTTGAGAAATCTGACGTGGCTTGGCAAAAACAAGAGAACGTGTCTGGAATCCACATAAACGCCTGTCGAAGTTTTGCATGGATGACATACACATTGAAGCTGTTGTCTAGTAAGTTGCCATCTCCAACAATGCCCGTGAAGACTAATGTTTGTTCCAGTATTGCAACAAAGTACGATACAATGTCCTTCAATAATGTCATGATACTTAATGAAGAGGTTGCGCATTTGGTAGCAATTAAAAACGTGCCGTTGATGGTTTGCCGTACGATTAAAACCCATATGTTGTAGAAGGGAACAAATGCAGTCCATATAATGTTTGAGGTGTGAAGAATAGAAAAAACGATGTTATTAACAAATGGTGTGACCACACAACTGTAAAAACCGTCTAATTTTTCTAGTATGAAAGGGGCATCGACTTGCAACCCCCACGCTAGTGCTCCAATGCCTATACCAATTAGAATTAGTTGTCTATTTTGCCAAGTCGTTGTTATAATATGCACAGCCACATTAGGTAAACGAAATACTAAACTTACAACTTCAAGTACGCTGTTGAAAATTTGATTTAAATAAATGGTTGCGATTTGTTGGTACGTTGCTTTTCTATCTCGAGTTCGCTCTTCGCGGGCAACTTGAAATTGTTCTTCTATTGGATCATCGCTTGGGTATCGATTGCTTTTAAAAACAAATATATTGTCTAGTATAAAAGTAGCTATGAACGCACCTAATACAATACTCAACAAGATAGAGCTAGCAATGGCCCAATCCCATAACAACATTTTATTATTACAATACATCAAACCTAAATATATACAAGTGTTTTAAAATGGCAACTAAATCAAGCAGTAGTAATGTACCTTCGTTAGAAATGCATTTACAGGATTTAAAAAAATTCCCGAAATCATTTGCAGAATATGTAGAAAATGGGCAACCAAAGAAGAAAAGAAAATTGGACAGAAATGCAAAAGAAAAACTACGTAGAAAAAAGATGAAAACGTATCAAGCGTTGATGGAAAAAAAACTACAGTTAACAATAACGGTTATAGAGAACATTTTAAACACGGACTTTCCGACCTTTGACGGTATACCATACTTGCATGAACATTATGTGTAAGGTATTGTAGAAATAGGTTTTAAACGACAATTCTTTAGATCTTTTACAAAGTCTTTGAACCCATACGGTGAGCCATGCGTGTGTAATTTTGTGCGACATATAAAAAAAACCCTTACATTAATATCCCTTAAAAATTTAAAATTGAATATTGTGCGACAACAGATAACACTCAAAATATTTATTTTTTTCATGTACCGTAGACTATTGTATTCGGGTTGGCCGCAAGAAGGATGGCACAAGGCAAATATTTCAATGTTGGGGCAGTTGTGTGCTAATGCTTTTATCATATTGTGTTTTAGAGGGACGCCGTATAACAGGAATCGCGTCATCTGTTTATTTGGGATATTGCAAAATGTATTTACACTGTGTATATCTAAATTGTGGCAAAAACTGATTGTAAAATGTTTCAATTGCAACGTTGCTAACTGGTGAATGAAGTAAACCCCTACCACTGACACAAAGGTCAATGTTTGAAGTCCTTTCCAATGTTTCATTTGTTTTATTCCACGTTTGGTAATCAAGTTATTATGCCGAAGTTCCAATTCTTTTAATTGTAACCTTTTCAACGTACTTAACCCTATATCTGTAATGGTAGATTGACCGAGCAACAATACTTTTAAGTTTGATTTAGATATCAAATAACAAAAACGATCGTCTAACAACGAATTGCTGTAAACATATTTCAAATCCAATACTAACAATTGTTGCAATTTGCTTAACAAACGTGTCGATTGACGACCAAAACGTAATTTAGACACGTTTAAATAATGAAACATATGCCCGTGGCTACGAATGAGGCCGTTGATTGCCTTTGTTTTAAACCCTTCCAACGAAAGGTGTTTCCAAAATTGTTCTCGGGTACATGCCTCGTAAAATTGAGTATTGATATACCTAGCAATTTTCAAATTGGTGTTCAAGTCTAAGTACGATACAATAATATAAACTAAGTCGTCAGGGAGGTCTGCCATTGGATGATACTATATACGCATAGCATTATACTACATTTAAAACAGTCTTTATTTTAGATCACTTTATCAAATATATTGTATGTTTCCGTATTGATGTGCCCTGCAAACAACATCTGTTTTTGGTATTCTGGTCGCATTCTATTGTCCGCCCAATGTTCAAATATATCGTAAGCATTGCTAGTATTGCTTTTATAAACTAGATCTGCTAGAGGCAAACCGTAAGTGTGGTTGTGCGGATTCACAAAGAACAGATCAAACAATTGGTCCTGTTTCCACATCCATGCATGTACCAAGTATTTGTATTTGGAATAATCAGCGGAAGAAGCTGTTGCTTCTACAAAAACAAACGGGGAATGTTTTGAAAGAATAGCACACCATACGTGGTTTATTTGCGGTTGATTTTTTTCTGGTTGGACACTACCCTGAAACAGCGCAACATCCGCATCGTTCAACCATGCCCCAAAATGATATCCAATGGTTGTAGCAGGATGTAACACATCGTTCATACGGCCGCCAAAAATGGTGCGAAACAAACGTATCACATTGTAAGCAGCTGTTGCCTGATCTTCACAATCTGCTACTAAGGTTCCGTTGAAACTGTTCATTCCCACGTAATCCATTTTTCCTGTAGCATTATAATCTGTCTTGTACTGAACAATAGAATGAATGAATGAACTGAAAAAGTCTGCTATTTGCATCATCACCGCATGCTTGTGGACACCATCGTTCGACCTGTATGCGTGTAAACTTTGCCTTGTAAAGTCAGTTGGTTTCTTACCAATTAACTTAAAATGATTGTATATTTTTTTTAAAAACATGGATCGCATATTGTTTATATGTTCATGTGATATATTTTGCAAGGCATTGTTGCCCTTCATTGCTAATGTTGCGTACGGGATTTTGATCGATGCCCCGTTGTTCATATTCAAATCCCAAAACAGGGAATGTTTTCGCCTCAATATTTCGTTGCAGGGACTCAAACGTTGAACATAATTGTATTGATTGGTAATGTATTGCTCTAACGTTTTTTCAATGGCGTTCAAATCATTTGCATTGACAGCAAGAGTTAAAGGACCATTTGTTTTTGCTGTATTTATTTGATAGGAAATGTTGTTGTAATTCAATTTAGTTGGAACATTGAACACGGGAATAAACATAAATCGCTGCACCAATTTACTTTGATCCGCATTGTACACGTGCACTATACCAAACACGTCGGATCCATACAATTTAAACGGGATCGACTCGTTAAGTTTTAATACGTTGGTGGAGTTGTATGGAGGGAGAGCATTTGGAAATATTAAATGAAGGGTAGTTAATTGAGAAGATTGCAATAGGTTTAACTGAAACGTTACGTCCATAATATCTACGTTTAGTTACAAACACTTATATAGGATGTTAGTATTTATTTAGGCAATCCCGCCAACACCGTCACTATTGGAACATTATTCATATACTTTCCGATACAATCATTCACTTGTTTATGAGTCAATCCATCGATTCTATTAAATATCTCTGCAACTGTCATCGAGGAATTGTTCAACCACGTTTGATGATGCAAACTGAGTAAATTATCCATGCTATCCATACGCACCTTTAACGAGTTTTTCAAATGCGACCGTTTGTCATTAAATTCCTGCTCCGTAATACCTTTTGAAACAAATTCACGAACAATTGCATCCATATCCTCTTTTGCATTTTCTAAATTGTCTGATTTGAACGAACCAAACACATGCACGTAAGCATCACTTTGATAAAGACCACCGCGCAAACGAGCATACGTACCGTAGGTTTCACCTTTTTGTACACGCAAGACGCTATTTAATCTACTGTAAATACCATCTCCAAGCACATCAGTAGCTACTCGTAATGCAGTAAAGTCACTGTTGTTGCGGTTCAATCCCTTCAAACGCAACCCCATACCAATTACACCGTCGTTTTTACCAGGTTCTACCACTCGTATCGTTTCCGATTTAATGCTTTTTGCAGTTGATTTATGCTTTACGATTGGAGCAACAGGTGTTGCATTGTTGCTAAATTGGTCATAAAATTCTTGCACGGCATGCCCTACTTTATCCGAGGATTCTGCGCTCACTACGGTTGCCGAAAACGCATTGTTTGCATCGAAGAGTTCGTTTAAAAAGGCTTTTAGCTGCTCCATGGTAATGGAATCCACAGACTTAATCAACGTGTTTGGGTCGTTTACCAAATTAATATCGTTTTCCGCAAATATGGCATCGGTGATCTTCTTGTGAGCAACAAAGTTCAAATCGTGCAATTCGCCTGACAATTCCCCTGCCACCATACTAGCTTTCAATGCTACATTTTGCTGTGTCAAATCAGGTATGTTTTTGATAGCAGTTGCTACTGCCGTCAAACATTCACTCAAATCGTGACCTTTATCAAACATAATTTGAAATAACATACGACCTTTGTCAGTTGATAGGTTAAAACTCAAATTTTTCTCAATCATAAAATCATTAAACGTCATATCCATCGACGGTTGACCAAACACAAAGGTATGCGCGGTTTCGTGATTCATTTGAGCATGTTTCATTCCATCCACAATAATACGTGTTGCTATTTTGGACAACATTTCATTGTTCGATGCCGCTTTGGTTGAAATCAAAAATGCATTTTTTGGAGCAGAAGGAATAGTCATGTGCTGCAACATACCAAAATTACATTTGAAACGATCCATCTTGTAATTCGAACTTGGAATATCTACTTTCATCACATTTTCAATACCAACAGTAGCAGGTTCTGCCGTTAACTTCTCCTGAAATAAATTTTTTGGATAGTCGGGATGAGTCATTGATGGCCGCAGAATATCTGCATGTGGCTGAGGACACAACACACCCACCGTGCAACGCGATTCTTGAAACGTATATGCAGCGACACGATTCACGTCTTTCATCGTTATACTATCCAAATGAGCAACACGGTCCCATATATCACCAATATGGCCCATCGAAATGGCCTCAGTAGCCAAACCAGAGATAGCCTCCACACCGCCATGATGCATCGTATTGTTCCATTTATTTTTTAAATTGGTTTTCGCCATTTCAAAAACATGTGGATCCAAATCTTGTTGAGAAATAGCAGCAAACCATTTCCACAACGCACTCTGAAACATCGGGATGCCATTAGGAGTTGCAAGACTTCCTGTAATCTGGAAGACGTTGCGGCGCTTGGTACGATTATTCATAATACCATACTGTGGAACCGCATTCATTTCTTTCAAGACTTGCATGATGCCAATCTTCGGATACTGCATGATTTCCCCAAGCAAATCCAACACTACACTATCCTTGTGCATACCTTCCATTGCCCTAAACGCAATCTGTATCATCGTGTACGGCTTTTCACTGTACACAAACACTTGCCTTGGCCCGTTTTGAGTAATCTCGTCGCGATTCACACGCTCCACCACACGAGGCTCCACCTCGTTGAAATGTTTGTGCACTGACCGTAGTATTTTATTTACGTTCGATGGCCCTACCACCACCATCGAACAATTGTTTGGACCGTAAAACGTCTTCCAAAATTTATGCAATCGAGACTGCTTCACCTGCTTGACATCATCGATAAAACCTGAAGTCATATGACCGTAACCTGATCGATCAAACACAGCAGCCATTACATGCTCCGTCAAACGCTTGAACGGATTGTCGTTGCCCATGCGAACTTCGTCCACCACCACAAGCTTTTCTTTGGCATCGCGTTGATCAACATCGAATGGAATGTGTTGCATACGAGCAGACTCTGCACCTGCCCATGCATCAAAGACATTGCTTGGAATGACAGAATAGAAATTCGTACGATCGGTGGACGTTGTAGCGTTGATCGTGGCACCGTACTTGTCGAGCAGCTGAAAGATGTTCTGCTTCTCGCCGACTAGCGGATCTTTGAACAATAGATGTTCCTAATAAGATGAAAATTGTTAGAGACGTTCAGTGAGTGGGGTTAAAAATGAATAGGGTGACTTACTAGAAGGTGGGTGCTACCCGTGTAGCCAACGCGCTCGTCGTAGGAACCGACGTGGTATACCATAGTACAGGAAAGAGTGTTGGTAACAGATGGATGAGGGATAACGACTAATCGGAGACCATTGGATTTTAATTTGAACTCCGTAAAGTTGTCGGATTTTTGTATGGTTTCAAAAGCATCGGTAATATCGGCCATAAGGAATAACTTTTATAGTAACGTATCATGTTGTTATATACTCATTCACTCTCTCTTCACAATCTTCCCCATGCATCCTTTTTTTGTTTACTAGGATACATCGGATGGTTGTAGTATATGTCATCATTACCTGTATTCACCTTCACTACGTCTATCATTTTAGCCGCCTTCGTCATTCCTCGTCGATCAAACGTCTTTTGCGGATCTTCTATTCTTGCTTTGGCATTATCACCAACATTGCTTCGTGCCATAATCAACGGCGCAGCTTGTAACGGTGGATAGGATTGCGTGCGGTCGTAGTTATTCACACCAAACATCGTGTCGCGAGAAAAGCTAGTATTGTTTGCGTAATTGTAAGGTGCAGCGACGCTCTTGTTCAGTACAGGGTATCCACGCTCATGGCTCAAACGCAACAAGCGATCGATGCGGCGCAGGGTGTCGCACGCTTCTCGCTCCAACCTCGTATCCAAATAAATAAAATCATGGTATCCTCTGCCATAGACCACTGAATTTTTCTTGAAATACTTTTTGGATTGTTTCCATGTAGAATTATATATAATGTTTGTCGTTTGAACTGCTTTGTATTGGTTCCCTCTGTTGACAAATGCAGAATCCAGTTGTGTCGGTATCGTTGTCAATGCATAGTAAGGTCGTTTTGCGCCTGTCATGCGCTGCGATCCACCTTTGGCTGGATCAACTGCATAAGGTTTGTCCATATTATGTGAAATTTTCCAAATTCCCAAGTTAGTAATATTAGTATTGATAATATCACAATCAAACAATGTAGTTAACTGCATGGCTAATGTTTTAGGAGACATCATCCGTTTTCCCTTGAATACAATCACAAGGACTTGTTCCCAATATGATAAAGTCTTCCAGTCATTGGGTATGCGAAGATATTCCCATTTTTGGAAAGGCTCAGGTCTATCAGGGTCACCAATAATTATATTGTAATTCCCAACAATATTTCTATATGCTTCTAAAAACGACATGTCGTCCGTCACCGTTGGAACAAGTCGAAACAAGTCGTAAAGCGTCTTGTACTTGTCGCATATTTCCAAGCGGAATTGGTCAATCGGAAACAAGGAATTGCTAGGATTCATGCGGTACTTTTGAATGGTTACATCTTGATCAGGAATGTGCACCACAGTGCCCTCAACATCATCGAAATTAGGCACAGCAGTTGGTGTTTTCTTCACCATAACTTTTACTCGTACTTCACTAGCAGCTGCAATAGGCACCTTTTGCATATGGTTCTGTGTTTCTATTTGTGAAATTTCAGTATTGTCATCTGCTCTCTCCACACGCAAGAAGAATGTTTTGCCTTCCAATGCGTCCCAATGAATGTCTAAATATTTTTTCCCTAGCGCGTATTTCGTCTTGATCACCGTCGGCACGTCCAACGAATCATGGCCAGGCAAGCCATGATCAGCATCATCAGGGAAATCTTTCAATTGTAAATCTTTCCCGTGTATTGTCACTTTGCGAAACGAGAATATTTTCTGCAACTTCATCATGCTTTCCTCAATCTCTGCTGCATTGTCTTTAAAGGTTTTCTTTTTCAATCGTGCAATTTCACTTCGAAATTGTTCGTACGGTGCGTATGGTAATTTATTGTAGCCAGGGCCAACAGGACCTTTGAGAGGATCATCGTAAGTTGTGTTAGCACGTATAATAAATGGTGCAGATGGCATGTTGTATTTGGATACTTTTTGTTTCTCGTATTCGACAAAGGCTAATAGTTCCTTTTTAACATCTGGGTTTGTATATCGTATGGCCTGAATATCTGCCGTTAGTGTATCCCATATTGTGGTATCGTCCCTTCCAGGTATCAAGTCACGGTTAGCGTTAGCCATGTATCTAGGTTTCTTACTTTTCATCACAGCCTATATAGCATATTATTATTTAAAGTCAACAATCATGCGTAATCGAAAGAGGTCAAGTGTTTCGAGATGGAGAGATGGATGGAAAACCTTAGACATGTTTGGGAAAGGCATGACAATAAAAGAGTTGAAAAGCATGAAAATAAAAGGATTGGCATTGAAAATTCTTGCAATTGTTGTTTGTATGCTACTTCTTTATATATTTTTTAGTTTTACTCCCGATCATTTTGCGTTGCACCTGCCTGAAGAAGCAGACCTAGCAAAATCGCCTCAGCTGCGAGCCCCTAACAAATGGATCGAAGCGGATACGGTGCGGAGGCACACCATACAACTGTTAGAGGATCATTGCGAAACGCATCAAGATTTCGACATTTTGTTTTGTCACAATATACAATTGAATAATGTGCCACTGTTCAGCCCTTGTTTTATGCTATGCAATACAAAAGAATTTTATTACAATTTAAAAGTGTTACAAACAGATGAAGTACAACAAATCGTTTGTGTAGAATCCTATTCTACTATTGAACAAAGAGTTACACGGGATAAGTTGGTCTTGATACAAGGATACAAAGGCATGGATCTGCAACAATTTTCGATGATTCCAAATACAACGTTGAGTAGCTGCTTGTTGCAGCATGCGAACGACGTGTCGCGTGGAGTGTGGGTTTAAATTAATAGTTGCCATTCGTTCTTATGAATTTGATGCAACATATCACTAAGATATACTAAATGTCCTTTGCAACAAAGCGCTTCTACATACCTCTTATGCTCCTTCTTCATTTCCTTTCCAAACGTATCGTGTTCACATATAGGATGCAATGCAATGGCTTCCTCAATACTATCAAACATCTCTGCCACATTATAGGAGGCGCGCACCACAGGAAATTCCTGTAACGGTTCCTTTTGCATTAATATCAGGGCATCTGTATACAATTTAGTCAAATTGAAAATGCGATGCCTGTCCGTATGATCGATGCCGTGTAAAGGCAGCTTGTACCAAAAACAACCGTATTTATATGGTTGATCCATCTGCTTAATAAGAAGTTCTATCGCTTGTGCTGCCATGATAATTTTAAAACACTTTACAACTGACTGTAGTAATAAGGTATATAGATGCTAATTGATCATAGGTATACAATGGAAGCGAAGGTTGCTTGTATTTTATCAAAAAAAGAAACCTTACCAAAATTATTAAAGGAGTACAATTACCTTAAACGCACTAGCGTATCCAAAAAGCAATTTGTTGCATCGTTTGAAAAGGTCAAAGAAGAGATCGACAAGGATATACCACGGTCTTTCCCAACATCCAAATGGGTAAGCAAACCTGAGAATGTGGAAAAAATTTACGAAGCCTTCCGTTGCTTTCTAGTAAGGCATCATAATATTGGGTACTTGCAAGGTATGTTATTGATTCTAATTCCGTTGTTGCGGTTGTACAAGAAGCAAGAATATGTCGCCTTTTGGTGTTTTGTCAAGATAATTAACTTGTTCAAGCCGCTATACTATCCTCTTATTTTCAAAGATCCAGCGAATTGGTTCACCTGCGACTACGTAGACAAGGTATTTGATGTATGGTTGCAGTTTCGTAAGGTCCCCGTATCCACCGAGATAAGAGAAATGCTTTATCAATTGATTCATTGGAAATTTATGTCTACGTTATTTTTTTCGTTAATAGGTACGAATTTAAATAATATGAATATTTTAGTAAGTTATTTTATAAAGCACATCAACAATGAACGTCTATTTAAACAAAAAAAGTGTGCGTTTAGCTTAGGGTTGCTGTTGTGTTTTTTCAAAGATGCACCCATTGATATTGAAAAGGTACAATCGTTAAGCACGTGCTACTTGAGCGAAGATGCGTTGAAAGCGGTCGTGTCCTGTGCTCAAGATGTCGAAGTATTTTTTGGCAAGGTGTAAGGCCGTTCGATGCAATATTTACGTGGTTGGAAGAATTTGGTCACAAATGGTTCCCATACCGCAACGGAGCTATATTGCCGTTTAAAAGTAAACCAGTACGATTTAAATATGGTCCAAGAGATGCCCCTTGATCCATCCTTATTCTTCATTCGAAACAAGTCTACAATCTTTACAAAATCCCTCCAAAACGCATCGTTGAACGTCAACTCCCATGCCCTCAACCTCTCTTTACCATCCTTCTGATGCCAACAAGTAAAGTAACATTTGCGCATGTTGTACGCTGCCATCTCCGAATGTAGTTGGCACAAGTAATAAGCAGGGATCGACGAGTAAATCTTTGCTTCTGGGCATTTAATTTCAAGGATGCTAAACTTTGCACCGTAAACGCTTGTTCCTGCATGATCCGTTTCTCTCCACTGGGTATTCTCTGGAAAGTGCTGCAATAACCGATTACACTTTGCTTTTTCGTCGAGAGAAAGATCTTTTGCCTTGTTCATTGCAAAGTTAATACGGTCGTATCCATGAATGACATAGGTGTCCAATTCATCTTTGTAATTGAAGCAAGTGATCAAATAATCTTTTTGGCCTTTGAATTGATGCGAATCGGTTTCTGCAACAATTTTTCCTGCTACCCATTCCGATATCAATCCATCAGGGGAGCTACCAAGGTACGGGACTTCGGTATTGCGTTGGAAGCCTGTCTCGTAGACATACATGTTTTTGCCCAAGCTCAACATGTACTCTAAGAAGCATTGTTGTGCATAATCTTCAAACTTTGTACCAAACGACATCCGTTTGATTGCTTCGGCAGTAAACTGCTGTTTGATTCCTAAGTGCACAAACCCTAAATGCTCTTCGTAGCCTTCTCGCGATTTGATACCAAAGAACCACCCAGAGGGTCTGCTCCCTGTAATGGTGCTCGGGACCTTTTTACGCGCGGTGAACCATTCCTTCGACCGTTGCATCGGGTAGTAAATATCTTTTTGATTTTTCAAGGGAATATAACGTTCCTCTAATAATCGGTTGTACAGCGTAAATAAGGTTTGGTTATTTGCTGTAGCAACACATTGTTCAACTTCTTCAACAGGGGCACAAGGTTTAAACACACGATAAAAACGTTCAATGCCTGTTTTATCAATCTTCGTCGCTGAAGACGCCTGACAAATCGCTGGTGCAGCAGCTGTCGTCGTCATCTGTTTCCTCTGGTTGGTCAATATATTCGGATTCGTAGTGATCGGAAACACTTGTAACTTCTTCATCATCATCTTGTACGATAAAATCTCTTAATGACCCTTCGCTACGGGAATCCACCGATCGCACCTCTAAACCTGTTTCCGCTACGGGAGAATCGTCAGAATATTCACGGAAATCGTCTTGTACTTGTACGTCTTTTTGATATTCGTCCGCGTAGGATTTTGGCTTCTTTCTTATACGCAACGGTTGCGATCGTTTACGCTTATTGGAATGTTGGCGCTCATGTTGTTGTAGGTTCGATGCGGTTAACACATGCACGTTAGGGAGGCGGTTTTCGTTTAATTCAGAAATGGAAACACTTGGATTTGATATTACTTTATCGGTCATGCAATTTTCTTTTTGTTGTCGTCTTTGTTTTATAGTGCATTTCTTTAATCGCAGCTTTGAAAAGTACATTTCAATCTTTAAATGCATCCTACGCGCCAAACGACGGTTTCTATTGCACCAACGAGGCACAATGCAATGCAACAAATGATTCAACGCACGAGGTTTTCGCTCTCGAAGGTAAAACAACAACATGCATATACTAGCTTCGTCATTGCAAAATGTAGAATCTTCCGATTGGTAATTGCATTTCAATCCTTTTTTAGACAAGTCGCTAAACCGTTCCAACATCGACTTTTTCAACATTGCCGTCTCAAAACGTGGGTTAATAAAATTCCAAATGGTTTTAGAGGAAGACCGTTGCCTGGATAATGCTAAGCTGTGTTTTGCACCAATATCAACACATTCTTTGAATCCTTTGTTAACGCGCTGCAATCGAATCATGTCCAACGATTGCAAATAAGGCAACATCTCGTACGCCAACACTTCCCATTCCCATTTTATAATAAAGGATGTTGCCTTTGTCGATGGTGAATCAAACAGCTTAGAACACTTGAGGTCACATCTTGCTTTTATCATAACACTTAAAACTTGTGCACACGCAAGATATATAGATATATAATTTATTGAAAGTACTTGCTGGTGTTGTTGTATTTCAAGTTGTCAAAAATTTGTGCCTCTATCTCTTTTGCTCGACGACCAAAATGCTTCTGAAAAGCTGCATCTTTTTTCAATGTATTGGCACGGGTCTTTGTTGCGTGGCAATTCGGACACAGCGCCACACAATTGCTAAACACATCCTCGCCACCATGCCTTAGCTCAATCACATGGTCAATTTCAAAGGTTGGTGGCAACATTTTATAACACATCCCACAACGATACCTGGTGGCGTATGCTATTTCAATACGGTGTGTTGTTGAATATGCACGCTTGTTCTTTTTTTTCGTCAAACCTTTTAACATTGCAGATGCTACGTCCGCGTCTTCAGGATACTCGGACAGGTACCATTTCAAGACGGACACCAACGACTCGACATGAATGGATTCGTCATTGTATGACAAACGCTGCGCCGTCGCAGCTTCGCAATTTCGAACCAGGTTGTAGAGATTTCGCTGGATATGATTTTCCAATTCGGCAAAGGTTACGTACTGGCAACCATCGTGGTCAAGAACACTTAAGGTTTCAATTTTTGAATTCATGCCGATAAAAGCAAATGATGTATATATTACATGGGAAGGTTGAATATAGATATACTGTACCAAATGTTTAAAGACGGAGTGGTATATCGTGTAACACCAGATGCTGGACCTCACGGTGGCCCCTACAAAATAGGAGGAAAAACTCAAGATCAAATAGCAATAGAACGCCAAAAGGAGAGAAGAGAAAAATACGCCAAAACCGAACGTAAACAACAACAAAAGAAAGCAGATAAAGAAAAAGAAAAAGAAAAATTAATACAAGCTGAAAAAGAATCATGTAAAAAGAAATTGGACGAGAAACAAAAAGAAATAGCGAGACTAAAACAGCAACGGGATACAATGACCAAGTTAGCGAAGTTTCGAAGAGAAAAATTAGAACAAGAATTAAAAAATGCAAATAACGCACAGAACGTTGATCAAATACAAAACAAATTGAATGCGGTTAGTATGGAAAAAGAAAAATCAGATAATGAATTACAAAAAGCAAAACAGGAAGCACGTACTTTAGAACAGGAGATGTCAGCCCTTAATAAAAAATTACAACTTCAACAAGATGTAATTGATCAGCAAAAGACAACAGCTCTAGACCTTGAAAAACAAAAACAAGCAATACGACAAGAATTAGAATCATTAAAACGAAAAGCCAATGAGGAAAAACGAAAAGCCAATGAGGAAAAACGAAAAGCAGAATTAGAAAAAACACCTGAAGGAAGAAAGGAACTTGAAACGGAGGCCGATGATATTCAATCTGCAAACGACGTCGTGTCAGATGATTTAATAAAAATGGCATCAAGTTGGTACGACTCAGAATTAAAAGGTGAATTATCCAATTATTTAACCAATTCAGGAAAAACTAAACTTAATGCTCTTCAAACATCTCTTCAACAAGAGACAGGGTTAGGCGATATAAATACAACCATTGAAACAGAAGATATAATGCCAGAAGGAAAAGCAAATATTAGTAATCAAGAAGAAAAACTTAAAAATGCTCGGGCTATATTGTATGCACTTGCTGAACGTGCACAAAAGAATCGCTCCGAAACAACGGATAAAACCTTTCAAGAAGAATTACAAAAAGATTGGGGAGATGAAATTTACAAGGAAATGGTCGAACTTGAAGAGCAGCGAACTAATGCAAGCGAAGAAGTAGAGAAGTTGACAAAAGAATTAGAACAAGCAAAAACACAAGGAGGACTTAAGCCAAACGTTGTTAATGAATTACAAAACGAATTAAATGCAGTGAAGAAGAAAAGAGAAGCATTGGAAGCTGAGTTAACTAACAAAAAGAACGATTTACTAGACGAGAACAGACCAGAATTGGGAACAGGGTTTCGAGGTAAAGGCGTTAGAAAGGATCATTTACAAAATGCTATTCGCGCTATTAATGCTATATTCAAAGAGCGAACAAGAAATCAACTGGAAGAGGTATTTTTGGATTATGAATTTAGCAATGCATTGATAAACGAGCCAATGGACGATTTGCATCCCTTCGTCATGAAGCCAGCTGCCCCTCAGCTGCACATGCAAAAGTTGCACATGCAGACCTCGATGGAGAAATTGGATTTGGAACCTGCCATGGAAACCGTGCCAGACGACGTGCATGTGGAAGCTGTGCAACCAATGAAGTGCGGGAAAGCCATGAAAGTGGAACCCGTGGCGTGTGCTAAACATGAACCCCCTGAAGGTAAGATGAAACGCAAGAGTCACGACTACACTCACGAGCCTGCTGAAGCAGATATATTAACAGAAATCGAGGCATTAGGAAGGGGGATGTTTGGCGGGAAAAAGAAAAAGAAAAAGAAAACAAAAGGCAAGAAACTCATAGCAGACCCACAACAATGCGACTCCTGTGGCGAGCTGCACGATGGCGATCACGACTGTGAACTGGAAGCGTTCCAAGCCATGTTGGATGGTTACGATTCGGAAGGGCAAGCCTTGGAGAAGCCTAGGTGCGCGAGTGTAGGGTTAGCAAATAGAAAATTAAACGAATTACAATAAGTTATTACAGCTATTACAGCTATTACATCTACTCTACTTCCAACAATCCAAGTTTATCTTCGACCTCTTTCAACTCTTTCTCTTTGTCGATGTTCCACTGCTCATCCACTTCTTCCGACGTCATGCTTCCGACTTTCATGTATTTTGCAAATTGTCGTTTCCAATACTCTTTGTTCTCCTCTGTGCCTTTATCGAACTCCGAGTGAACCATCACATGCGTAACGACGGTATCTGTTTTGTCGTGCAAAAGCTGACACGCTCCGTTCGTCATGAATAAAAATGATTTCTTGCACAGCATGTATTGTTTCTTCTCGATCGTCATAATCGTCCACCTTTTTAAAGGAAGCGTCGAGGGGTCGCTTTCAAAGAGACTCAGCAGGGGCAATCGTTTCCCTTCTAATTCACCAATGGTAATCATTTTATTGCTGATTACCCATGGTCTTTCCCTGTCTCCTTCAGAGGCTGCTTTGTACTTGATTTCTACATTTTCATTAGCAGGGGGTTTTGGTGGATCATCGGATTTTGTTTCGTCATCAAGATGCTCCGTTATAACTTGATCGAGCATTTCTTCGGTTAATTGTTTGATTTCTGCTTCAGACATAGTTTAAAATAGGTTGATAACACTTGATAACACTTGATATACAATATTAAAGAATACTTTAATTTAGTGTACTAGACCCCAAACATTTAATACATCCCATCATTAGCATAAGACATTTCGTCTTCTACAGAATAAGCTCCAGTTTGCATGTTTTTTGCCAAATCGGAATCTATCCATATGTCATCTTCGTCGTAATCTTTATCGTTCATGCAGTCTGTAATAAGACCCATTCCATATACGTTCAAGTTGCGTTTCATGTAGCGTATCATTGGTAACACACTCTTGCGTACAGCCTCTTTTGGAAATTGGTTGTGTGACGTGTTTTGTTCGTGCGAACCCCCTTCTCCTTCCTTGTAATCACAAACGATTTTACGAAGCTTTGGCCACATATCAAGGAAAAGTTTATCCACTTTTTTACGGGTTCGTTGAGTCCACGGATGATATGTCTTCAACACGCGGTGTTCTTTCACTTCAATTTGAGCAATTGAAGCAAGTTTACGCAATTGGATAAGAGCATAGTTATCATCGTCATCGTCATCTTTTTCCTCGGCATCAATAGCTTTTGCAATATTTAAAATATTGACTTTTTCAAATTCACCATCTTTCGATTCGCACAACAAGGTAATGTACTGTTCCCAAACTTCATCACCTTCTATGAAATTGATAATTGTCGCAGGTTTAGTATAATCAACAGTTCCCCATTCACTAGAACTAAAGTGTGCTCTCAAGATATCACGTTTAGCATATTCTTCACTGTAACTCATTTGGATACAAGCTACTTTTCTTCCTCCTTGTGTTGGACGAGGATTAGGATGAGTCCACTCCATTGCTTCTTCTTCCATTTCTGTTGGTTCGGGAAAAGGCAGTTTCCAATATACTTTTCTACCAATTTTCAATTCCTTTTCTGGTGCCTTTTCGATATCGCATCGAACCATTTTTACGTTTTTGCTGCTACTGCTGCTTGATTTTACCATTTTTCCAATAATAGAGTTGTATGTAGGGTTAGGGTATAAAAATTTAAAACACTTTTTGACTATTTTTGTATGCTTTTAATAGCTAAACTTTTTTGTATACTATTGACTACTACTTGTACAAATACTCGGTTTCAATATAAAATGGTGGGTGATAAATGGATACAAACTGCTCAGTAGGACTTGCACCTTTAGTATACCAAATTCTGTACTTATGTCTTTGTATGTCTCGTAAAAATAGAGATAGCCTTCGTAACATACTTGATTGCCAAAAACTAACTTTAAATGGACCCACGGTCGAAAAAATATGATTGTGCTTACACAATACAGGTTGACGCTATCGGGGACGTACCGAAAACTCATTCTGCAATGGTTAATGTACAACGCCATTGATATCGTTACGTATATAGTTTGCCTTTAACCGTAGATATACACACTATGGCAAAGGAAATTTCATACAATAAAGTGTTTGAGACGTTGCTGAGCAGCCACAACAACAAGATGGTGCAAGCATTAAAACGGAGGCGCCTCAGCGGCATGTTGAACGTCATCTCGCAACAAAAGAGCAAAGGGATGGTCACCAAGGGGTGGAGGCGATTAATGACCATTCGACGCGCATTGGATAGCTTCACAGGGTTTGAGAGGACGAAGATGCAGAAGCGCTTCCACCACGCCTTCCTCCAAGCGACTGCGATGCACTTGTTCAGGGACGACGTGGACGTGGACCTTGCGCGGGTCATGAAGCAGAACCAGTGGGAGTCGTTAAAGCAGCAATGCTTGTGCATGACCCCGAGGCGATTTGGCAAGACCATGAGCGTCGGGATGTTCTGTGCATCGTACTTGTACAGCGTCGAGAACTGCGAGATCGCCATCTTCTCAACGGGAAGGCGTGCAAGTCAAAAGCTGCTTGAGCTCATCAATTCGTTGATATGCAAGTTGCCAGGCGGCAAAGAGAGGATCATCAAGTACAACCAAGAGGTGCTCAACATGAGCAACTACGACGGGAGCTACGGCCAGAGCAAATTATCGTCGTACCCGTCCAACGCCAAAACGTAAGTAACCTAGCTCTAAACAAAATAAAGAACACTACTAACAATAAAACTTAGTCTTCGTGGAGTTGGCGCCGATATCGTGATGTAAGTAACCCTACTTTAAACACTATGTATTTAACATACACACAGCATTACTAACTTAGCACTACACAGCATGGAAGAAGCAGCATTTATGGGTAAGTAATTCCCTTAAATAAATTTAAGGATCGATGGGGTATTTTTTTTAGTACAGAGGAAAAAATATATATTCCAGTTGTGCTAAAAAAAATACCCCATCGATCCTTAAATGCATAAGGATTTTTTCTTTGTTATTAGGACACTACTAACATTTGTACTTATTAGATACCAAAGTTTTCTATGAAGTAATTGTACCATTGCTGGAAGTGGTAAGTATACTAAACAACGACATTTACAAAATTTAAAACACTAACCGATACAATTAGGAAAACACAGCATTAATTTGCATCAGCACCGTAAGTATTCATACAAAACCCTTAAACGGTTAAGGATCGATGGGGTATTTTTTTTAGCACAACTGGAATATATATTTTTTCCTCTGTACTAAAAAAAATACCCCATCGATCCTTAAATTATTTAAGGATTTATACATAATCATTCACTAACCATAACCCTAGCCACAAGACTCGATGAACTTCTACAGTGAGATGTTCAACATGAAGCTACCGAACGGCGAAGGTCTCTTCAACACCTTGGAGGTGAAACTTGCCTGTGACGAGTGCTTGAAAGGCGATCACCCTGAGCGTTGCGTTCACATGACCGACGAAATTCCGCCTTGGAAGTCCGTTGCAAAGTTTGACATGATCAAAGCGATCTACGGCAATAAAACCGATTTGCTTCAACGCGAATCCATGGGACTTGTAACGGAAGATATGATGTCCGTCTTCAAAGCCAAGTACATTGACATTCTTTTTAATTCCAGCGGCTACTCCTTGACGAAAGAACCTTCGTTCGTATTCATTTGTTGCGATCCGAATGGAGGGGGTAGCAGCGACATGGCCCTCCTCTCGCTAGTCATCGAGTATAATAAGGTTGTCATTGTTGGAATGGACTCAGCCCCCTGCAAAGGCCACGAGCAGATCGAGAAGCTATTGACGGCGCACATTGAAGCTTTACGCAAACATTCGCGCTTTCGTGAATCGTGGTTCATCTTTATTCCCGAAAACAATTTAGGAGTAAGTATTGCTTATAATATTTAAAAAAAATACGTTAACTAACATTTTTACAACAGCATGAAGCGGATCATATGAATTTCATGCTCAGGCCTTACAGAAAAGTTTATACGTTGACCGAAAAGGGTGGTGTCATCGGAGTTTGTACCACGGCCGTGCGCAAGGAGTTGTATGCAATGGAGACCGTCAAGTACCTTTGCCAGGAGTCCATCAAGTTTTATGAAAATTTGATCGTTGCAAACCCTGGCGGAGGTGTGAACGAGAAGAAACAAGTCATGGATGACTTTCGCGAGCAACTCATGACATTCAAAAGAATCATAGTGCATCCTCAAGTAAGTTTTATTGCCTTACTTATACAAAATATTTTTTTGCTAACACATAATTTATTCATACTTTACAGCGCGGCTTCTCTTTACCGAAAATCCATTACAGTGGGAAGAGCAAAGGTGGTAAAGATGATTTGGTGATGACTCTCATGATGAACGTGTTTTGGACCACTGAATTTACGTGCCAGAGAACAGAAGTAAGTTTTTACGTTTACTTTCTATAATAATTATTCTTACTAACACAACCATTTCATATACTTTTATAAGGCCCCGTATGAAATGTTTGCCGATTAATTAAAACATATTATAACTATAAATTTAATTCCTTTTTTAACCACTCTTCGCCCTGTTCTGGTGTATCGAATGTTTTCTGTATTCTTTTCTTATTTTTCCTATACTGAGTTATAAATCGTTTCCCTCTTTTTTGAATTGATCCCATACCTCTTTTTCTAATAGTTCGATCTGAATCCATACATTCACCAGTTTTATTGTAAAGCTTCAAAGCCTGTTCTGCTTTCTGTTTTGTGAAATACAATCCAATACATTTTTTATCTGGACCTCTTGTATGATATTTTTTGACACTTTTGTCGAAATATACACATCCGAATCGATCACGATTGGCTGCACGACGAATTGCAGCTTGCCTACAATTTTCACGTCCTTCATCAGTATGTTTATAACCCGAAATACCCTCCCCACCACGTGTGAGATTGTAGCCATAAGGACATATGGTGTTATAAAATGCGATATAATAGATTTCAAGATTGTTTAAAGCTTCTTTTGGAATATTGTTTGTTATCTTCTACACGCTTGCGTTTTGACATTTTTAGAGAACACTTGAAACGTTATATTTTAATGTATATTTGGATAACACTTATTTCACCAATATTCCACATTGTAATAACTCTATTTATGAGGGGTTAGTTTGTTGAATTTATAAATGTTGTTTCGTAGTATACTTACCTTGCTGCAAGAGTTTCATGCAGTAGGGGATCTCCACTACTTCTATATCACTAGATTTGCAATGCCTGCACTCTTCGCGGTCCTTCTCGTTATATAATCCGCAGTTCTTACAGCGAGCCCAAACACTAGGATCGCTCTGCCTCCACAGCGCTTTATGTGTCATCGCTGCCCCGTTCCCTACAATAGCCACAGATTCCATCTCGCCCAAGCGATGACCACCGTTCGAGTTCTTGCCTGGTGGTGGTTGACGTGTTAAGACACTACGAGGTCCTCCAGGCAAACGTGCATGGAGCTTATCACCGACCATGTGCCTCAAACTGTGTATAGTTGTTAGAAGTGAGTGTTAAAAGAAGCAAAGAGAGCTCTACATACCGCTGGTAATAAACTGGGCCCATGAAAATATTGCAATCGGTCATCATCTCACCTGTTTTGCCATCAATTAACTGTTGATCTCCATACTTGCTGAACCCGTACGCTTTCATTTCTTTGCCTAGTTGCTGGACGGACTTATGCGAGAAGGCAGTTGCATCTTGTATCTGTCCTGATACCGCGGCGAGTTTACCTCCAAGGGCCTCAATTAGCTGCCCTATGGTCATTCGCGTGCTATATGATGTGTTAGTGTGGTGTTGACAAGTTAGTAATTTTAGAGTAACTTACGGTATTGCGTGCGGTGACATAATGATATCTGGTTTTACCCCAGCGTTGGGCCCGCATGGTACGAATGGTAAATCTTCCTCTGGCACAATGTAGGCGAGGATGCCTTTCTGTGCGTGCCTCGAGGCAAACTTGTCACCGACTTCAGGAATTCGCATTTCGTAGGTGGAGATGTTTATTTTGTAGCTGGCTTCTCCTTCGCCTTTTCTTCTTCGTTTGCCTGTTCCAATGATTACTTTGTCCACGACTCCTTGTTTGTCTTTGGCTTTAACGCTGGTATCTTCGGGTTCTTCTTCGCATCCTGTTTCTTTTGCTAGAATAATATCATTTTTTTTCAGCTGGTGTCCAGGAGTTGGCAACCCATCGTCGTCGCAATGTTGGAATAGTTTTCGGTTGGTTCTGCAATATGGTTGATTGATAATGTCTTTGCCAATTTTTTCAGATCCTGAATAAACAAAGGTTTTGTAGTCTAATGTGCGAAATCCACCGCGATCAATAAACCCTTTTGAGATGCAAATACTATCTTCTTGGTTGTGCCCGTCGTACGGCATGATAGCAGTGATACAATTAATACCTGATCCTTGGGGCATACCTTCCATGCCTCCCAATTTGGTATTGCATAATGGTTTTTGCCCGTAAAGTAAATAATGGGACCTGCTGTACCCTAGGTCTTTGTAGTTGGGCACAACTTCCGATTGGGCTTGCTTTTGCATGGCATTTTGGTATGTCTAAAAGGTATGTTAGTTGATGCAGTATAGTTTTGTTGATTGTGTAACTTACTAGTCTGGGACCTTGATTGTGGTTGCAAAATGGATTGTTTGCATTAGTGTTCATGCTCAACATGAGACTGGGGTGCAGCTCGCAGTGCGATGCTCCCATGAACGACTCGTGAGTAAAATCGGGAGCAACAATTAAGGATTCTTCTTCCATTGTGTCAACATATTCAATGATACCACCTTTCATAAGTGCATCGAAATCTGCTCTGAACGTGGTGGTCCTTAAATGCGCGGCTAAATTTTTCAATATAAACAATGGCCTTAATAATCTACCCGCATCGGATCGTATATTCAATCTATCGTAGTTGTATGAGATGCTGACGCCTCTATCGATAACGCCCATGCGTTTGTACTGTTTCATTTCATTCTTTAGTTTGATAAGCGTTTCTTTGTTTGGTGCTTGAGCATGCAGTGCGCCGTTAACGAAGATTAAAAATTTCTTTCTCAAGTCGATGGTTTCGTTTAGGTACGCTTTTTCTTCAATAATCTGAACTATAATTTCTTTACGAAATTCAACAGAGATCGTGGTCAATGTGGCAAGATGTTTGTTGATGCCGCATGATTTCCCTTCACTGGTGTCGTACCCGCATAGGTAACCAAAATGTTCACCTCTTACTTCTCGCTGTGGTATAATGGATCGTTTTTCGTCGCCTGTTTTGACGCGCCTTGCTTGACTCAATACGGAGCTAAAGTTGTAATTGGATCGTTGTTGGCACACTCCTGTTCGGAATCCAGTCCTACCGTTCGAGGAGGGCCAATTACCAGTCCCTAGGGAATAAAAAAAGGCTTCCGTGACAATGCGTGAGTCGAGTGCTCTGGAGATGCCCTTTAGAATCGATTTGTTGGGAAACTTTTCAATAAAATTTAATATTTTCTTTTGGAAGCTGGTCACCACTCGTTTGATGGATTTGCGTGCCACGCATAGTAACAATTCTGATACGGCTTCGACGCGTTTGAACCCCAAGTGGTCTCTGTCGTAGGTGTTTATTTTTTCGGCTAAGCTTTTGGACATGTATAGTAGGTGGGTTAACCAGTGTGGGTCGTTGCTTTTGAACAAATGTTGAATGGTAATGGAAGATTGTTTCGGAAAGACCGATCGAAATTTATGTAATTTTTCATGCGAACTTTTTTGTAGCCAAAGCTCTGTTTTTTGGCGTACTTGTGTAGGGAATATTTGGTGCAGTTCAATGTTTCTGTCGTTGGATATTGCGTTTGCAAACAGAATAGCGAGGTCGCAGGATCCTATTTTGCTTTTGATTAAGATATTGCCATCGTCTTCTTCTTCCAACCACCATACGACATGGTTGGTGGGAATATAATATTGGCATTTTTTGTTTCTTACTAATATTTCTCTATCAATTTTTTTTTCTTGGTGGACGATGCATTTTTCAGAACCACCCAGGACAAAGTAGCCATCATCGCAAATGTTGTAGGTGGTGTGAGGCAACGAAATTTTTGATCCTGTCATAATAGGAATGTAGCACAATAACATGTTGTTGCACTCTTCATGTTTTCCGTTGTAGTCAAATGCCAACGTCAAGTAGACTGGGCTGACTAAACTGCTTCGTAATAATCTGCATAACGTAGCATTTGCTTGTATTTTTTCAGGAATGGCAATATCAATATCATTATTTAAACAAACAGGTTTTTGTATCGTTACGTTGGTACAGCTAACTTTAAACGACCTTGTTAAATCCACTCCAATGTTGATATTAATGTTAAAATGTTCATAAATGCAATACCGCAATTCCCTGTCGATGAAGGCATCGAAGCTGGTTTTGGATTGATCGGTCGCACCCTTATCTTTCAAGTAGGTTTCGCAAATATCCCAGCGTTCTTTAAGGGTTGGCCATGTTAATGGATCCATAGTTTTAAAAACACTTGTAAAGAAGGAATACCTAGGATAGGTATATTATATGCACCTTGTTTTATTAAAATGTTGCTTGTTCTATGGTTATTTTGTCTGTTGTCTGTTGCATCGGCGGATATACTATTTCAACGAAACGACGGGTACGATTTTGAAACCCCGTTGACTTTTACTACGATATATGCGGAAGTATACGACTGCAAAGGGTGCACACAATTTTACACTGCTAATTATAAAGAAAACGACGACATTTTTGTTCAAGTGTTGGTGCCAGCACACCAGACAGACAAAATTAATGTAATTAAAATTTTCGGACCCGATCCAAAATTGCAGCTGGTAACAAGGTACGAAGTCAATCACATGTTGTTTTCGGTTGGAAAAATCATTTACGAAATAGACGCGATTGCACCAACCAACACCTCTGTCATATTGCAAATCAATTCGGCTAGTCCTCATGCGCACTATGCAGTCAGTGTTGGCAAAGAGTCTTCCTTTCATTTTGTGAATTGGACGCTGAAATTTGCGTATTTGGTACAAGGAGTTCGTTACTGGATGTCTACCTTTGTCATTTATATTTTCTTTCTTCTCTTAGCTTTCTTATACTTTATCACTTGGCCGCTTCAGCGCTACAAGTCCTATGTAATTTTTCCGAAAATGGCTATATTTTCGTACGGTGCATGGTTGTTGGATACCTTTTACCAATACTTTTATATGGTGCAGTATACGAGCGACTGGAGTATGTTGACGTTTTTGGTACATATTGTTCCAAATGTAGTTTACATAGCGACACTGCTTATTGTTTACGAAACCACCCTTCAGAAAGAATTTATATTGTTGACCATTGCGATCGTCAGCTTGTTTGTTGGAGGAGGAGGGGCATACTTAGGATCGTTGTTTTTGGTAGTTGCATACATAGGACTTGTTCTTATGAAAAATAACAGCGAACAGTACAGAGATAAGAAATCCCTAGTGTGTAAATTTAAGGTATAAGTGTTTTAAAATATTGCGTGAGGATGCAAACGAATAAACGAAATGATTACGAAGGTGCAACAGAGGAGGAATTACGCGCTGAGCGAGTGGAAACAATCAAACAAAACCAAGCCGAGTACATTCAATTTTGGAAATCTTGTAAGGTGGAAAGTGATGGGTGTCTTGATCAAGGTCCGTATGTGGAAATGGAGGCAAAATTTGGGTTTAAAAAAATATTTGCAGGGATGCAAGACGACGTGATCAAAATGCAGTATGAGAATGGCGATGACGTGGACAATGAATGGGCGTTGGAGACCATGGAACCCGATACGTATGTGTTGCTATTGCCTGTTTTTTGGGAAGCAACTGCTGAATTTGAGGAGGCAGATGGGGAGATCGAGGAGTTGAAAGTGGTCGAGAAAACGAAAAAGGAAGCGTTGTGCGCTATTGCAAAAGCTATTTACAACGTAGTATGGCACGAACCACCTGAGTTTGATGCCGAGGCGTTTTTAGAAAAATACGATGCAAATTATGTTAATGATGATTACGGATCCAGAGGTGCTATCCGAAGAGCGGTAGCGGATGCGGTAGCGAGTATTGAAGTAGAGAAGCAGTAAATAGTATATATTATAGGTACGGAACAATATAAATGGAGAAGAAAAAAAACGGAAATGGAAATGGAAAACATTGGAAGGTCAAGGAGGTTGAAATCTTAAAAAAAATGAAAAAGGAAGGGGAAACATTCGAAGCAATTGCTAACGAATTAAAGGAACGTGGATTCGTTAGAACTGGCGATAGTGTTAAACATAAATACCAAGATCTAAGAGCTAATGGATACAAAAACGGAGACGGAAAAAAAAAGACATGGTCGGATGAGGAGGTTGTTTTATTAAAACAGCTTTTGATGGAAGGAAAATCTCTTTCCGAGATTTACAAGCATTTTCCTTCCAGAACCAAAAATTCTATAAGAAGTAAAATAAGAAATTTAGATGAGAAATTTGTAAAGGCATTATTAGAAGACATAGAAAATTATGACGAAGAAGAAAAAAAAATGTGGCAAGAAATATATGATTTATTGACAAAAGAAAAGACAGAAGACGAGGGAGTAAAACCATTTAAAAAACCTAGAACCAAACTAAAATTTTAAAAATCAATATCTAATTTAAATTGTTGCTCCTCGGCGTTCACCCCTACACCAGCTTTACTGTACTCTCCTACTCTCTTTTCAAAAAAGTTTGTTTTGCCTTGCAAGCTAATCAATTCCATCCATGGGAATGGGTTGCTTGTGTTGTATACTTTATCGCAATGCAATGCAAGTAACAAGCGATCCGCAACGAATTGAATGTACTGTTTCATGGTTACCGAGTTCATGCCTATTAAATTGACGGGCAAGGAGCTATCGATAAATTCACATTCAATGTCAACTGCTTCTTTAATGATGGTTTGCACGACGTCGTTTGGTAATTTCTGTTTTAATTTTTCATTGTAAAGCAAACACGCAAAATCACAATGTAAACCCTCGTCTCTTGAAATCAATTCGTTGGAAAAGCATAGTCCAGGCATCAATCCCCGTTTCTTTAACCAGAAGACGGCACAGAAGGACCCACTAAAAAAAATACCTTCACACGCCGCAAATGCAATCACTCGCTCAGCAAACGATGCCGTATCTGGATTGGTGTACTTGAAGCACCATTCTGCTTTTTTCTTAATACATGCATCGTTTTCAATGGCATCGAATAATTTCAATTTCTCTTGTTTGTTTGGGACAAAGGAGTCTATCAATTGGGAATAGGTTTCCGCATGGATATTTTCGATGGCAATTTGAAAGCCATAGAAACAACGAGCCTCTTGATATTGCACTTCCCCCGCAAAGTTTTCCAATAGGTTTTCGTTGACAATGCCGTCCGATACTGCAAAGAACGACAATACTTTTTTGATAAAGAATTGCTCGCTCTGTGTAAGCTTCGGCCAGTCCATTCGATCTCCACCCAAATCAATTTCCTCAAAGGTCCAAAAACTTGCTTCGGCTTTCTTGTACATTTTCCAAATATCATTGTGTTCGATGGGAAAAAGGCTGTATCTTTTTTTAGAAGCGTCGAGAATGGGTTCAGTGGGCAATCGATTCTGTTTCATTTTCCATAAGCTCTGTGTAGGCTTACGTTTTTTGAAAAGGGTGTTGTGTAATGGTAAGGAGGTAGAGGTCGGGATTAAATTTTCTTTCAACGGCATGACTTGAAAACACTTGAAAAAAATAGATATAGGAAAAAAATAACAATTTGTATTTGCGAAACCATCTAAACTTCTGCCTCATCGCTGCTATTGTCCTCTAATTCAACAAAGCCCACAGCAGCAGTATCTATATTTACTACACAACAGTTTACTATCCACTTATGTAGAACGGTACGAAAAGAAAACAAGGCACATACAATGACAAACATGACCATAAAATCAAACCCTTCACACGCATATCCTTCCGAATCGCAATTCGAATCTTCTACTAGTAAAATGGTAAACAAGCCAAATAGTACAAAAAACAAGATTACATCAATGGTGATAAACAGGAGCCTGCAAACTACTAAAAATGATATTCTGGTATCAACTGGAGTTGTTGGTAGGTCTTGCTTTGGAAACAATTCGGTACGGCAGCCAGGGCAGGTATTGTTGTATTTTGCCCACTCTGCTCTGCAATTTTCACAGCTTTGCCATTGACATACTTTGCACTGTTCCTCTACTGTTGTAACATCTAAACATATTGTGCACTCTTTCATGTTACAAATTCTTCGACCCTTTAAATATACATTCTTTTACACAAAATAAATCGTTGTCCTTTTTTTCTAAATAAAAAATAACGCTTTTTACCATGCCACCTTTATCAAACGAACCGCTTAATCGATGAATCTTGCTATTGACGGCATTGTGTACGATGTTGCTTATCCCACTCATGGTGCACAATTCTTGTATATGCATCAACGTGCCTGTAGCTTTGTATCGTATCATCGCCGAAAAATGGGTTCGGAACAACAACAAATGTGGTACTTCGTCAAACTCTTCTGGCATGTTTTCAAGCTTGAACTCGTCGTGCACGGTCACGTCGGATATATGCGGGGCTCCTTTGTCTTTCGGGGTAGTGGCTTTCGGTATTTCGGGTACCGATTTACGCGTGTTGGAAAACGAAGTCAAAACTTGGTTAATTTTTTTGCGGTCTTGTTCCGTGAGTATATTATGCAATTCACGGTTGTAAGAAACCAACTTATCTTTGATCATTGACATGACTGATTCTGCAATTTTAAGTGTTTCCAAAAACTACAAAAAGGCCGTAGGAAAGTTAACGTGCTTAAACAACGAAATTGATGCTAGTGAACCGTTTAGTATTTTAAATGGGGCCGATGAACAGGTCACTGGTAGCGGTTTCTTCATACGCTGCAAGGATTTATACTTGCCGAAAAAGATGGCTAAAAATAGGTACATGATAACCAATGCTCACGTCGTCGAAGGTTGTTCCACCCGACGCATCAATATTTCGTTTCCGCATCTTGGCGACACACCGTTGTGGGGAGAAGTGATTGTAGCTTGCAGATCGCTTGACTTTGCTATTGTAGAAGTTTCTGCGGAGAAAAATACGCATTTGGAATTGGAAATAGGACAAACGTTTGCGGATGTATTCAAAACCATACCGTACGTAAAGGTGTCGTCGAAACCAGTCAATACCAATATTGAATTGGCAAAATCGGTTATTGCCATTGGATACCCACACGATAGCCACGACTGCCACATTTCTTCAGGGAAATTGTCTGGTAAGCATGAACATTACTTACAAGTCAACGCGTCCATCAACGGAGGAAATTCAGGTGGTCCATTGTTTGATGATGCAGGAATTTGCATCGGAATTTGTGCTGCCTCGTTTGAAGACTCGGAAGGAATTACATTGGCGGTAGAATGGCACAATGTGAACAAGATGTTGAAACATTACTGGAACAAGGACCAATTTGTTATTGATCCACCAAATCTAGGAATTATCGGTACAAAATTGATTGATGCGTATGCGGTAACAAAATTACGAGACACGACAATAAAAGGTGCATTGGTAACACAAAGCTTTTCGGGTGGACCGCTTACGCAAGTCAAGGAAGGAGATGTTATCATGGCAATTGGTGATCACAAACACGAATACGATATTGATCGATCTGGTAATCTTACTATCCCTTACCAACACGATAAAGTGAAATATTATTCATTAAGCTTGTTGATGTTGTTGGAGCCAGAAACCTGCTTTATTCGAGTGTATTCAAAAGGCAGAAGGCGCACCTACAACTTCAAATTGACTCAATTGGAAAATACGGTGCGTCGGTTGATGCCTGCATTGGAGCCTATTTCGTGTATTTCTTTTGGTGGCATGATTATCACGCAATTGACAAAAAACCACATGGAAAATCTGGAAGATACAGATATTGATCCAAACATTATCAATTTCTTTACGAGGACTCACGGGGGCGAACCAGCCATTGTTATATCCAGTTTTCACGTGCCATGCTCCGTACTACAACAAGGGTATGAGATTAAAAAGTTGACCATTATCAAAAAAATATCAAGGAAGAAAGTTACAACCGTAAAGAAATTCAAAGAAATTGTAGGAGTTCTGATAGATGCATACATCAGCAACAAGTGTAAAAAAACAAGGTACATAGAAATGGAAACTACGAATGAAAAAATTATTATTGATTTAGAGTTAATGATTAAAATCGAACCGCTGTTACTCATGTGTCCAAATTATCCAAAAAAACTCTCCGTGTTAAATATGCTTGAGTGTGAAAGCGATGCAGACAGTGATGCCAGCGACGACGACGACGAACGAGCAACAAAGCGCCGAAAGTTAGGCATGTAGTGACCCTAACGATTGAACCTTGACTTTCACTGCGTCAAGTTGATTCCTGTAATGCTGTGACGGATCGTAATCAGCAATACCGTGTCGTTGAAATGCAAACATGTGACTCTTAAAATTATTCAAGTTCTGTAAAAGTTCTGTTGTTATATTCATTTCTTTTTCTATAGCCTTATGTAATGCCTCCATTTCTTTAAACACACCCCATTGCTTAAAGAATTGTTGGTCATTCTTTAAATCTTCTAATAATTTATCAATCATCAATTTAACGTCAATGGAATCCTTGCTACTTGTTGTAGAATGGCGACGCTCACCATTTAATAATCTAGTTTGATTGAAGCAGTGTTGGACCTCACGATAACGACGTCTTGTTGTCTCCGACATACCATCAGCACCGCGAGTCGTAAAATAAGTATTGCGTCCAAAGACTTTGCTAAATTCATTTGAACAACCTACATGTTGGCAAATTGCCACCACATCAGCAATCGCTTCTTCGTGTTGATCCAAGGCTTGCCTTAATGTTGCAATTACGCTTTGGTATGTTTTACCTTCCTCCAATACAAACTTAAAAATAAATTTAATATCTTCCAGCTGCTCTCGGAGCAAACTTGCATCAGGGCGAGGGGATACTTTAATAATTGTCCATACATAAGTAAAACAAACTTTGGAATATTCTCCCATTCCACTGGCCTGTAACAGGCGATCAAACTCCGTCATATTCGAGTATATAACTAAAAGGTTCAATATTTTAAAACACTTGATGGGATGCGTGCAATTTCGTTTTGATAGACGTAGAAGAATAGTTGTAGATTTTGATCTAGGAAATATTCCGTCGTCCGATGATGATTTTACACCTGTCAATACTCCGTCGCCTGTCAAATCAAATATAAATAGAGAAGCTGCTTTCTTAAAGTTCCAACGGAATTCGATGCGATGTTACTTTTGCAACAACAACGAAGGTTTATTAATTCGAATGTTTTCTTGTGAATGTATGTTTTTCGGCCACGAAGAATGCTTTGTGAAGTGGATCAATCGTAATAACTTTAATTGTTCTATCTGTAAAAAAAATTATTACAATGGAAATGTACGAAGTGTAAACGTAAAACGTGCAATGTCGTACGATATGTTGGAAATGTCAAAGATATATGCTTTACGTAAATATAAAATAAACTTTCTATTAAACAAACAATTGTAATAATTTATTTAATTATATTAATATATATTTACTACCAAAATTCAGCTACCACAGATTTCTACATACTTTTGAAATGACCAGACTTTTTACTATGGACATAGCATTAGTTATACAAATGACCAGACTTTTTACTATGGACACAGCATTAGTTATACAATTAGAATTTTGTTATGCAAAAATAAATTTGATCAAAAAAAGTATAAAATACCCTATTTATAACATTTATGCTCTTTCGTTAAAATACCCTACTTGTAACATATATAATGCTATTTCATTGGACAATGTAAAAAAGTGTGACGAGTGTATGTACAGGTAAGTGGAATTTATAAAATGTTCTCTTACTTACACACTTACACACTTACTAGGTAACAAGGTTTTTTTAGTATACGCGAGTACAAATTGGACTGGTGGACAGCAGCGTCACGGATTTTTCCGATTTTGCACTCGATCGCGAACTCTGGCGTCTCAATATCCACAAACACATTGCCCACACTCGTTTGCTTTCCAGTGCTGCTTGTATAGTAAACTGGATAAGCCACCTCCATGCTGACGTCATAGCCCCGCTGTTGTAACTCAAAGGCCAACGACTTTTGAAAAAAGGATTCTCGCCACGTTGTACCATGCTGTGTGCATATAAATTCACAAATCTGGTTTAGTAGCTGCGTCACGTTTTTGTCTTCGGATTCGGATGGAACGTCGAATCCACCTAACTGGCACACGACGACGTGCTGGTCTTTTTTTCGCTTCTTTTTGGGAGGCATGTTTTAAACTTAATAAAATATAGGCAACTTCGATCTCCTCCTTCGTAAACACTTGATCGCCCGACATATAAAAATTAAGTGTATATATATTTGCACACACCATATATAAGGGTTAGGACAAAAAAATTACACGAAGAGTACACGGAAAAATTAAAATTATAACATTCAATTGTTAAAAAAAGATAATATATATAATAAAAGAATCACATAGAATAAATCGCATATGGATTTTGGGTTTGATAACGATGAAAACAATAATAATAATGAAAACAACATGAGTTCGTCGGAATATCTTGCTAACGAATTAAAAGAGCATGAACCTAGAAATGAGGATGGATTTAACTTGCAAAGATTTTCATTGGTACAATCTACCATGGGTGATCAAGGTTACTATATTTTAGTCAATATTGTTCCTAACGAGGTTCAAAGTGACGGTGTAAAAACATTTTATGTTTTTGAAGGAATTGAAGTGTTTGATGAAGAGGTAGAAGGAAATAGAATAAAAGAAGAAAGTAAGGTAACGGTGTTAAAGCGACTTAAAGATAACGTTCAACCGTTATTTTATTACGAACAGGAAGAGTTTGGTGACCAACCGCACAGAATTACGGAGCTAGACTTAATAAATATAAGTCGCCCAATCATTAGGGGCACCACTTGGATGTCTCGGTTTGATGAAAACGATAAAACGGTTGTAGAGGATAAAATAAATAAAAAGATAGAGATATTACAAAACAAAGAGGAAAAAACACCTGCGCCGTCGTCACCTAAGAGACAGAGAAAAAAATTATACGAGAGTGACCTAAAATTTTAAACCATTATACCCTTATACACAAATCCCTGTTGCCGCATCTAAACTGTAACCATCGAAACATTGACACGTACCAACGTAAGCAGCTAACTCCGATTCCATTTTAGGTTCCGCTGCTAACGAAAAGTATAACGAAAAACTATCAGAAGCCAAGTCCGTGGTTGCCCACATATCCAATCGAGATTGTGTAATACAAACACCGTGTCCGCCGCAGGCATCGCTAAAACCATCGGAAAATGCACCAGGACAAGGCACACAAGCATCCCCGACTTGAATAAAGTTATGGTTGACGCATGTGATGCAATCCTCCCCCGTATAGCCTCCGCTCACATAAGAGACTTTGCACGTACAACTTCCATCATTGTTACAGACACCGCCCGCGTTTCGCATGTTACAAGCACTCGTGAAGGCACCGCCAGGGCACACGTTACACGTCCCATTGAATAGGTAATACCCAAAGGCACATTCAGTACATTGCGTGTCAAACCCAGCTTTGCAGGAACATGCATTGTCGCCGACGTTGGGAATCCAGCCCTCGTCGCAGACACAGGAAAGTCCAATAAAGGTATCAAAAATATCCTCAAAGTTACGTCGATAGTTGGTAGTGATGTACCCATGACCTGAGCAAATGCTCTCGGTGTTCTCTCCGTCAAATCCTAACGCTTTGATACAGGTGGGACCGTAATATCCTTCTTCACATGCACATGCACCGCTAGCGTCTTGTCCTAGAACCGTCGTTCCTCCATAATCAAACTCGCCATCGGGATTTTCTAATAAGAAGTGTTGGCATTGCCCGTGTCCATTACATATGTTTCCATTTTCTTTTGGACATTCGGTACAAATGGTACCAAACTCTAGGAAGGCATTGTAGGATCCAATCAAGGGGTCAGGGGAAGGTCTGAAATAATTATCTTTACAAACGGTGCATCCCAAGACGGGACTATTGTAGTTGGTATCCTCGAGGTATCCGTCAAAGCACTCTTGACAGGCCGTAGATGGATCTCTTCCGCTCGTACAAGTGGTGCACTGATAGAGTAAGCTGTAGCCTTGATTACACGCGGTGCAATTGGTGTCGTAATTGTATTGGTTGATGCAGGAATTGCACGTCTGACCTTGAAAAAAAGAATCGCATTGGCATCCGTTGGTCGCGCATGTCCCGTGCCCTGAGCATATGGCTCCGTTGTCTGCCCAGCATGAATTTTGACAGGTTTCGCCGTAGTAGCCGTACAAACAGGAGCATTGGTCTATGTTTACGGGTAAGAATAGCAGCACGGTAAGCACGTAAACAGACAATGCACCTGCAGCAGCTAGAACAAATATGTATTGGGCAGTGTCGTTCTCTTCTATATGGTTTTGAAAGAATAATCCTAGTGCAATGCCTGTGACAAGTAAACACAGGAGGCTGATGCTGATGCTGATAATGTTGGGTTCAAAAACATCACGAAAGAAGGTTAATGTATTGGTTTCCGTAAAGGTGGGTGCTAATATGACAAGCCATAAGCTGATTGCAAGTATGGTAGCAAGTCCATTATTTTGTTTGGATATGTGTAGGTGTGAGATGCAGACGCAGTACGTCAAGACAAACCAGACAACGATGGGTTGGATCATTTTATAAATCTTAGGGGATGGTATTATATACTTTTCAACACTGTAAAGGTAATTACGTTTCTAAGTGTTATGGAACCAACTTGGACAACAATGAACAATCGCAAAAGTTGCCGTGAGCGTGTTGGATCGGAAGATATACCAGCCGTGGTACAGGAATTGTTAAAGGATTTACCTTCGGAGACGCAGACCATTTTGCGCGTGGATGACAATTATCCTTTTGATTCAAACGAGAAGAAAGAGGCAGAGGAACAATTTTTGAACAACAAGAATACAAATAAATTGTTGCAAGATTCAAAGAATTGTTACGATTATATTTTTCTTCGCCAGTTGTTGAAAAAGAGTCCGTTGGATTCGGTGTATACTAGCCGAAAATTCAGCGAGGCCAATAAAAATCGCCCTGTCGTGGAGGTGTCGCATCGGTCGTATGAAGAAGAATTTTTGCGCGAACCGAAGCAAAATGAACGCCCTTGCGTGAAAGGGGACAATTGCGAAGGTTTGTTTATTAGCACGACGGACAAAGGTTTTGTGTTGCGTGAATATTTATTGCCGTCTCAATACAAAACGTTTTTACAAACCAATACGTTACCGAGCTGTCCGCAGCTATGTTTGCTTTGTAGGCGTGCTGCTGTTACGCGGATGTATGTTAATTATAGAGCGGACGGGGATGCCTGTTCGAATGGTGCTATTATATCGGATATACGAAATTATGTAGCGGTGACAGGAGAATATTGTCTGGATCAATGTTTGCTTCCAACGGGGCACCAATACGTCGGTCTTTACGATCCTGTTGTGCATCATGTTCGAAAACATTTGGTGGCAAAGCGTATTAGTGGTATTCGTTATTACAAGCAGGTGGGGTATCGTTATCCAGATGCTGGTAAAAGTCTTCATTTTTTATCCTAGAGGTCTACAGAGTCAAGTCGCGACTGTAGACCTCTATCCATGGTATAAAAATAATTTGATCGATTATTTTAGCGACACGGTGTATCGAAATTGTTTCGACCCTCCTTGGTTCTTCTTGGGATCCGTAGATAGGATATGGGAGCCAAAATGCAACACCATCAAGTCTCCAGAGTTTGTGAAAGCGGTAAACTTATGGATTTATCTCAGCAATCACGTCGAGAGTGCGTTTATTCGAAGATGTTTATTGATGTTTATTGATATGCATATGTTGAACATAAAGACGTTGGATGCAACGGGCCTATTCATTAGCAACAATATTGTTTCCTCGGACATTACCGATGATGTCATACCAAACATTGTGATGGATGTGCTGCCTCCTTACAAGCATGGCAAAGAGAAAAACAAAATCTTGCATGCGTTGTCGAAGGCATTGCCTCAACGTTGTCAAATTAGGAATTTAAAGGAGATAATCATAACGTACGTTTCCGAAGACGATCATTTTTTCAATTTCTTGTTGCAAGTGATGAAAAACTCGTTGTTGGGGACGTACCAGCATTGCTCTGTACGTCTTAACTTCAAGGGTAGGTACATTCTTTGGGATAGTTTTGAAAAGCAGTTGACGTCCAAACCGTTTTTCTGCAAATGGTTTCGAAACGGCAGCGATCACCAAGTATTGATTTTTTTTTGTTTGAAAGAGTATTTGATACACGCGACCCGAGAGGCTGCTCCTGTATCCGATGTGATTGACAAGAAGTATGGTTGGGGGAAATTTGAAAAACAGGTTTGCTTGTTTATGAATCGGATTCGTTCTCGATTGAACGTGATTGCAGATCGGGAGTTCAATTTTTTCGTCCGATCGGATTGGATTGTGAACATTGAAACTATTTTAATCAATGCGGCAAAGCAGCATATTAAATTGTTTCGCACCACCCCTCAAGTTACGTATTATTCTAAGACCCACCAGCTGATCATGAAACATTTTACCTTGAAAAATGTGTTCAAGGTTTACGATATTATTCAGCCAGAGGTGACTCATCTCATATGGAATGTCATTCAGCGTTTGTACAAGGCAGAAAATATATTTAAAATGATGCCTGTATTCGATTTGCCCGTAGAAACGATGAACGGGCTGTTGCAACAAACGTTTACGCAAGAGCATTTTGAACAACAAACCCCGAAAACGTTGAAATATATACTAGAGTTTATTCGCCTTCTGGAGTTGCGTAAGAAGATAGGACTCTACGTGCTGCCTGTTCACATTTTTGAGCAGCAAATCGATGCCATATCAAAAAAAGAATCGTGTAAGAGGGAGGCATGCACTCATTTCGGTATCAATTACCTTTGTTTTATTTGCAACGACATTAAAATGTTTATTATGAAAGAAACCAACATTTCCAGGCACTCCAATTGTTTGGCCAAAGGTAGCCTACGAATTGTCGTTAACAATCAAGCAACGCATGGAAAACTAGAATATATTTGTGGTCGTCGAACCGAACGGCATCAGCGTCATGGGAAACGCAAATGGCGCGACAACGAAGCGGTTGCTCAGCGAAAATTGATCAAGGAGAAGCAGCGAGATGCAATCAGTCATCGATGCATCAGTACTCCGTTGAAAGAGGTGGATATGATAGGTCATTTTTTAAGTTTTTCCAACAAAATGATGTTTCTTTGTACGAAATGCGGGAACGCGTGCACCATCAACAAGAAATGTTTTCAGTACGACAACGTGATCAGCTGCTCGATGTGTATGCACCACCAGAAGAAGACGTGCGAGAAATGTTGCGCGCTGACCACTTGCAACAGCATTTTAGTGCTCGATACAAAGCTAGCGAGGTTTCGTAAGGGAAATTTATGCGTAGCGTGCACAGGCATCCATGCCTCCGCACAGCCAATTGTGTTGTAAATATCCTTAATAATTTAAGGATTAATATGGTATTTTTTGTAGCACAACAAGAAAATATATTTTTTGCTCTGTACTTTTTTTTTCACCCTATGACCCCTTAAGGAATTAAGGGATTTAAACTTAATTTACTTTTACGCCTTGAACAACATAAAACTCTCCCATGATGACAATGTAATTGGCGACAATCAATATAAGCAATGCTATGTCGAGCCCAAACCATTTGGCGTTCATGTAGTAGGTCTCGGGGGTACAGGTGGAGCATCCCCAAAAGTAGCACCATGAGAGGTCGGCTCCTAATGTGGCAGTTTCGTTGCGCGTGCATAAGGCGGCTGCAGTGTAATAGGCAGGGACGTCGTATCGTGCAAATTCTCGGTTGTAGTTGGAGAAAGATTGTTCGTTCAAACAATCTAAAAAAAGATCATTCTCTGAATTGAACAGGGTCAGTGTGACGGGATGAAAATTGCATTGTTCTATATCGGTAATGTCGGATTTTAGTTCCTTGTACCTGGTGGTCGGACAAGCGCCTTCAATTTTACTAGGGTTGGTGCAAGATAAGAACCACGTGCTAATGCGAGCGGTGATAATGCTAAACACTAGTAATTGGCATAAAAACGACAAGATGGAAGTCATCCATACTATCTGCACGGGCCAATTGGTCGATTTTTTTGGTGTAATATTATAGATGACAATAAGGATGGTAATGACCAAGGAGACAATACCAGAGACCCATGCAAGTCGTAAGCTCATGTTAGCTTCACTAGAAACATTGCAGGCATCGTCAGGTTGCAGAGGTAAACCAATACGATAGTTGGATGCGCTGTCTATGTCGTATGCGGTGCCGTGTAGTGGATACGAGAAAGCGTACATGCCAGTGACAGCAGCTGTACAAAAAAGAAGAACAGACGAAGCGCTTACCATGGTAGTAGAGTTAAAAAACATAAAATAATATGATATAGACGTTTTTTTATAGTGAGTTCGAATATCCTAATGTTGGCTAAATAATTTTGCATCTTTCGATTCGGATACATGATAATCAAGTGAATAGAAAGTGTGTTTACCTGACGTTGGATTTTGCGACAAGCTCAAATACATTGAACCATTTGCTGGGGATAATGCGTCGTCTGTGCTCAATTGGATTTTCAATTTTTTCAAATTAAAATTGTCCGCTTCCTCTTTCATAGCTTTGCGTAACATGTCAGAAGTGCACATCAAGCATGTATTGGATGCATTAAATCCTGGTCGAATAAAATTACATTTTAATACGGTGTTGTGTTTGTCCATAATCTCGCATAAACTTTCGACACTCGATTTAGAGGAAAACTGTTGTCGTTGTTTGTATTGACGTTCATTGCTGACGCCCTTCATAATCACGTTACGAGAATTGAATAATTCAGGGTCCTCCTTTTTCAGCTGATTACAAATCTCTTTTTGTTCTAGATGTGCGTTGTGGTCAAACTGTTGTGTTGAAATTGGGCGAGGGGATGGTTCCAATTGTACCATGGTTTCGCTTTCGGAGTAACCAAGTGGATAGGCGGGACTGGAGGTCTCTGGTTTTGATAAATTGTTTGTGGTTGTAGTTTCTCTTAAATAACTCATGATGTAGTCTTCTTTTTTGTTTTGTTGTTATAGGTGTACAATCTATTTATAGTATGGAATTTTTATTTTATATCATATTGTTGATTCCCTCTTCGTGTAACATTGCATCTTTTTCTCCTACATCAGTTTTATTTTGCATATGTTCATATATATCCATAAACAAATAATAAAACAAATAGACAAAAACCGTATTGAAGGTTATCGTTACAATGATGCAGGTCCATTTAATTGAATTATAAATCGGTAAGGTTGGTAACAGACACAACCCGACAAGGCATACTTTCAATTGATACATGATAATATGATACCCCACATCTTTACCAACATGCGGTTGCCCATTGTCCGTACCTATATGCGTTAAAAATTTAGAATACACACTGTCGATATCTCGATATTTTTTAATATGGAAGTAAAACAATAAATTAAGGACCGCATGTGTGACAATTGCTTGAGACATGTGCCCCCATGGATGATCTTGGTACAAATCATTACGTATGGTCACAATCAACATCAATAGATGAAGTAGACTTTGTGAGGATACATACACCTCTTCCCAGTTCTTGAAAGTTTCAATCATACACATATAATGATATTGTAGGATGAATATAATTACAAATATTGCTGCGTAGAAATAAAATCCCATATCAGAAGTAAAATGTAAATTTATCATAACGTCCAAAAATAGGTTTGTATGAATGGTAGCAAACAATGTCCAAATATCCATATGGTGATATCTATTGGAAACTGCCATCTTCGTGTCGACAATTTTTAAGATTATTGTGCAATAGGTTGGTATAAAAAAACTTAAGGCATAGTAAGTCTTGGATATTATTGGCAGAAGGGAGAATATAAATAAAACAGCAATCTGTATGTTAATTATATCTTTCATGGCAAAGCTTGTCTTACATAAATAGAAACACTTGTATATAATAAAACTAAAAATCACTACTTTTTCTTGTCTTTATGGTGATCCTTTTCTAAATTCTTTATAAAGTTCTTACTTGCATCTACGTATTTACTCAAATCGTATTCCGTTGCTACGTATACGCCTAGGCTAAATCCACATAGAAACTGTAGCATACTGTACCACATTTACCATTACAGGGCACGATTTATATACATGTGTTTCGTCATTACATAAAATCCTCTGCATCAACTTCTTCATCATCATCATCATCTTCCTCCTCTTCTTCGTCAGAAAAGTTAAACTCATCAGGATCCATTGAATCAAGTAAATCTTGGTCCTCCGCATATGGATCAATCATAACGTTTGCAATGAGTTCCGACACTAACTGTCTTACAAAACGAAGGACCGATTTCTTCTTTTGGTACCTTCGATAAGCCCGTTGTATTTTCCGAGCAGCTTGCCGTCGTTCGTTAACTTTTCGTTTTTTACGTCCTTCCTCTTCCAATTGATTTTGCATCTCCATGTCCCATGTCTTCCATCTTTGAAACATCAACCGTGTAACGTAATCGTTTGCAATCTTCAACACACGTATCAACTTCGGCTGTCTACCTCGGCGAGTTTTGCGTATTTCAACAAGTGGAACCAACAGATTGGAACCAGCATTGGTTGGCCAATACAACTGCCTCGAAAATTTAACTTTCGGGTCATTAAAAACAATGAATGATGTCACCAATTTTTCCAAGGTAGACCCTTTCTCTACATGATCTTTTTTTCCTCGTAGCAAACATTTACTTACAGACGCAATCAACCCTCGTTTGGTTTCTTCCAATTCTTCTTTCATGCGTTTTAATTTGTCCATGTAGCTTGTCATATTTTGACCAATGAAAGCGGAGTCCTCCTCTGGACGAGTCCAAGCAGTGCCTACATGCATGGTCTTTAACGCGTCCACCATCCGTTCCATGCATTGCGAATCGTATCTGGCGGGTATACAACTAACTGTTCTCATACCAAGGAATTTAAGCTGCTCTCTCTTCACAAGCAACCCTCGAAAAACTTCTTCTCGTACAAAAGGTTTCTTAGATCGATGTGGTGCACGAGCTTCAAAATGCTTTTGTTCGCTGTAGTCTTCAATTTGATACTTGATACAATACGCGTTAATCGTTTGACCCGATATTCCTACAGTTGTTCCAATGCGTTCCTTTTCTGTCGCTTTAATAATAAATGCAGCTGGTTCATGTTCCAAGGCAATTAAACGTTGTAAGTCGCTGTATTCCCCATCCGTTTCCGTTACCTCTTCTAACTCTATCCTTTGTTTCGCAAAGAAAATCTTGTCTTCCAATTCAGGTTGAAGGGGGAAAAGACGGTTGACGTGGTGTTTGTGCACTTTCACAACATCCCCAATTTGATACTTTAATTTTTCAGTTGGTTTGATTAAATAATCATATCTATTCTGATGCCAAACTTCATCTCTCAACCGTGCACTGGCACTAATGCACGTTGCTGTGTATTGAAGTGGTATCCGTTCAACAACAATTTTTTCATTTTCCGTGCGATGTATCACTTTCTCCGTTTTGACACTAACAATGGCATCCTTCTTGATCTCCTCCTTTTCTTCCACTTCGAACCCACCACCTGCTTTTTTGATTCTCAATTCATTACGCCAATTATTCTCATAATCTTTGTGTACAAAGCAATTATTGCATAAAAATCGACGTTTCTTGATGTAATATTCCTTTACGTTTTCACGATCCATTTGTTCCATCGCCATGAACATCTTGCTGAACATGCATCTGCCAAATTCTTTTCTGCAAGTTGGTTGCGAGCAAACCATGGCTCCGTAGCAACCTGATTCGGTACAACAAGGATACTTCAACTTTGCGTGACTAGGGTGTCCACACGAGCATCTTGTGCAATACTGGTGTACATTTTTTGTTGGCATGGATATATCGTGACAGTCACCGCAGATACTCCCTATACATACTTGACAACGGTTGTCCATGCTCTTGTATTTCCATTTGAAATATTCGTAAACTTGAAAAAAGGCGGGTTTCACGTTGTCGTTCCATGCCGACCCAGTGCTTCTTTTCCTCTCCAACATAGTATGATGAAACATGGCAAACGAGGAAGCCGTATAATTACTCAATACATCGGCTACGGTTTCGTTCGGATTTGGTTCTATGTTTATGTATTTTTTAATATTTGTGACGTATGTTCCAATACTGGTAGGGCATAATTTATCACTTTTCACTGCGCAGCTTCGGTTCTTTGCATGCTCTGTCAAAAAGTATTTAAGCTCCAACTGTTCTTTTCCACCGATTCTACAAGTGAACTCAACGGCAACTGTCCAAGGCACACGAAGGCATCCACCTCCGTAATTATAGTGGTGCACGAACGACTCATCTAACGAGTAGTCCTCTAACGAGTCCTCTTCTTCAAAATTTTCACTTTCGGGTTGCGAAAGCATTTTAGAATTCTATGTGTAGTATATATCACCACAATGTGTATAAATAAATGGTCGAAGATAAAGGGTGGTTTATTGTATTAAGCACGTTAAACAGTGTAAAAAAACAAACGTATATTTCTGTTTCAGAAACGTTAGTTTTAAAACACAATACTTTATTGATTGTTAAATTAAAACACTATAGAAAAATGAAAGCAAACGAAGTTTTAGTTTCATGGATGAAAAGTTCCCGTGGTGTCTATAATCGATTAAAAAGAGGGGTCGAATTAAGTTTAAAAAATAATTTCCAATGCTATGCTCCTGCTAAGTATTATAAAAAATATGGACTAAAAAAATTTAAAAATGTAAAAAAAATTAGACACCATTAGTTTTTGCCTGCTCCACTGGCCTTCATTTTGGTGCTGGTCTTATCATTTTTGGGTGGTTTTTGGGTGTTTGTTTTGGGTGCATTTTTTTTGTCATTTGCCATTGGGTCGTTTGCGGTGGACACATTAGCCCCTAGTAGCAGCAGTTTATCTTCTTTCGACCACGGATCTTTCTCGTTCGTTTTCAATAAATCAATTGGTAGGCTGGTGTTGCGTATGACGTATTGTTTGTAGGTATTCCAGTCAATTAAATTTAACAAGTACAACTGTTTCAATTCGTCGTTGCTTATGTACGGTGTGACAGGCACCACCACTTGTATCAGATCATTGTTGGTCAACTTGGAGATATCTTTTATTTTTCTTTTTTTTGCTATTTTAGACAAGCGCTCCGCTTCATCTTGTTTGTAAATATATCTATAAACCAACGTCAATATTTTCGACGTGATGTTCTTCCACAGCAACACGCACTGCTTGAACACGTCATGTGATCCCTCCACGTCCCCTCTAACCACGTTGTCTGATATCATCATGCTTCGCGGCACACCCATGACAGAGCAAATGGATTCAGAAGACGATCGTAAGATTTGTGTAAAATCGTTACGACCACTTGGTTCAATAACCGTGCCCACGCGGAAGGATGATGGGAGTGGCACGATGTTGTTCATTGTCTTTGCCGTATTATCTGCGGATTGTTTGTCCATTCCATTGATGGCATTAGCAAATAATCGTTGTTGATTTTTAAGTCTTGCTACAGCTCGTTCGTCCCTTTGATATTGAGAGTGAGTGGACGTCTTCAATGCATCTGAATCCATATAAAAATCAAAGTCTAAACCCTCTTTTGAATCTTGTGTTGTCTCTTTCTTTTCAACAATAATTGGTGGGTTGCATCGTAACATTTCTGCCGTTAAAGCACTGTCGCTCATTGCATGAACGAATTGCATGGTTGGTTCCAAAACTTTGATAATGGAACAAAGGCTGCCGTTTGATCTAGGATCATAACCAAATCCATGCAAAACCAGGCTATTTGGTGCAGGTTTATCCATTGGACTGTTTATATCAAAAAGATCATAGGTGCAAATGCCGTCCACGGACGTTGTAATTTGTATCGAATAGGATCCAGGTTTTGGTATATATGGAATCATTCGGTTGTCTATCTTTTTTGTGCGTATCGGGGCAACACCAATGCAGGTGATTATATCCACTAAATCTTTTGCGAACGGAATCCATATTTCAGAGACTTCTGCATCAGACAATTTAATTTCCGTACATTTTTTTTTTCCTGAGCATATTTGTATGCCGTTCTCGAATACCTTGTTCAAAATTAAATTTCTGCACATGAATATATCGGCGTTCCCTATAAAAAGGTAATGCATCTTTAAAATCTCATTGCCTGAAATGATACACTTCCTTTCGTCCGTTATACGCTGCATCTCGGTTTCTACAGAAGGTCTATATAATATATACTAATTTTAAAATGAGAACATTATATAAACAAGTGAAATCTAACGAAAAATGACTACCCAAGTGTTTCAAATTAAAACACCAGATGTCGGCGATAAAGTAACTTACAACTCTTTAGAATACATTATAACACAATTAAAACCCTTAAATGGAAAAAATACAGAAACAAATGATATACACCTATTGAGTGCAAATGATATATCGTTTCCTATATTTAAGGTAAACGAAGAAAGTGGCGAAAGCAAGATAGGCACCCTCCGCCATGTGTTCAATTATTTCGACAACGTTGCAAGTAATACGAAAAAATCATGGCATCAACGAAAGGGTTCCCATTACCTTGACAAAACGTTTCGTTCGACGGAAATGATTAAAAATTACAACCGAGCTGCGATCGACGAAACGTACATAGCAATTGCAAACACCAAACACAATATGTTGTTGTACCTCGACGACGATGGTAAACCGATGACGTGCGACGAAACCTTTTTTGAATATGCATACAGGAATAAAGTATTTGCCTATTGCGATATGTGTATCCAAGAATGGGCATCGGCGAACGAAAAGGACGAAAAGATCATGAAGGTTCTATCCTTTATATCGCAACCACCGATGAACACGATGATTCAACAGCCTGTATTTTGTATGTTTGAAAAAGAGAGAGCTTACGATCGAACCACCGCCTACGAAGCTGCGTATGTAGAAAAGATTATTGAAACAAACAAAACAAACTTTGAAATCGAGGAGCCTGCATACGCCGAAGAAATGTCGGAAGAGCAATTTAATGAAGTTGTAGAACATTTTAAAAACGGAAAATACGATGACGTTTGTATACAAATTGACTCTTACGATGCTTACCTGATGAATACCAGGCTAATGACCACGAAGAACGTGTCTCGCTTCCTGCAAGATGGGGCATTTAGAGCCAGAAATCGATCCATAAAAGATCTTTTTCCTCCAACGAATCAGCGATCTGGTTGTTATGGAATTCACTTTGTATCGACACCCATCCTCGGGGCACACACCCAAGTTCCGATGAAACTGTTTAGTTTTAAGTTGTTTGAAGAGTTTCTCTTTCACAATATTATTTTTGATGACAACATGGACAATGCCCACAAGTTAGCGATGCGTAAAAGCTTCCAATACACCCCCCCAGTGACAAATACAAACACACTGACTTTATCGTTTACCATTCAAGAGTTCGAAGACAACTCCGTCCCATGGAAAGGTACTTTTTATCTAGAAAAAGAAGAAGACAACGAGGTGCCTGCAAAATTCAAGTTCGAACTGTATCGAAAGGAAGAACGTATCTATTTCAATTTTTTTCATATATTGTTGTTTGCTACGGATGCAGAGCACGAACCGATGCGATTGACATCCACTGATTTGAACGAGCAGTATGAACACCCCCAAGAACGCATCATAGAACGAGGCTCCATTCATGAAATTTCGTTTGGGGCAGATGGAACGCTATTTATTACGGTGCGGTCAAACAACGATCAATTAATTGTGGTTAGCAATGATACGACTTGTCTGCCTGCCCCATCTTGTGTCAACGTAGAGGAAAGAAATGTCTTTCGAGCCATGATGCAAAATCATGCCAGGGAGATACGGTTCCCCGATAAGTCCTATGCGTTGAAGAAAATTAATTTTGGATTGTATCATATACCACGAACCGTTTATGCACCGAATAAATTGCGTCTGTCCAACGGAAAAATACCAAAAAAATGCAAACTATTGGATTCGACGTGGAAAACAACATCTAGAAATTATATACAAGCGTTTCAAACTCACATTCAATCGTTGAAAGATATTATCCCTGTTCCTACTACAGAGATAGGCTTGAAGCAGACGCCAAAGGTCACGTTGGACCAAATCGCACAAATGTTTCGTGAAGATAAATTATTAGAAGTGCATGAAACCTTGTCGCGTGTATCGTTTGGAGAACGCAATACAATCATCATGGGATTGAGGCGAATTAACGGACTGAACTACCCATTTAATCAATTGTTTGCGTGCATCATGAACAAGTCTGCATGTTTGGCATTGATGAAAAGCACGACGATGCAAGAGGATTGGGAAAACTTTTATTTGAAGAACGGGACGATGCCTAGCACATTCGATACGTTTGAAATTCAGGTGGATACGTTGCAGGTTTCGAACTACGTGAAGAAAAAATTGCATTGGAAAATAGGAGACCACTTTCATGTGAGTCCATTGATCCTTGGGATGTTGTTGAAACAGCCAATACCTGATGCCATATTTGATTATTGCAATAGTGTCAAGGTCACCGACAACGATTTGTATCCCATTCATTTTGTGGTCAATTTTTGCGACGATGCAGCGAAACGCAAAGAATACGTGATCCGTTTGTTTAAAAAAGAGCAGCCACACAAAATTGTATTTGATTACGACGATTACCAACGCATCCATCGTAAATGGAATCCAAACGAAGCAAAACATCTTTCTTTATTAGATGCTCTTTCCGAGTGGCCGTTCGACGATGTATTTCAAGCCATGTTCTTGTTGATGTTCCCTATGAACAAACCCGATTGCATTTACAAACGCCGCAATTGGTTTAAAAAAGATACCATGGTGATACAGAAGTTTGCATCAACCCCTGGCCACAAAGTATTGGAACATCGCATGAAACATTATGGCTACCCGAAAGACGACGCGTTTTTGGCTTCGTGGAAAGAAGGGTTCAACTGGTTGAACAACATTGGTTTGATGCGCAACGTCGATATTTTTACTCGTATAACGGAAGACACAAGCAATGCATATATTGTTCACCCTGGGGACCAAGAAGCAATGGACGAGCTTAAGATCTACATGGCGTGTTATGAGCACCAACAAACCGAGGAATGTTTAAGAATGAAAACAAGGGTTGCAAATAGAGACCAAACATTGAATTTCGACACTATTTTTTTGGCTGATTTCAACATCCATCACGAGCCAATCAATGGCGGAACGTCTTTTTATCAATACATGATAAGCAATCCCCGTCACTGGGCAGACTCGTCGTGTTGTTTCTCGGAAAAGATGCTGTCCTCCAAATTGGTATTGCATTATCTAGATTTGACACCGAACCTAGATGCTTATTTCCTACCATTGCAAGATATATATATTGGCCTCCGACTTAGCTTATTTGCTCAGTCGTTTACCCTCCGCCGCTACAATTCTAGTGTGCAGTTGTGTCGAAATGGTGGCACCGTCCAACAATTAAGAGCATTGCACTCGTTTATCAAACTAGTAAAACCATCGTATACACAATTCATATACACGGATTTGCAGCACATCCTTACGGACAAAGTAAACAATGACTTGTTGACTTCCGCTTACATGCGAACGAAATATGTTGCATCAAGCCCAACCCACTGGAACTTTCCGTTTCGAACCGACAATATACACACCATATTAGGTTGTCCCGAATTATTATTGTTTACGAAAGACAAAACAAAATTGCGCCGTGAAATTGACAGGCGGGTCTTATTGGCAGTTAATTACATGGAATTGTACATGAAACAATGCACATTTGGTATCATTAGTAAACAAATTGATAACCCTGAATTATATTGTTCAAACAATATGACGAATCGATATATTTATTTCATTCACAAATTGACAAATACATTATTTGATGTTGCTGATACGTTGCACAAAAGCGCAAAACAGAAAGATGCTATACCAGGAACGATATTTTTCTTCATCTTGACATCCCCTGTGTGGGATCAAACGTACATGAAAGACGTCAAACGTTTTCATTTTATGTTGACCGATCAACCAACGTTGTTGTCCCATGCCTCTATTTTATTTTATGAAGAATTAGACCTTGGCCAAATATGGTGGAAAAGCTGGAAATCCGACTTGGAAGAGGTGGATTTTTTTGAATCTGAAATGTTGAGGATTTTTCGAACGGACACTATTCAATTGCATCGGGGAAACTACTTTTACAATGCAATGCAATTTATCTTCAAATATATTGTCGACGAAGATGACATATTTTGCGATCCGTGCTACAAAGTGTCCCACCGAAGCCCCGATAGACTGACCAACTATGACTTTTTAGGAACAGCAATCATGGACATACTGGTGCGATTGAAGGAAATTGCTCCGCATTTTGTCCGAAAAGTGGATGCATTATTGCATAAAATTATTGTCAACTCGCACCACAACGATGTGATGCAAATGTTTGTCGATTACCAACCATTGGATATATTTTACATGCTTGCCCCAGCTCGCTTTACGTCGAAAATGAACACCGCTAAACGAAGTAGTTTGTTCAACAACATTTGCGCAATTTTTTTGCGGTTGAATTTGCCAATATCCATGGTAGCATTTGTTCATGCAATAGAAAAAAACATGGATTATCACAGGATGGACCAAAGCAAGTCACATATATTGAAAGATGTAGAATCGCAATACATCCAACCCAATACCTTTATGCGAAACTTTAAGTTATCCGAAAAAAATATGGACTTGCTGCTTCGACAGTACAAAAAACCAGATGCACATGTATATTGGCAAATTTTAGTGACGAATTTGCATTTCAATGGGGGGTTGTCCTGGGTATATTTTCATAAACATTTGAACAACAAGATGTCCGATATACACCATATGTACCAATACCATATGCAAATTGTTGAACACGTAAAAAAACAATCCACCACCTGCTATTTTAGAAAAGATTTACTTTACTCGGTGCCGTTCTTTGTACAACATGGATTAAATCCTTTCTTATTCGATTTTATGCAATGCAAAGAAGATCCTTCCAAGGATTGGGTGATGCAATTGCTGCAAACCAAAATGAAAAGGTTGATTGGATGGCCGTTTAATATGTATTTCTCTAACATCGGATTGCCGTGCACCTATTCAACAACAAAATACAATTTTGCAACGAAATATGCATACGAAATAACCATTGATCACCTGTTTACGGTCAACGAGAACATGTATGGCTACGACTATAGGAATTTATTACAAGGAAAACCCTTTTTAGACTCCGAATTACAAAATGGAACGGGTGCGAAACACAGATTGAGTGGATTGTACATCCTTGAAGCATCCTCGTTCATTGGATACACGGTTATGACATTGTACCAGCAAAATGAAGTATTGAAATTCAACACCATTATTGATTTTGTCCGCAAAGTCTTTTTAGCATCCAACATGCCGTACAAATACATAGTTTCGTTTCCTCATGCAGTCGTGAAAAGTCAACATAAACAACAGATTGTCCACGCGAAATTAAATTTATTTTCCTTGCTGGAGTTGTTTTGTGACGACTTTACCGCAACAGATTTAGAAATTTTACTCGAGAAAATCAGCGGCTTTTCGTTTTCGGAAGAGGACTTGGAGAAGCGCGCCACACAAACCGAAGATCAAAAACTGATTACCGCATCCTTTATTGTTGATCAAATCAAGACCAACATCGAATTTTCCATACAGTTTACGGACAAAATAGATATATTTAAAACTTATATTAAGTGGGCTTGCAAATACATTGAACAACTCGGTCTCAGCAAACAACACATATTCACCACTTATATTTTGCCCATGAAGACCAATCATCAATTCATTGAAAACAAATTGTATACATTTGACGTGGATCTATTGACCTTTGCATGTCAATATGGAAGGACACAACATGTTCAATTCTTTGTAGATATGTTTACAAATGATGATGTTGAACTTTGGAACCTTCAACGGAGGCTAGCGATTCAAAGCACGGATAAATCGGTACAATTTGGTGGTATACATCTCGGGTACATCCACTCGACAAAAGATCCAATACAACATCTACTGTACATTACTGCGATTAATGGCCATGTGGAGTCGTTCTGTAGTTTGTTATCTTTCGTAGACAAAGATCGTTTCGTACGATTAGGCAGCCTTATGAAAGAGCTGGTGAAAGTGGTAAAATTCTCTACGATAAATTGCGACAAAATGGCAACGTTATTGAAAAGAAAACGGCAGATTTTGACCACCATATTGCATCACCAGAAATTCAAACCAGAATATTTGATATTAGAACCAGCTTATTCTTATTTGCACGGGCAATTGAATACCATATTAGATAAACCAACGACGTACCTAACCTTGTACAAACCAACAGGCGTTCCGCAAAACAGGTCTTTTATGCGGACCGTTTTAGAAACATGGGGAAACCACATAGCCGATTGTTTGACCCTGTTGAATCAATACCATTTCCAAGCACGACCCATCCACATCAAAACAGCAATCAACTTTGTCTTGTTGTATTCTAACAAATTGACCAACTACACGCTGACCAATTACAAAGAACATGCACAAGAAACAAAAAACGTCGTGCAGTATTTTGGACAAATCAACATGGACATTCAAACTTACATAGAAAAGCATAGTGATATTGAACCGAGGAAATTTCTATACGTCTATTACATTTTGAACATGGAAAACAAGAACAAAAACACAAGCATCAAAGAGATTATATCCAATGGGTACTTAGAAACCTTGTTATCCTCCATATTGGTAGAAGAGGACATTGTCACCATCCTAAAATTTAGCGTCAAATTTTTTGAAGATGCAGAGATAATAGATGATTTTGTAGATTTTGTAAATACATTGAGGTTGCCGAAAAGAAGAAAAACAGAAGCAACAGTATAAATAGAGCATAAATATATAATTAACTACATATTTTTTATGAATAAAGATAGTATTATTGACCTTTATAACAGATACGAAACGGAACTACAAGTGACCCTCCCAGAGTTTTCGCAAGAATTGTCCGAGCTCATCTTTCAATCCACCAAAGTACAACCGCAACTCAACTCTGAAAAAGCAACAACACAAAATAAATCGCCTCATTTTACCTGTGATTTTGCTACCCCGATTAGTAGACATACCCGCACAAAGAAAACAAAACCAACCAAACCATCTTTAGAAACATGCCCAAATTGCTTTGAAGTGCACTCCTTAGCCTTACGCCAGTGCACCATATGCAACGAACAGCACTCGGGATGTTGTGAAATCATCGTTGCGTAACACATTTATTCATATGCCTACTCAAAGCCTTTTCCGTAAAGAAATGCAAGTCACACCCCTCATGTCTACACAACAGCGGACCTTTCATATTATGTACAACGGTGTAGTGTTTTTGCACCGCACCCAATCGACTAAAACGTCGATTGCAAACGTAACACGTCTTACTACGTGAATCAAACTTAAATGAATCCACATAGGTTTGTGTTGCATTGTTGTGGTATTGCTGAAAGTGTTCGCGCATAAAAGCAGGACTAGAAAAAACCTTCTTGCAACTTGGGCAATCTTTACCATATGCCACGTGGCATTGATGTTGATGTTTTACTAATGCTCGGGAACTAAAAAAACGCTTGTCACAGCCAGTGCACGACAATGGACCCTTCATGTTATGCACTTTGGCATAATGCAAAAACGTATAACCCACTTTACTGAAGCGTTTAGCGCAAACATAACACGTCTTACTATGTGGGTCAAACACCGTAACATCTACATAAGTTTGAGAGGCATTGTTATGGTGCTGTGCCTTATGTTCTCGTAGCAATTTAGCCGAACTATACGTTCGTTCACATTGGCCGCAATGGAACCGATCGTTCATAGACGTTTCAATGAGACTGCTTAAAAAATCATCGTTTGAAAAATCCTGCATAATTTAAAACACTTTTTTTTAATATAGCATCGTCACAGCATAATATAAAATCATATCGCATTTAAAGCCATAATGCTATTACTATAGTAATTTAATGGATTCTGCACAACCAACCAAAAAAACTGGTAAAATAATATATATACACCTACATATTTACACATACGTTTATGTAGAAAGAGCAGAAGAAGAGAATGCAATAAGAAAAAACATGATTACATTAACGAATTCTATGCAATCTACGTTGCCGTTAAAAAAGAGAAATTGTATTAAACGACGTATGTTAAAGGAGGTGAAAGGTATTGTAAACGGTTTAATACAAAAAAATGAGAAAATAAGTTGTATGAAAATTATGATGCGAACGAGAAGCATGCAACAACTAGTAAAGTTATTTAAACCTATTATGAAAGATGCCATTACAGGTAGTCGAATAGCAACGTTGACCGACAAAATCAAGGACATGATGGCGAATATCACACCCAAGAAACTACATATAGAGCACTATATCGACGATCTACAAGCGTATATGATGGAACATACTACATACAAGGCACCCTTTCATAAATACGAGCGTAGTATGTTAACCTTAATATTTTCTAAGTACATAAAGTAAGAAACAGATTATAAATACATATAAGTAACTCTAGATCCAACGTATCTACCGTTGGAGATTCTTGTACTTTGCATTTAAGTAAACCCTCAAACTGCTTCATGTAAAGTAAATATTGCTTGGTTCGTTCGTATTGTTCAGGGTTCCTTTCTTTTAAAGATTGGATTTCTTCAATGGTTTCCCAGTCCTTCAGTTCGACTGCTTTCCCATCGTCGTTTAATAAATGATCGCGTTCGGATACACTTGAATAGGTAATATTACTCATAGGATCTCTTTAAGATATATGTTAAGATATTTTTATTGTAAACTTTGATAAAGTTATCTGTACACACAAAACATAAAGGATAGACTAGGTTACTGCCACTCATCCTTTCGGGTAACCATGTGGTGTGGTAGCGATCTATCTCTTTATTGCAAATATCACACTTCATCGTTCTACTCCGTTCCTTTATTTTATAACCCATTTATTAAAAATCTATCTTGCAACTCCTGTTGGTGTGGATTGTGTGGTTTATGGTTCCACAAGTGACGACGTGTGCTCTCCCAATCACAGTTGGCACACAACAGCTGACAAAGCAACATCTCCCGAACCAACAACGGCTTTGCTCGCTTCAAACTACATCGATTCCGATTAATGTAATTGGATATCGTGAAATTTTTCATGTTCCAATTGTTGCCGTGATCAAATATAAATGCCTCCACCGTCTCTTTGGTCACTTTTCTGTTACATTGCTCGCAACACCCACGTCTTACTTTTTCTTTATTTACAAAGGCTTGTTTGTCTTCTTTGTGCCTTAATTCCCTGGTCTGTTTTTTGTTTCTTGTTGCATTGCTCTTTTGTTTCAACGCAAGCCATTCTCGCTTTGATTTAAGCACATGACAAAATCTACACCGTGCTTCGGTTTTTAACAATTCTTGTCGTTGTGCCTCTGGTCCGCCATGCGTGCACCACCACACATATTCCGAACAATTCATAATTTTTGTTCCTCGTACATGATCCGCCTGAATCACGTTTGGGTTTTCCAAATGACAATCGACGCAAGCGTGAGTTTCTTTGAATTGCTCCCACTGATCACGGCAAGCTCTTAACGTAGCATGGTTTGCTTTTTTCTGTTTCAATTTAATTCGACAATAATAACACCGCTTGGTCATCTTCATGTTACGTGAGCGGATGGACCGCGTAAAGTATTCGTTTGGATATTGTAAATTGCATCGTTTGCACGTCCGTAACACTTGAACCATTTAAATCAAATCGTGACGCTGAACTCCACTGGATTGAAAGTTATACGTAACTTCTTCCTTTGCCTTTGAACGTATACTTGCATAGTTTGCTTTTCGTTGTCTCCATCTCTCATCGGAATCTGTTTTAATAGGCGGACCATTATTAAGTTTGTTGTAAGGATTTCTATCCAACACATAAAATGTTCTTCCCAATCGAACTGCTAAACTACCTATTAAGAAACCATGGATAATCCATTGATTATTGTTACAAGTATCAATTTCATCATTATCAGTAGCTTCCATCATCGACAACCCTACAACAGGTAAGACGGCGGAAGCAGTTTCTACCATACTGTACACAAAACGCCACAACTTATCGTAAGTTAATACCAAGTTAGGCACTAAATTTAAGACAACCGAGATAAATACAACAATTAAACGTATCAAGATAAAAATAGTTGTAGTAGATGCAACGGTCCCTCCATTCCATGGAAAATCATTGAAAGATAAGCCGAACGCTCCGCCGACTAAGCCTAATTCAAGGAGCCATCCAAAAAAACTTGTCCAATTAAATTGATTGTCTATGTAAGCACCTGCTGCTGTCGTTGGTTGTGTAAGACTTAATAATATTTCAGCAAATTTTTCCATAATGTATGTGTATCTATATATTCTGTCAGAATATCTGTATATACTCTTTCTTCTTTCGTATTCTTCTATATATACCATTGTTTGCTTGTGTATCCAGGTACACTGATGTCGCAAAATTTTATCATTCCTACGATACTCAATATCTTTATAGGGATATGGTACTATGTCTTCATGGCAGAAATGAATTCATTAGAAAAGCTACCGCTGCACGTTTTTTGTGTTATTGCACGGTCGTTCTACGGTATGTTGGTTAGTTTTCCGTTGGATATCGTCCTACAAGTAGTCTTGGCCAGGATGACGGTATGGGTTGCCATTTTTATATTGGCGTTGGATATGTTTCAATTTATTTCCATTATCAATCAATTTGATGCTTACAATTTGACAGATGCCCTTAGTATTTTATTTGGTGTTGTATTTATGATAAGCGATGCTGTTTTTATTATCCAATTGTATCGGCATTCCACGGAGCAGAAAATTACAACAACCAGGAACCAGGAGGGCGAGAAAGAAGTTACAAAAGCAGAGCCAGAGATGATAGAAGTATTGGAAGAAGTATACGATACCAACATGATACGAAGGAGGCAAATGCATACAACCATGAATAGGCAAATGAAATTTTAAACACTCAATTTGCGGATATATAACATATCAAATGTGGAACGTAATAAACTGACCATCAACCATTTAATACCAATGGAATCACCAAAGGCAATCAGGCTGCTGACACAATTTTTTATAAATTGCAGTTTGAACTTTCCTCCAAACATATAATCAAATCGATATTGATTGTGATAGCGCACAAAGGTGGTTGTCTCTGTAATAAAATCTTCAAAAAAAATATGTAGCTTATTTTCGTTTTTGAATAATGTATCTATTTCCTTTAAAAACACAAACCCTAACTGATTTGGCCAGAAGCTGAACCCATATTGAGGGCTGTAGTACAAGTGCATCTTTGTATACAATAAACTGTGGAAGAAATCGTACAGATTTTGCAACAAGCTCTCGCTAGTGTTTATCCTGTAGTTGAATATTTTTCCACAGATTGCGTAGGTGTTGTCAAGAACAAGTTGCTTTATTTGTTGTGCAATGACTTTGCCCTCGTGTAGTTCATCGGGGGCAGGGTCCATGTGGGTAACACGGTATGGCCCAACCACATTGATATCAAAATTGCATTGATTGCCTTCTGTCAAAAACTCCATAACACTTAAGCGTACAAGTGTTATGACAACCAAATATAGACAAGCCTTGGAATGGACCAAAATCATCATCAAATACGTTTCAAAAAGCAACGACGTTACGGAAACAGAAAAAGCATATGCCATGCACCTATTAAGTCAATGTGAAATGGAGTCAAAAAGAGAAGTTCATACAGACCAGGATAAAATGTGGAAACAGCTAAATAAATACTGGTTTTATTTATCTACGTTAAATGAAACTTAATATCCGTACAAGGATTGTATTCATAAGCATAGCCATATTGTTTTCTTTCTATGTCGTAAATTTTATAATATTTGATTCGTATCACACACAACCTGTCGCTCCGAGGGCATTTGTTCTAGGATTTATTACGAATATGAAACAAGCAGACAACTTTCTGTTAACCAACAATTACTTCCAATTCAATACCAAACTCTTTTACCGCGACCTACCCGAAAACGATATCGTAAAACGGTCCACTGAAAACATACAGTTTATACATACAGAAAGTGTATTTGGTAGTAATGTATACCAATCCGCCTATCATGTCATCTATAACTACCTGAAAGGCTATGCAGTCGCAAAAGATAAAGTCGTTATTGTAAACCCGCAACACGTTTTTTTTTATCAACACCCATTTTCACGCATACGACACAATAAATTGTATATCGCACAGGATGTTGCTACCACCAGATCCAATTCCGACTTGGCACAAGCATTGTCTACCTGCTTGCATTTTAATGTACATCATTTTGAATACAACAGGCGTGCATACAACACCAACGTTATCGCAGGGGAATGGCAAAGTGTAGGTCCATTGCTCAAATGCATCCTTCAATACAACGTGCAACACACCACCTATTGCGAAGTCGCTGCGTTGAATTTTTGCGTTCATTACAAATTTGCAAACCAACTCCCATGGCATACTGATCTCATCAACACTAAATATTTGCATTGCAACGGGCAGTTCCCCATCACACAAAATAATTGCCACCAATTGACCCATAAAAAAACCCTCAACATAGAAATCAGAAATGGAACACTCTTAACGACGTAACCTTCGGCGCTTGCGGCGCTTGCGCCTTGTTATTAATGTGGAAATACTTGCGCAACCCTTTTCCTTATCGATGAGATGGCCGCAAGTATTGCACTTGATCGTCGTCACCAATACCTTTGTATACATGCCAAACCGACAAAACAAACACACTATGTCGCTATAAGTAATGTAAAATCGTTTACACACAAGCGGGACGGGGCATAAACGTTTCTCCATGACATCTGGGAGAAGAGGAGACAATACCGACGGTATACGAATCAACCGATATGGTTCTAGATAACTAAAAATAGATTTTAAAATATCATCAGGTAATTTTAGTACGCTCATAACACTTAACTAAACCTCCACTGCTTTTTGCACTCCAAACATTTACAAAAGTAAGTCTCTGATTCATCCGCGCGACGAATCTGCTTACTCACATACGACACGTTCTTCGATTTACAGTCTGGGCACACCAAAATACTTTGCGATGTATATTTCTGTTGTAATAAATCATACGCCTGAAGAGTAGCATTAGTAACATATGTATCAATACAACCAACCTCAGACGTTACATGATTGCGATTGCAAAAGCACT
>MDSX01096165.1_pt1 | contig 79860 bp, 89 predicted proteins | sample 811141 | NCBI WGS metagenome assembly MDSX01 (sample SAMN05326642, study PRJNA326480) | marine metagenome | isolation source: seawater | place: Atlantic Ocean: South East | collected 2010 | reverse complement strand
TGCATTTGTTCCAACCAAGTTGCCAGATAGTTCTAATGCTACACCTGCTGTGTTTTGTGAACCAAGTGCGTCTTTTGTTGAACCAATATGAACAGTGCCTTCGTTATAATATAATCCATTACTATCAGAACCTTTATTCCAAACAGATGTCGCATTTGAACCAGAACCTTCAAATTCTTGTAACACAATAGTATTATTATGTGAATTATCATAACCTAAAATACCTAATGTATCAGTAGCATAAACATTACCATTGATTTGATATCCTAATTGATAGGATATTGAGTTTCCTGTTAAAGCTTCATCAACTAAATTACTAATATATTGACCAGTAAAACCACCAGCACCATTATATGGTCCAAATAAAGATTCAGTAAATATTGTTTCATTACCATCATAAGTTTTTTTAATAAAAAAACTTATTTGATTTGATGCTGATAACGCCGCATGATAATTAACTTTAAATTGAACAAATATTTTACTATTATCCGCCATAGGAGTAATATTTGCTGTATAAGCATCTAAATATGTTGGTGAATCATGAGTTCCTGCAGAAACTACATTTCCGGTTAAATTAGAGCCATATACTGATACTACTTGTTTTAATACAGTAGTATCATGCCATTTTAATTGACCATCCGCGCCATATACTAAAGATTCGCCTGATGCTCCTTGACGCACTGGTAAAATTAAATTATACGATGAAGAAATATCTTGTGGAATAGAAATTGTAACATTAGATAAATCAGTTCCAATTCTAACTACATTTGCTAATATTTCACTTAAATTACTATTGGTTCCAATAGTAAAGTTTTCAGTGGTTGAAAGTAACTCAATGTTGTTTGCCATATATATATATATGCTATAAATATATATATAACAAAAAAAATTATTTAGAAATAGAAATATTTCCTTTTATTTCTTCATTTTCTATAAGTATTTTATTTACTTCACTAAAATTATTATTTTTATTAATATTTTGAATAATATTTTTTTCAATATTATTAATACCAATTGTATAATTAAAAGTCTTTGGTAATAATTCAATAGTTTTTGGCATTTTTATAATAAACGCAGATAATTAATTAAATCTACATTTTAATTAAGTTCCATTTTTTCCATTTTTTCTTTTACATGTCCATATAACTTATAATTAAGTGAATGCATTAATTGTGCTGGGTGTAATGTATTAATATATTCAATTACTACTGGTTTTGTTACAATAAATTTCTTTTCTCTATTATCAATGTATTTTTTATGTAATGTATATAAATGTGTTCTAAACTCAAATGGACAATCTTTTAAAGTAATTTCTTTATTAATAAAACACTTAATATAATAACTGTGTAGATTTTTTGTAAAATTATGAACTTGATTTCTATAACTTGTAAATTTATTCTTGTTTTCTGGAAAATATGTTAGGAAATTTTTAACATTTTGATCTTTACGCAGTGATAAATATTGATATTGTAGTTTTGGAGTATTTCCCCTTAATATTTTGAGATTTTCATAATTAGGATTTCTCATTTTACTTCTAATACCGCTATTATGTTTGATAATAATACCCATAATTGTATAGTGGGTTTCCATTGATCCATAATTAGTGAATAATTGCTCATAATTTTCAAAGGTTAAACTATATGGAATATCTGCACCATTAATTAAATTAACAAATTGCTTTTTATCTAATTCTTTAATATAAAAATTATTAATATTATATACACCATTTAAAGATAATCTTTTATTGGTAACTGGAATAACAAATCGATTATTTGGATGTTGGATTACAAAACTATAACAATTTTCTTTAGGTAAATTAGTAAAATTTACTTGTTTTTCTCTACAAATATCTTCAAATAATGTTCTAAAATATTCTTGTTCTTGAAAAAATTTAACTTTACCACCAATACTATTTTTTGTAGCAATTTCCCAATCATTTTTACTGTCATCAAAAAATAAATTAATCATAGTTCCTTCCACAAACTCTTCTGCAATACATTCATTTGCTGGAAATGTATTAGCAAAAATATTAATATTTACAGATTTTGGTGGAGAAAAAATTTTAATTTTTCCATTATAAAGAATAACTGATCTGAATAATCCTAGACTATTAATATTATCTAAATTTAAATATTCTTTATTATATTTAATAAAAACAAAAGGCTTATCATTTGTTGTCCAAAATTTTTTTTCTAATCCATATTTTTTTAAATCTTCATAGTTAATTTTATTATTATAAATATCTTCTAATGATAAATCATTATATTTAGATAAATCACATTCGATAAACATTTATTAAATGTAATTAAAATTATATCTTTAATTACATTTAATAAATGATAAAAAATTTCTATATAAAATATAAGGTAATGGTTGACCGACCTAATATAAATATACAATTAGGAGATATTATAGAAATACTATCAGAAAATCCCACTTTAAATAATAATAAATTTTTTGTAAAATATATTGATTCTAAAAAAATTACTATAATAAATATTGAAAATAACGAAGAAGAATTACTTAAAATTAATGAAAATAATGAACTAGATGAATCTATCGAAGAAATTATATTACTAAGTCGCGCCGATTTTCCTGGATATGCTAAGCAAAATCATCTAATAAAAGGAACTTGGATTGACATTTATTTCAAAGGAGATATTCCATTTATAATTGTTGGCAAAATTACAGATTTAGTAGAAGATATGATTGAAGTAAAAACTTTCCCAGAAAATGAAATAATATATATTGATTTTGCTTATAAAGGTATTCCTGAAGATTTACCAATAGAAAAAATTGTTATTAGAACAAAACCAGATGCTTCTGAAGAACAAGAAGATGAAACACTTATTGGTGACGCTAAAGAAACTGAAAAGTTAGAAGAAGATTTACCAGAATTTCAAGATGATTTTCAAATTAAAGATATAATTTTAGATGCCGATGAAATTCAAATTGGTGCTGAACTAGAAGAAATAACTCAAATAGTTGATGTCGCTGAAGGAGAGCAAAGATATGGTATTGAAAAACAAACAAATGATTTATTAGATGAATTATTATCCCAAATTCCTAATCTTCAAAGAACACCGCCTGTTATGAATGAAATACATAAATCAATAGAACGTTACAAGCAATTAAGAAATATGTATTCATTATATGATAAAAATGGTAATATACGTGAACCTAAAATACATGGTGAAAACTACAAACCAATGATTGAAAATATTGTTAATTTAGATAAAAACTTTTATTGGATGATTCCAATTGTTAAAAATAAAAAGAAAATTTACGATATAGATTTATCTTTAGAAGAAGAAGGTATTAGTGATGATATATTACCCCTCTCATTAAAAAATATTTTAGATGAAGAAGAAGAATTAATGAATATTTACAAACAAAATGATATTCCAGATGATGAAAATAAATATAAATATTTATACTCTTCTTTAAATTCTTACTTAACACCTTTTGTTGGACCAGAATTTGAAGAAAATAATATTATAACTAAATTTGTTGAAGAAAATATTAATACTATTGTTAATAATTTAGATGATTATTATTCTTCGTCAGCTGGTTCAGATGAATGTTGTCCAGAGAGAAAAAGATTTTTATTTCAAGTATATAATACAGGACTTAAATATAGTAATAAAAAATTAACAAATAATGATACATTAACATTACGTTCTTTCTTATTATTACCAAAAAATGTATTATTATATGATTATGTTAATTCACCTGTAATAAATATTATGCAAAAAAGTAATTTAAATCATACTTTTATTCCTTATTCGCTATTACTTAATGAGAAAACATTTGTTAATACTAATATTGTTGAAAGATTTGATAATTCAATTGATTATTCTGGGCAATTTTTAAATGGAGTTCAAGAATATATTTTAGATGAAACTATAAATAATAATGATGAAGAAACATTGAAAAAATATGTTAATAATATTATTCCAAATACTACTATTTTATTTGATATTATCAAAAATAATATTTCTGGTGAATTAACTTTACATCATGTTATGGAATACTTATCCCCTTTTATGATATTTATTGATGATTTATCAAAACCAGAATATGATATTATAACTAAATATGTAGAAGAGAAAATTAATGAATATAAAATGGATTATGCTGCTAATTATAAAATATTTCAACAAAAATTCATGAAAAAAGATAGCGATTTACCAACAAATAATTTATTAACTATTTTACAAGGAAATAAAGAATTAGAGGAAGTTATATATAAAAATTATGGTTTTGAAAGAGAGAAAAAATATAGTGATTCGGATATTTTAAATAAAATTACAAAATTAGATTATGGCGAATTATATTATAGTGTAATTTTAAGATTAGATGTCGATTTAAGGGGAGCTAATATTATAGAAAAATTTGTTGATGAATATGAAAAATTATCTACCGAAGGAGAGAAATTAATAAATGATAAAAAAAATGTTTGTTATATATTAACAAACAAATACAACAATCGCACTATGCTTCTCTCTTCGAATAATAAAGAAATCTATGCCGATGAAGAATATTTAACTGAACAAGAGAGAAAAAGTGATTTTAAAAAATTAGTAAAAGATGGTAATTATGCTATATTAAATAATCCAGATGGAACTATAGAATATTATATTCGCAAAAAAAATCAATGGGTAAAAGATAGTAAAATTGTTAGTGAAAGTGTATCTATTCAAGAAAACAAATTATTTTGTAATTTACAAAATAAATGTATTACTGATTCTAACGAAGATAATACTTGCGTTCCATTAAAAAATGAATTAAATGAATTAAATAAAGAAAATCTTGAATCTATTATTAATGAATTTGAAGATACTTTTTCAATAGAGCAAAATAAAATGATTTATATTATTGATAAACAAATACAATATAATGTTAATAAAATTGGTTTATTGAAATCATTAAAATACCAAGAGCTAATTAAATATAATAAAATTTACAATAAAATAGCAGCTGGAATAGAAGTAAGAGAAATCGTAGAATCACCTTATGAAAACCTACGCGATTTAATATTGGGACAAAGTGATTTTGTTAAAAAACAATATGATATTCAAAAATTTTCTGTCAATTTTTGTAGAGTTTCTCTCGACAAAGAAGATCCATATTGGCTTTATTGTATTAAAACTAATGTAAAATTATTACCGGCTTTTATTAGTAGATTAGCTAATATTTTTGTATCAAATGGTGATTATTTATTAGAAGTTGATAAAGTATGTGCGGAACAAGGAACAATTAGTGAAGATGGTGATCATTGGGTTGATAAATATAGTGGTTATATAATTAAAAATATTGACCTTGATACTGAAGAAGGATTTACAGAAGAAGGATTTAAATTAAAAACAAGAGAAATTATGGAAAAAGATTTAGCTGATGCCGTATTAGTTGGACAATCAAAAATAGAAAAAAGTAGCTCACCTGAGAGAACATTAATTATAAATATTGTTAAATCAATGGCACAATTTATGGGAATTAACTTAGAAACACAATATGATTTCATTGTCAAAAATGTCATGATTATACATGATTCTAGTATTCCAAAAGAAAGTGATTATAATAAAATGATTGAAAAAGCTGCTCAAAAAGGTAAGAAAAATTTACCAACTTATAAAGATACTGTTAATTCATCTTATCTAATTTTAACTTTAACTTATATGTTGATTGCTATTCAAATCAGTATCCCATCTATCAAATCACGAAAAACATTTCCAGGATGTATCAAATCTTTTGATGGATATCCTTTAATGAAAAATAATGATAAATCAGGATTAATATATATATCCTGTATAGCAAATAAAATTAAAAGTTCTACAGAACCATGGGATTCTATTAAAAAAATAAATGAGGCTGGTATAGCAAAACGCATTGAAGCTATAATTGAAAAATATGTAATAGAAAATGTATCAATGAAAGAAATGTTTAATGAAAAATTAGTATATTTGAATCAACAAAATAAAGAATCAATATTGCTTGAAAAAGATATTGAAAATGTTTGGATTAATTTTTATCCTCCTTTACAAGAATTGAGTTTACCAAATTTTTCTAATGTTAGTGATATATTTAAAAAACAATTAGTTGAAAATATTTATGCTGGTTCCAACTTACAATATAATCAATTTTTAGTTTTAAAAACTAAAAGTATATTATTTTCTCTCTCCATACAAGAAAAAATTCAAAAAATTGTAGATAAGAAAACTGCGCTCGTTACAAATATGGCTAATGAACCTTTCTTAGAAAATGCTTGTTGTGATACTGATTATATTGATACATTAAAATATTTTACAGATATTAATGATTCTATTTTGAGTGATAATACTATTGTAATTGATTTAAATAATATAATTTACGATTTAAATTCTCTCGCAAGAGCACCAACATTTTTAGATTTACGGGATACAAAATTAAAATATCCCGTTTTTAAAAGTGGTTTTAGTGAAGAAACTATTTATCGTGCTTTTATTATTTATTGTAAATATAATACAAATCTTGTTATTAGTGATGAATTGAGAGAAATATGTATGCAAAGTCCAGATGATTTTAATATAAATGCTTCAATACAAGAAAAAATAGAACAATTAAAAGAACATGGTTTAAATTATGACCAAGAACAATTAAATGATTTATTAAATATTGTTAATTATAATAATAGAGTGACATTATATTTAAATCCACCAGTTGTTAATAATATTGAAAATATTAGAGAGATATTAGATTTTATGTCTGGTGATTCGATTGATAATCGTTTTATAGACATAGAATTCATTGATAAATTTAAAGATATGTTAGATACATTTGATATTAAACAAGATAATGAAAATAATGAATCATTGAGAGAAATGAAAAATTATTTAGCTGTAAAATGTGATGAATTATCACTAAAAATTATTGATTTTGTAAAACAAAATTCTAAATTACCAAAACAAAAACAGAAGAATTTTGAAGATTGTTTGCTTAATATAACAAAATTTCAACAAATATTTATAAATGGCGATGAGAGAAGTGATAAATCTATTTATAAAATGATAGTCTTTATTAGAGATGCTATTCGTATTTTGATTGCTGTATTTCCAAATATTATTTTAAATAAAGTTGATTATAAGAGCGTAAGTATTCCAAAACATTGGCAATTATCTGATAGACATAAAGCAGATGTTAGAGATATTATTGATAAATATTACAAACCATTATATCAATTTTATGGAGACGATAAATATAATGAAATATTAGAAAAAATACAAAGTATTTCTAATAGTTTCTATATGTTAGGTGAATATACTAATTATATTGCTTCTATATACAATAATGATGAAGAAATATCTAGTATTTTTGATTCGCGTGTAACTAATCTTCTTTTCAAATATTACTTTTTAAACATTATAAATAATTATATTGAGTTAATAAATGACCAATCATTACTAATTGAAGATTTAGAAGATGGAGATGGAGAGGAAGAAGATGGTTTGAAAACAGAAGTAGAAATAGAAGAAGAAGCACAAGGACTTGTAGATGAATTTGAAATAGTTAGAGGAGAGAAAAAACAATTAGAAGTAAAAATAAGTAATTTACTAGTTGAATATATGAAAATAATATGTAATTCTAAATCTAAATTAGATTTAAATTATCAATCAATTAAAGATAAAATATTACGTTCAAAAGAAAAAGAAAAGAATGATATTACTGAAGATTTGAAAAATTTAACTGATGAAGAGAGAGAAATACAAAATCTTTTCAAAAATAATAAATTAGAAAAATGGAGCAAGGGTCTACAAAAAGGATTGACACAATATGTTAAAGAAACTTATGATGAAGAACGAGATGCTCTTGAAAAACAAGCATTAAAAGAAAGACAACTTGGTAGAAAAAGTGATGTTACTGATATGAATAAAGACATTTATGCTCTTGATATAGATGACCAAGCACAATTAGTTCAAGAAATAGATAATGAAGTTAATAACTTAAATGAATATCTTGGAGAGAATGATGATGGTGAATTAGATGGTGATGAATTTTATTAATAACCTGGATTTAGTGATAAACTTCATTGACTAGGAATTACAGTTAATTTTACATTATCTCTAAATCTGTATGGTAATTGAATTGGCGGATTAATATTATCATCTATATCAGATATTTTGTAAGTCTTATTATCTACTTTTTTTGTAATAGTAAATATTATGTAAGTGTTCCTGTTAAAATCATTAGCAGTTAACTGGTATATTGTATTATAATTAAGTGGATAGTCAATAATTATTGTTCCCGTTTCTGTATTGAAATCCAAATTTAGATAAAATTGAGTTGGTAAATGGTTTATATTATTTTGGGATATTAGTAACAGAATTACCTATATTAACAGAATTTAAACTAGCATATGAACTACCTGGAATACCACCTGCTCCTACACCCCCTAATTGATTCATATAGAAAATATATTCTCTTTTACATGGACAAACAACATTTCTATTTCTAAATGCTACATGCGCTGCAGTGTTTAAATTAGTAGACGATGGTATTCCTTGTAATTTAGAACCACCTCCAGAATTTCTATTCATAATTCTAGTAGAACCAGTAATAGCTCTAATATTTGACATTATATATATATTTACATTAACGAAAAATATGATAATTATCAGTAATAAATTTTAATGTATCAAAATCTTGAAAAATATTTGGCGTTTGACTTTTCATAAAATTAATTTCTACAATATCCATGCTATTTATATCATATTTTAGTAAAGTATCAAATATAAATTTTGCTTTTAAAATATTTAAACCATTATGAACTCTTGTATTACAAGAATTGAAACTGTGATAATCGAAAGCATCAACATCAAAAGAAATATGAACTTTATTATTTCCAATAAATTCTTTTAATGTTTTTTCAATAACTTCTGGCGATGCTTTTGAATCAATATATTTGATTTTCTTTGTTTCGATTATTTGTTTTTCATATGGATCAATATCTCTGATGCCAATATATAGAATATCTTCAAATGGTAAATTAATATTATATTTACTTTTTTCTAAACCTGTTAAAAATCCAAGAGGCATGCCATGATAATTGTTGCTCATAGAACTTTTTTCAGTATTAATATCTGGGTGTGCGTCAATCCACACTATTTTCATTTTTGGTTTATATACAGCATTTATTGTTGAAATACTAATCGAATGATCCCCTCCAATAAATAATGAATTTTCTGGATACTCCTTACAATTTTTGTAAATTTCATCTAAGTTTGTAAATAAATCATTTCTTTCTGGAATAGAAATAGTATTTGCACAGTTGATGTAAGGTCCTAAAATTCCAGGTGTATATTTTGTATCTATATTTGTATTTCCAAAACCATGGGGGATTAGTAAAATATTATTAAAAAAACATTTAAATGATAATAGATTCATTACTACGTTTATTGATGATAAATAATTATATAATTTTAAATATTTTTAATATATATTCTAGTAATATAGTATATTAATCTAAAAATAGTTCATATATAAATATTGCTGAATTAAACCAATTAATCCTCCAAAAATACAAGCTAATGTATATTCATATACATATATTCTATATAAATTTTTTACCATGTAAGTATCATTTTCTTTATACCCAAGATTTTCATAATAACCTTTAACACCTTCTCCTGAAATTACTACAATACCTTTGTAGAAATGTTGTTTTGTAATACGCTCTGCCTTACTAATTAATTTTTTCCCAATACCTTTATGTTGCGCAGCTCCATTATTTTTATTACCAACCGCATTTACCTGCCCATAAACATGTAGTTCTCTAATTAAAGCGTGGTTTTTGATACAAGTAAATACAGGATTATGATTTTTACAATTTGGTAGTCTTAATCGTAAAAATCCAAATAGTGCTTTTTTATCCCAGCTTTCGTAAGAAATGAAATATTCTTTTCCATCTGTTTTATCAATACATTTTACATTAATATTTGCTTTTTGATTGTAATATTGAATGTGCCGCCCGATTTCTCTGCTTCGAATTTCCATGCTATTAAATTTCTCTTTTTCAAAGTCATTATCAATCATTTGTCTAAGATTTGAATATGGGTTACCGGCTTCAATATATGAAATCGGAATATCTCTAACTACTCGTGGTAGACGAATATGTGATGGACACGTTTTCATAGAATATTTAATAACATCGATTAGATCATTCATATTTTTTTCCGAATAAGGAACATATTTTCTTTGTTTATACCATTTTTCGATTATTGTCCAAGGTGTAACTTCACATGGATATACTTTAACTTGGTCAGGATGAACTACATTATAAACATAATCAAACATATCTTTGTCCATTTCTGGTGTAGCGTCTGGTAAATCAGGCATAATATGAATGTCAATTTTAAAGCAATTATCTTTTAACATTTTAATTGCGTCAATAGCTTGCTCAATAGTATGACCACGATTTACTTTTTTAAGAATTTTATTATTTACATGTTGAACACCCAACTGAATACGTGTTACACCCCATTCTCTGAAACGCCGAATCCAAATATCATCAATCGCGTCAGGTCTTGTTTCAATACAAAATCCAATAATATGAACCTTTGCCGTTTTATTTATTTCTATTTCTTCTGAAATATTATATGGTTCACGTTTTGGGCTACTATCAAAGAAAGTATTTGCTGAATAAAATATATCTCTATGATAAATTTCCAAATATTCAGGAGGATATTCTGTATATGTCCCACCTTCTAAAATAATTTCTAGTTTATCAACAGTATGACCATTTGCATATAATACATTCATTCTTGAAATCATTTGTTCATATGCTTTGAAACCATTTTCATTTGCACGATGAACAGCTGGTTCATTATATAAATAGGAACGTGGTTGGTCTTGCCAATTATTTCCTTCATGTGCTGGTTCATTAGGGCAATAATAGCAATTATGTTTACAACTAAATGATTGGCCATTTGGATGAGGGGACATTACTAATGTAATGCTTGTAATTCCCGAAATATTTCTACTAGGTTTTTTTTGTAGAAGCATTGATAAAGTATCATTTTGTTTAATTTCTTTATTATTAATCATATCTTTATACACAATAACCAAATCCATTTTTTTCATTTCAATTCTTCTAGCTCTAAAAGTAGAGCTATAAATTTTAATAAATTCCTTTCGAATTTTTGACAAATCCTTTTTATTTGATATATAATCAGTAGACCATTTATCCAAATCTTTTAAAATATCTTTATAAATTATAATATTTTCTTTGCTAATATCTCCTCTGCACATATCTTCGAAATCCTTAATATTTGTAATTTGTGTATGAGAACACATTATATTATCTTGAATTAATATTTAAAATAATATTAAAAATTAATCAATTTTAAAAAAAATAAATAATTAAAATAATGAGAAACGATACACCTATCAACATTAATATTTCAAAAGATAATGGTTCTCATGATAATAATGAGTATAGTGAATTCAAAGACTATATTATCAAAAATAATGTAATTTTACAACAAGAAAATAAAAATTTTATTGAAATAATTACTTCTCTCAAAGAAAAGATTGAATCATATGAAGAAGCAGAAGATAGACATGATAATAGCATGCGTTATATGAAGGGTCTTCTACATAATTTGAACGAGCTTAAAAAAGACTATTCTAAGATAACTTTAAAAACAGAAGAAAAAAATAAAAATTTAAATGATTTCAATAAAAACATTATTAAATTGAATCGAGATATAATTTACATATTAATTTCTATTGAATTAACTATAATATTTCTTATTTTTACAATAAATAGTCTTAATATATTATTATTTGTATTTAACACAATAATAATAAGTATATTAACTTATGGCTGTATTGTTATTAAAAATAAATATAAAAAAATTTATAATGAAATTTATTATTATGTAAATAATAATAATAATACTATATTATCAAGTCAGATAATTAAAATTAAAGACGAAATTAAAAAAGCCGAAGATGCTTGCTTGTCTCTGGATAATTGGATTTGCGAGGTCTAATACTATTTAAAGTATAATCTAAATAGTTTAAAAACGTTAATATATAATATATTATAATCATGATGCCTGTTGCTATGATTGTTTCCATGTGCGCTTTTACTCCAAATGTTAAACCACCTACTAGTTTCAAATATTATGGAGATATTAAGCCTCTAAATTATTTTGATCCTCTTAATTTTTTAACTCCAACTAATTCCAATGAAAAAATTAGTGATGAAGTTATTAAATATGTAAGAGAGGCGGAACTTCAACATGGACGTATGGCTATGCTTGCTAGTGTAGCTTTTCCTATCATTGAAAAAACAATGGATAAAACAGTTGCGATTGACTATCTTAGTGATAGTGATCTTCTATATCAATCACCATTTTGGGTAGGAATGCTTGTTTTTGAAACAGTTCGCATGGCTGTTGGATGGCAAAATCCATTTTTTGCTAAAAATAAATCAAAGGCTTTTCGTCTAAAAGATGATTATCAACCAGGTAATGTTTTTGGTTATGATGTTGATAAAGTAACTGACTTTCTATATGAAAGCGAACTTAGTAATGGTCGTATTGCTATGCTTGCTGTTGCGGGTATCATGGGTAGTGAACTTGTTACTGGTCAATCATTTTTTTAAATATAAGATTATTTAATATAAATTAAATATTTCTTCAAAATTACTAAAAAGTTTACATTTATCATAAATTAAATATAAATTTCCATCATTATCCCAATCACATACTATAACTATTATTTTTACATTATTTTCCATTGCTTTTTGAACAGCGTCTTTATATATTTTATCGTTATTGGAAATCATAAACTTATTTATATCATTTCTTTGAATTACATAGCACATGTAACAATTTGTTATTTCTTTGCTACTATCATTATTAGCATTATTATTTTGACATATTTGAGATAGTTCTTCAATATGTTTAAAAGCACGCGGGCTAACTAAATCGGTTTTCTTTTTTCTATAGCCATCTGGAAAATAAGCAATATTATTTTCTTGAAGGGGAACTGATTTAACTTCTAAGATAAATTTTCTATTATCTTGTAATTCACCAGCAAAATCAAATCGTGATTTATTAAAGGTTACTTGTTTCTTATAATTTTTAATATTTATTAAATTACTTAGCAAATTATTTTCAAAAACTAATTCAACTATTTTCTCTCCATGAGATGGTTCTATACCAACTAAGGAATTGTTATTTTTTTTATCAAATGAAATTATTGAACGATAACTACATTTAATTTTTTCATTATTTAGTGGCATACCATATACTATAGATTCTTTCTCGCATAATCCACAACATCCTAATGATGGTGTATGTATCATAAATTCGCTTTTTTCAGAATCATCATGAATAATAGCGTCGCCTACATATGGAGTTTTACATATTTTTGATGGTCTTTTTATAATTTCTATTTTTTTCAAATTATTGTATGATAATAATAATATCTTCATAATAACAGATAATAGATAATAATATAATTTTTAATTTAAATTATATTATTTTTGAATTTTATATTATTAAATAAGTTTTTAATCAATTTTTCTTGAAAAATAAAAAAAAGTATAACAATTAATACCATAAAAAATACAAATTTTATTGTATTAAATATGTCACTTGCTTTTATTAATCCTTTTAAAAATGAATTATTTGAATCATTTATTTTTCTTCGAAAAAATATAGAAACTAGTGTTATCGTAATAATAATAAATATTCCAATTAAATTAACCATATATATATAATTATATTTTACACAATAATAATTTATTTTTAATTCTATAAAAGAAATATTTTAATCTTAAAATTAAACGCGATTTTATTTGATAATTTGTTAGTAAGCTATTTTTTTCAAAATTAAATATTTTTTCTATTTTATTTATATTTCTATAAAGGTCTAATAATTTAAAATTATTTTTATTTTTATTCTCTCATCATTTTAAATATCTTGAGCTAGTCTACTATTAATTCTAATTAATTTCATTAAAATTTCTTCATTAGATTTACTATTTATAACTTTCTCTATTATATCTATAATTTTTTCATTTACCTTTTCAACAATATAATTTTTATTATCTTTGATTTTTTTTCTTAAAGTATATAGTTCATATAAAGATTTTTGTTTTAAATTGTATTCATCTAATACTAATAAACTTGTATTGTAATAACTATAATAAGCTTTCATTTTTTCTATTATTTGAATATATTTATAATAAAGTATATTTATATTAATTTATCAATTTTTGTTAATATAAATATATACATCAATAATTATTAAAAGTAATCACAATATAAAATATTAAATTTCTCTAAATCACGCTTATCAATTGTATTTTTCTTTAATAATAATTTTGCAAGATCTGTAAATTCATGAATATTATTTTCTATAATATCTACAGCTGCATTTAAAGCAAATTGTATTAGTGATGCTACTTCTCTATCTATTTTACTCTTTGAATATTCACTTAATTTACTTCCTCCATTTGCTAATTCTCTACCTAAAAATGGTTGATTACCAGCAGTTGTGTCAATAATACCTAAGTTATTATTAAGACCAAATAAATTAATATATTGTCTTGCGATTGAATCTGCTTGTTTTAAATCTCCGGATGCGCCTGTTGTAATATCTAAATTATCAAATTTTTTGAATAATTTTTCATCATGATAATTTGTTGGATCTAGATTATGTTTTCTTTTAAATAAAATTATTTCCGCTGCCCTTCCTCCTAGCGCTACAATTAAATTTGCTAGCATATATTTTTTTGTTGGATAGCTCTCATATTGCTCTTTTGGTGTAAATAATGTATAACCTCCTGCTCCACCTTTATTAGCATTAATAGTTACTTTTCTAACATCATAAAAATCATTAAATAATTTAGCCATTATAGTATGTCCTGCTTCGTGATATGCTACTAATTCTCTAATATCCTTATTTTTAGTTTGACTTTTTGATGGTAACCCAATTGTAATTTTTTCATATGCATCTAACATACATTTTTTATTGATTTTGGTTAAATTATATCTAAGCGATAAAATTGCGGCTTCATTTGCTAAATTTTCTAATTCAGCACCTGAAAAACCACCAGTTAATAATGCAATTTCATCAAAATCTACACTTTCATCATAATTTTTATTTCTAAGATGAATATTTAAAATTGCTTTTCTTCCATCTCCATCTGGTAATCCTACTAATACTTTTCTATCAAAACGACCTGCTCTTACTAATGCTGAATCTAAAATATCTGCTCTGTTTGTTGCCCCTAAAATAATTATTCCCTCTGATTTATCAAAACCGTCCATATTTGTTAAAATTTGATTTAATGTTTGTTCTCTTTCATCATTACCCGAATTAAAACCTGTTCCACGCTGTCTTCCAATTGCATCAATCTCATCAATAAAAATAACACATGGTTTATTTTCATTCGCAATTTCAAATAAAGATCTTACCCGCGCCGCACCAACACCTACAAACATCTCAATAAACTGAGAACCACTTACAGAAATAAAAGATACACTTGATTCACCTGCTACTGCTCTAGCTAATAATGTTTTTCCGGTTCCAGGAGGACCTTCTAGAAGAATACCTTTTGGAATTTTAGCTCCGGCATTATTAAATTTATCAGGATCTTTTAAAAAATCAACTACTTCTTGTAATTCATATTTTGATTCATCACATCCAGCAACATCCGCAAAAGAAACATTCACCATTTCAGCATTAATTAATTCTTGTTTTTTATTAAGCATATTTGCGGGATTTCCCATTTGAAATCGAGAAAATACTGTAGATAAAATTAAATAAATTAAAATAATTGGAAATAAATTACTAAGAATTCCTGTAATTAAATTACCATTATCAATAATTGAATAAACATCAAAATTAATATTATTATTTTGTAAAGTATCAACAACCATATTACTTAATTGTGGAACTTTTGTTGGAATATAATGTAAATTATCTGGAAGAATTAAATTATCATAATGCTTATCAATAGCAATAATACCATTAATATTATTATTTTGTTCAATTAATGATGCAGAATCAATATTATGTTTATCAATATTATCTTGCAAATCATTTATGGTCCAAGTATTACCAAACGAATTTTTTGTTGCTGTAGAATATTTTTTAATAATTTCAGCTGGTTGATAATTTGTCAACAGAGGTTTGTTACCAATATTAAAACAATTTATTTGCTTCAATAAAAACATAATACATAATAATTTCATTTATAAATTATTATTTATCTTTTATTCTTAAATTAGTTTAGAATATATATAATGCAAAAGAAGGTAAAAAATTATAATTTTGTTATATTATAATATATAAATGAGATCAATAATCAGAAAAAATAGATTATCTATATCTATTATATTATTTTTAATAATTTTTATTACTATAGTTCAATTTAAACCTGCTTTTCTTTTCAATAAAGATGGTTCCATACGTAATTTTGGTTTAGGTAAAAGTAATACTTCTATTATTCCTGTTTGGTTATTTGGTATTTTAGTAGCTATATTATCTTATTTATTGATTTTATATTTGACTTCTTTTAATATTATTTAAATAAGGAATAAATTAATCTGTAACATAGTATATTCTCTCTTCATCCTTTTTGCTAATCTTACCATCTTTTTCTAATTGTCTTTCAAAATCAGCGTGGCGTTCTTGCATTTGTTTTACATCACTATTACATCCTTTAGATACAATATAATTTGTAGATGCTGTAATTGTTAATATACCAGTTAATAAATACCACATTGACTCTGATATGATATCTTTCAAACATACAAATCTATATAATCTTTCTTTCATATCGGGTGTTACACTAGTTTTAAATAATCCGCCTTTTTTCATTACATTCCACAATTCATTAAATTTATCATAATCACTATTAAATTGGTTCATGATTAAGGAAGGATCCGATAAAGAATCAGAAATAAATTTAGCTAATTCTTTACTATTTCCTACACTTTGTTCTGATATTTTATCTTTCAAAATATCTTTTAATAATTGTTCAGAACCTAATAATTTAGTAATACCATAACCAAAAGTATTTGAAAATGGAACTAACCACCCTTTAAATACTAATAAAATCATAAATAATACACTGAAAATTATCATCCATGGAAATAATGTTGTCATAAGAGCAATTCCCCATTGATTACTTCCACACATTGTTTTAGTAATTCCTAAATTAATTACAAATTGTATTATAATATTACTTAACAAGTAAATTATGAAAAATATATTTTTTTTAAATTTATCTCCACAAGAAGCATATTGAAGTGGAATAAATATCAATAATGTTATTATAACAAATATTAATACTGATGATGATGGGTTATATACTGATCCTTGAGAGCTGAAAGCAATAACTATTGTTATCCCTATAAATAATGATAATAAAATAGAAGGAGATAATATATTCATATATAGATATTATTAACAAATTATTTTATTTAAATAAATTATTAATGGAAAAAATTACACCATCATTAATAGAAAATAGCACTAAATTTTATTTAAGAAGCGCTTTAAAAGAAAGTAGAAATATAAAAAATAAATATATTAATATAGGTGTCAATATTTTTTTATTTATATTATTTATTATAGTCATTGCTGGCTTTTTATTATATAAATATAAAGGTAAATTAACACCTCAAGAAAAAGAAAAGAAGGATAGAGATAAACAAGAATATTTAATTAATATGATGCAAAGATATTCTATAGAAAAACAAAAAGAGAGTCAAAGTTTAATTACTAATTTACCATTAAATCATCCACAGATATTTTGATTTATGACTCATAATAATTTTTCTAATTATTAAAATTATTAATATAATTAATATAAATTATAATTATATTAATAAATATTATAATAATGGATGATAATAAATTTGAAACTGCCTTTAATGAATTTTTTAAATTAAAACATTTATATGAAGAAAAAATCAATAAAGCTAAGAATATTATTATAAAAAACCCAAATTTGAATTCTCAAGAGAAGAGAGAAAAGTTTAAATCATTAAGAAAAAAATGTATTAATTGTGGAAAAGAAGGTGGAACTACATTTAAAATTTATGATAATATTTTAGAAGCTAAATGTAATGCTTCAACATCATGTAATTTACATATTAAATTACAAAGAGCCAAAACCAAATTATTAAATAACTATGATGAAGAACTATATAATGAAATAATGGAAAAAAAATCGAAAATAATTGTTAATAAATTAAATTACTTATATGGTTATGAGACAGAAAAAAATACATTAGTAAAATTTAATACTATTAAAAGCGAGTTAATGAAGTTAATTAAAGATTATGAAATTGTTAATACATCTTATAATAATATTGTTAACAGCGAAGATAAAATAAAGATTATTAGAGAGAAAAAAGATGAATTATTTATTTTAATTGAAAATATGAAAAAATTAATTAAACAATCCATAGAGGAAGATAATGATGCTTTCTTAAAAGAAGGATTAGAAATATATGTAAATTATATTCAACCTATTACAAAAGAATTACTTAATATTAAATATGCTAATAATTCAATATTAATAGAAGAAAAACAGCCACCAATATATAAATTAATTCAAGAACCATATACTTTAAAAGATCTTACATATTCAATTATTGGACAAGATAATAAAATATTAATTAATAAAAAATAGTTTTATAATATATATGTTAGGGAAATATATTAATTTTCCAGTATTTTTAGTTTCTCTCGCAATAGGTATCCTTTTTGTCTATTTATTTCAATCAGAATTGAATGTAATTTATGTTTATCCTACACCCGATAATCAAAACAAAATACTCTATAAAGATAAAACAGATAATTGTTTTAAATTTAACGCAGAAGAAGTAGAATGTCCTGATGATAAAACTAAAATTAAAAATATACCAATTCAATAGTAAATTATTATTTTCATTATATTTATATATATATAATGAAAACTAAGATACAGGAACTTTTACATAGTAAAGCTGGAAAATACATGTTTTCTATTATTTTAGGAATTGGATTAGCCAGTTTATTTAGAAAAGCTTGTAATTCAAGAAATTGTTTAGTTTTTAAAGCACCCGAATTTTCTGATATTAAAAATAATATTTATAGTTATGGAAATAAATGTTATAAATTTACACCTACAGCTACTAATTGTGATAAAAGTAAAAAAATTGTAGAATTTGCGTCGGTAAAATAAATAATTAATAATTAAATTATATTATAAATGGCTACTAATCAAGAAACTACTAATATTGATGATTTACCTTCTAGTAATTCTAATAATGTTAATAGTGCCCCCGTTCAAAATGTTTTCAGCGAAAATAATACTGAAAATGTTAAAATGCCAAATTATGGAGAACAATTAAATTCTGAAAAAGAAGTTGCTCCTGCTTTACAGAATATTGATTATACAAGCAAATTAAATTCAACATTAAAAGATATTGGTGATGGTAATCCATTACAACTACCAAGTAGAGATATTCCTCAAAATACAGCTTCCATTAATAATGATGTAAATGTTCAACCAAATTATATACCACCCAATAATAATGATTATATTGCAAATTATGTTACTCCAAATGAAATAATAGAACAAAATAGAGAGAAAGAACATAATAATGATAAAACGGAAGAATTTTATGAAACAATTCAAATGCCACTGTTAGTTGGATTATTATTTTTTATTTTTCAATTACCATTTATTAGAAAAAATTTATTTATCTATTTACCATCTCTATTCAATAAAGATGGTAATCCTAATCTCTCCGGATATGTTTTTAATAGCGCCATTTTTGCCTTATTATATTTTTCATTTACATATATATTAAAATATATATCAATATAAATAATTATTAATTTATAGATTATTTTAATAATTATTCTTGTGTATTAGTCATTTCAATTTCACTATTAGAATTTTCATTTACTTTATTAATTAATTCATTCTTTTTTTCTATTGTTTTTTCTAATTCTATCTCTGTTTCTTTATCTAATTTTTCTTCAGTTGTTTCATCTTCTACTATTTTTATATCTTCTTTGTAGATATTAATAATAAAATGATCTTCGGCAATATCAGGAAAGCATTGCCCCTTATCTTTGAAATTATTTTTAAACAAAGTTATTGATTTACCAGTAATAGAAGGAGCATCTTGTTGTAATCTTTCATATTCTTCTAATGCCCAATTTGTTAATACATCAGAAGGATTTCTATCAAATCTAGACATACCCATTTGAAGAGTCATCTTTCTATAATATGAACCAAATTGTTTTGCTATCATATTATGTTCTGCTGCTTTTTCTTCAGCATTATAGAATTTTTTAAATGATTGTATTAATGTTGATAATAATCCAATACCACCTACACCATAAAGAAAACCGTTTTTGATATTATCATCTGTAACATTTGTGGCTATTAATGATAAAGTTGATGCTACTCCTGTTACTAATATACCTGAAATAGAAAGATTATCTGCAAATTTTTTCCATTTTCCACCAGTATGTGAATGCATAAATCTTAAACCAGCCGCTTTCTCTCCCCAATGTTTCATTAATAGTTCCATATTATCTGTCCATGAAGCAGCATTTATTTTTTTTCTCATATCACCTAAACGAGCACTAGTTAAAGCCTCAATTTCTTCTAAACCTATGTGTTCGGTTTTCATATAAAAATACAGAATATTTTATTTTTCATTTATTTTTCATTTATTTTACATAAAATAAAATATAACTCTATTATTCATATTAAATATTAAGAGTATATAGTAAAAATATATAAATTATGGTGTCCTCCTAGCTAAATTGCTATTTTTTGCATTTTTTAATTCTTCAAAAAATTTTCGAAAAATGGACATTTTTTATGTCCAATTTTAATTTTTCGATTTGAGAATTGTAAAAAAAAACGAAAAATCACTTTAGAGCATAATGGTCTATTTTCTAATTTTGAAAAATAAAAAGTGTTACTGAAAATTTTTTAATTATATTCGTAAATAATTTAGGCATTTTTTCGCTATCCAATATATGGATAGTATGGATAGTAAAATGGATAGTGAAAATAATGTATATAAATATGTATGTGAAAAATGTAACTTTAAAACGTGTAATAAATATAATTATTCTAAACATATTAAATCTCTAAAACATAAAAAGCAAGAAATGGATAGTGAAAAATGTGAAAAAATGTATTATTGTAATTGTGGAAAAAAATATAAATATGATACAGGGTTATACAAACACAAAAAAAAATGTCAAACAGAGAAAAAGGGAGAAAATACAATAATACAAACTGATAATAAAGATGATATGAAAGACTTAGTATTTAAACTTATTAATGAAAATCAAGAATTAAGAAAAACAATTACTGAAATGATACCTAAGATTGGAAATAATAATAATAACTTAAAACAAAAATTTAACATAAATGTATTTTTAAATGAAAAATGTAAAGATGCATTATCAATGGATGAATTTATTGATAAAATAGAAATTTCTATGAAAAACTTATTAACAACAAAAGAAAAAGGTCAAACTCAAGGAATAAGTAATATAATAATGGAAAATATGAATAAATTATCATTATATGAACGACCATTGCATTGCACAGATAAGAAACGTGAAACATTATATGTGAAAAATAATGAATGGGAAAAAGATGAAAATAAAGAATATATAAATAAAGCATTAAAAAAGGTAGAAAAAAAACAATTAAAAAATATACAAATATGGTTAGATGCACACCCAAATTATATGAATTGTAGTAATCAACAAGATGAATTTGCAGAATTATTACGAGAATGTGGAAAATCAATAGATGATAACAGAGAAAAAATAATAAAAAATCTTTGTAATCAAGTATATGTAGACAAAGAAGATTAAAATGCTTTATAAAATAAATAATTATCGTATATTTTATAAAATGATGGTCTTCTTCTAGCTAAATTATTATATTTTTTTATTTTTAATTCTTCAAAAAATTTTCGAAAAATGGACAAAAAGTATGTCCAATTTTTAAATCTCGATTTGAGAATTGCAAAAAAAACGAAAAAATGAGTTTACAGCATAATGGTGTTAGTTATAATTTTATAAAATAAAAAGTGTTACTGAAAGTTTTTTATAATTTTTTATGAAAAGTATTTAGGGATTTTTAGGTCACTATATATATGATGACTAATAATGACTTTTTTGTCCAAAAAATCCCACTAAAGTTTTGTTGTGAAAAATGTAACTATATCACGAGTGTAAAAAAAGACTTTAATAAACATTTAATGACATTGAAACATAAAAATCGTGAAAATAGTGACCAAGAAAATAATTTGTCCCAATCTAATTTATTTATTTGTAATTGTGGAAAAAAATATAAATATAAGCAAGGACTTTCGCTACATAAAAAAAAATGTGAAGGAGAGAAAAAGGAAGATACTGTATTAATACCAGATAATAAAGATGATATGAAAGAATTAGTATTAAAATTAATTAATCAAAACAGTGAATTACAAAAAACAATACATGATTTAATACCTAAAGTTGGTAATAATAATAATAGTAATAATACAATAAACAATAAAAATAAATTTAATATTAATGTATTTTTAAATGAAAAATGTAAAGATGCATTATCAATGGATGAATTTATTAATAAAATAGAAGTTTCGATAAAAAACTTATTAACAACAAAGGAAAAAGGGCAAACACAAGGAATAACAAATATAATAATGGAAAATATGAATAAACTTTCACTATATGAAAGACCATTGCATTGCACAGATAAAAAGCGGGAAACATTATATATAAAAAATAATGAATGGGAAAAGGATGAAAATAAAGAATATATATATAAAGCATTAAAAAGTGTTGAATCAAAACAATTAAAAAAATTAAATGTTTGGTTAGAAGAACATCCAAATTATATGAATAATCCTGTAGAACAAGAAGAATTTGCTAAGTTAATGAGTGAATGTGGAAAATCAGTTGAGGATGGAAAAGATAAAATAATTAAAAAAATATGTGATAATGTTTATTTAGAAAAAATACACGAATAAGCTTTATAAAATATATAATTATTGTATATTTTATAATATTATGGTGTCCTCCTAGCTAAATTGCTATTTTTTGCATTTTTTAATTCTCCGAAAAAATTTTGAAAATTGGACATTTTTTATGTCCATTTTTGAAAAGTCGATTTGAGAATTGACAAAAAAAACGAAAAAATGAGTTTAGAGCATAATGGTTTAATTTCTATTTATGAAAAATAAAAAGTGTTACTGAAAGTTTTTTAATTATTTTTAAAAAAGATTTAGGCTCTTTTTTATGTAGTATATATATACTACAAATGACTACAAAAAACGAGCAAAAAAGAGCAAAAAACGAATTTCATTGTATATGTTGTAACTTTACATCGTATAAAAAAATTAATTTTGAACGTCATATTATGACATCAAAACATAAAAGACTACAAAATACTACAATAATAGAGCAAAAAGAGCAACCTGACGGTAAGAAGTTTGCTTGTGAATGTGGAAAATCATATAAACATCATTCCAGTCTTTACAATCATAAACATAAATGTAATTATAAAAGTAATATAGATTCAAATGCTAATAGTATTGAAAATAATGATATTAATAAGAAAGTTGATGATACAATGAATTATAAAAATTTATTTTTTGAATTAATTAATGAAAATAAAGAAATGAGAAGTATGTTGATGAATCAACAAAAACAAATAACCGAAATTATTCCAAAAATAGGAAATAATAATGTAATTAACAATACAACAAATAATAAAAATAAATTTAATATAAATGTATTTTTAAATGAAAAATGCAAAGATGCTATTTCATTAGATGAATTTATTAATAAAATAGAAATATCTATGAGCGATCTAATTACAACAAAAGATAAGGGCATGATAACAGGAATAAGTAATATAATAATAGAAAATATGAGTAAACTATCATTATATGAAAGACCTTTACATTGCACAGATAAAAAACGCGAAACTATATATATTAAAAATGAAGAATGGGAAAAAGATGAAAATAAAGAACAAATTAATAAAGCATTAAAACAAATTGAATCAAAACAATTAAAAAATGTTAAAGTATGGCTAGACGAACATCCAAATTATATGAATTGTTCAAAACAACAAGAAGAGTTTGCTCAGCTATTACGCGAATGTGGTAAATCAATAGAAGATAATAAGGAAAAAATAATTAAGAATATTTGTAATGAAGTATATGTTGATAAAGATTAATTCTATAATTTTTCAATTGGAATATTATGTTCTTGACTAATTTTTTGACAATATTCATCATTATTATAATCATTAATGTAATATATTTTTTTGATTCCAGAAGCAACTAATAGCTTCATACAATTAAGACATGGATAGTGAGTTATATATGCAAAAGCTTCATTACAAGAAGCTCCTCTTTTAGCACAATCACATAAAGCATTTTGTTCTGCATGAACAGTTGCTACTTCATGGCCGTTTCTAATAACTTGTTCATGTGGTGCTCCTGGTAAATAACCATTATAACCTTGAGAAATAATTCTATTGTCTTTTACTAGAATACAACCAACATGTAATTTTTTACAAGCCGAACGTTTAGCAGTAATTTCAACTAATTGTTTATAATATTCACTCCAAGATGGTCTATTTTCCATTAATAATTATTCGTAATAATTATTTTAAGTTATTATCATAATTATTATAATATAAATGGTTAAGAAAACAAAAATAAATTTGAATACATTAAATACACATATAAATGCTCTAATTGATAATTTAGATGATAAAAGAATTTATAAAAATATAGATTTAGTTTTAGATGGTGGTTTATTTAATGGGGGTTATCAAATAGGGTGTGTTTTATATTTAAAAACATTGGAAAAGAAAAAAATTATAAATATAGAAAGAATATCAGGTTGTAGTATAGGTTCATTAGTAGGATTTTGTTATTTAACTAATAATATACAAGAATGTATTAATAATTACGAAGATTTATTAAAATGTTATAGAGAGAATAACAATTTTAAATTATTCAAAGAATTATTATATAATATAGTAGTTAAAAAGGATTATTCATTAGATATGATAAATAATAAATTATATATAACATACCATGAAGTAAAAAATACAAAAAAAGTAACAAAAAATAATTATAATAGTAAAGAAGAAATATATGAAAGCATATTAAAATCATGTTTTATACCTTTTATGTTAAATGATGAATATTATTATAAAGAAAATTATTTAGATGGTATTTCACCATATATTTTTGAAAAAAGTGACAAAAAAATTATATTTATTAAATTATTATCATTGGATAAATTATTTGAATCTTTTATAATTAAAAATGAAAATAATATAATTACTAGATTATTAACTGGAATTGTAGATATAGACAATTTATTTCACAATAAAAAAACGCAATTTTGTTCATATGTAGATAACTGGAAAATGAATGATTATATTATGATAAGATTAAGAAATATAATTTCTATATTAGTAGTTTTTAGTATCGAGTATATTATAAAATTTTATAATAATATACCAGATAAAATAAGAAATTCATATATTATAGAAAACATTCACATGATAATTAATTATATGTATAAAGATTTTTTAAAAAGCCATATTTTATAATCGCAATTTATATCCAAAGAATTTACCTCTTTTATTTTTAGTTTTTTGTTGTTTTTTACCTTTTTTCTGTGTTCTACGTTTATTATTTTTTTTAGTTTTTTTATCACTTTTATCTTTCTTATCACTTTTGTCTTTCTTATCTTTTTCAGAAGGAATGTATCGTAAGAAATATCTATCATATTCTTCTGTTCCTCTTTTATTTTTCAATTCTTGAAATCTTTCACTTTTTTCAGCTCTTATAGATTCCATAGTTTCTTGTTTACCATAACAATTAATACTAAATCGTTTTAACAAACCTTTTTGTTCTAATCTATTTCTTGCTTGAACATTAAATAAGTATTGCGCCATGCAAAGTAATCTATTTTTATCATAATATGGGCGATTACTGTAATAGAAAGCTAAATAAAAACTTAAAATAGTATCAATAGTTGCGACCTTAATATTTCTACCTTTAATTTTGATATTATTATAACTGTGACAAGCTAAAGGTTTATATATAAATGCGACTGTATCATTATCTACAATAATTTCATAATGAGGTGCTATTATTTCACCAAAACCAGATTTTTTAAGAATAGTTACATTATTAATTCCATTACCTTTTAATCGTTCTTTTGTAATTTGAGCGGAACGCGCTGGATCGTCAGATAATATATCAAAATCAGGATATTTTTTAAGGAAATTTTCTTCTTTTTTACCCATATATTTTGAATATAAAGATATAGCATAACTTCCAAAGAAAACAAGACCTTGATCTATAAAACTATTTCTGATAATATAATATAATTTATCACTATCTTCTTTAGTATCATTCTCAAATTTTCTGGCAAAATCTTTTGGATCACAGTTGTATCCTCTAAGTGGATAATGTTTATTTAATAATATTAATCTTTTAAGAACTTTTTCCCATCTAGAAACATCACCTTCAGGTCTTGATAGTTCTAGATACATACTCATTCTTAAAAAATTTGGGGGAGCATACATAATACCATTAACATGAATTGATTCCATAGAGATTGCCTTAAATAATTTATCTTCAAGAAATGTGATATCGGCAACTGGGATAAAATTAACATATACTTTATATGTTCCTGTATGAACACCAGCTTTTGCCTCAACTTCAATGTAACCTTTTGAATAATAAATATCAGCTAATTCTTTGGCGTGTTGTAAAGCATTTGGAGAGAAAAAATCATAATCGGGTATTTCAATATTTTTATTATAAAATTGGTCTTGTTGAGGAAGAATATTATTAATAGCTGTTCCACCGTAACATACTAATTTTTTAGATTTAATAAAATCTTCAACGATTTTAATAATTGTTATAATTTCAGGAGAATTAGCGATTCTTTTTCCAGCTCTTTCTTCGGCTTTATCAACAGCTTGTCTTAATATTTCTAATTCTTTTTCATTAAATTCTTCTTTAGTATATTTTTTCATTAATATATAGAGAGAAAATATACGAATTATATAGTAAATGAATAGAAATCACTTTTAATTGGGCGAGGTTTGTATGAGTATTTTTCGGGAGGAGGAGCTGGTTTATCAATGGTAACAGGAACAAATCTAAGATTCTCGGGTTTTAATACAAAAGCACTATTATTTTCACTGAAAAATAAATCAGCAAATTCTAAATTAGCATCATAATTTTGATAAGTCATAGCAATAAATTGACAACCAAATTTTTGACACATAGAAAAATTAGGGTTTACTGGGTCATCGGATTTGTCTGGTAAAACAATTGTCATATTTCTTTTATTAAAATCAGAAAAATTATAATCTTGATTATATAATACATCTCTAAATCTAGTTTGTCTCATAAAAACACTACCACTAGCAAGATTTACAAGTTCATCAAGTTCAGTTTTTTGAAAAAGAGGATTATCTCTATTAACAATAATGATTACTTTGTTATAGAATTGTTTAATTGGAAGTTTTCCTAAATTTTCACCATTGTTTTCATAACTATAATTAATTCCTAATAATTTAGATTGTAAAGCACTTTTTAATGAGTTATACATTTCTGTATATATTTTTGTATTGTTTGAATTAATTCTAAAATGTAAAATTAATGGATCATCAGGGTTGGGACAATTACCATCAAAGGCGTTTTGATTGATAATATCTAAAGCATCCGAGAATAAAACATAATTAAAAGTTTCTTTTAAATGAAAATCATTTTGTGATGATGTAGCGATAACGGGTTTATCATTTATAGAATATATTTCAAAGTCTAGACATCTAACGCCTTGTTTAATACATGCTTCTAAAGCACAAGTATTTACAAAATCATTTTTAAAATTTCCTGGACTACAAGCATTGAAAGCAGTTTTAATATAATAGTCTCTTAAATCATGATCTTGATTGTTAGAAAATTTTAAAGATTTTATAGGTGGAAAATTTTTATATAACAATCCCATTTTAGTGCAATTTGCTCCAGTAGGACCTTTCAATCTTAAAATACTGTAAATATAATATACGATACCAAAAACTATAGTTATAAATATTAATATTGAAACAATAATAATAATTTGATTATTATTCATTTTATTTAAAGTTTTTTTTGTAGTATCAATAATGTTATTTTTTATATTATTGGCAGTATCCATATATAATTATAGTGATAAAATAGTTAAATATATAATTAATAATAATAATAATTATATATAAATGGGAGGAGGTTTATTAAATTTAGTTGCTTATGGTAATTTAAATGTTATTGTAAATGGGAATCCTTCAAAAACTTTTTTTAAAACAACATATGCAAAATATACTAATTTTGGGTTACAAAAATTTAGAATTGATTATTCAGGACTGAGAAATCTTCGTTTAAATGAAGATTCAGTTTTTACTTTTAGAGTTCCAAGATATGCAGATTTATTAATGGATACTTTTGTAGCAGTAACATTGCCTAATATATGGAGTCCTGTTTTAAATGAAGAAGATCTAGATAATCATATACCATATGAATTTAAATGGATTGATAATATTGGAGCACAATTAATAAGAAGAATAAAAGTAACAGTTGGTGGACAGTTAATACAAGAATTTACTGGTCAATATTTATTGAATATGGTAAATCGTGATTTTAGTGAAGAAAAAAAAAAGGTATTTAATGAAATGATTGGAAATGGAAATGAAACATTTGGTTCAGAATTAACAAATCCCGCATTTTATGGTGGTAATACTCAACTAGAAAATGGAAATAGAGGTCTTTATCCAAATGCTACTTATGTTCCTGAAAGTCAAGGTGGACCACAACCATCTATATCAGCAAGAACAATATATATACCAATAAATATATGGTCAACTTTATCTAGTAAAATGGCATTTCCATTGGTATCATTACAATATAATTATTTACAAATTGAAATTGAATGTAGACCAGTAACAGAGTTATTTGTTATAAGAGATGTTTTAAATCCAGATCCAGATTCTCAATTTAATAGAGGTAAATATATTAGAGCTGATCAAAATATTCCAGCATATCAATTTTATAGATTTTTACATCCACCACCTAATGATAATATAACAGCAACAAATAATGATGTATATGATGATAAAAGAACCGATTGGTTTACCGATATACATTTAGTATCTACATATGCTTTTTTGAGCGATGATGAAGTGAGAGTATTTGCAGCTAAACCACAAAAATATTTAATTAGAGAAGTTCATGAATATGATTATCACAATGTAACCGGAAATCAAAGAACAAAAATATATTCATTGGGATTAGTAGCGAATTGGATGTGGTATTTTCAAAGAGATGATGTAGACCAGAGAAATGAATGGAGTAATTATACAAATTGGGAATATAATTTTTTACCATATAATTCATTAGGTAATAATGAAATACCATCTATAGGTTTTATCCCAACTTATGGTCATATTAGACCTCAAAATCAGAGAGATATAATGATGACATGGGCATTACTTTTTGATGGAAAATATAGAGAAAATCCTTTTCCAGGTGAAATATATGGAATTGTAGAAAAATATATAAGAAATGCAGCATATTCATTACCAGGATTGTATTGTTATAATTTTTGCTTAGATACTAATCCTTTTAATTTACAACCTAGTGGAGCAGTAAATTTAAGTAAATTTTCAATTATAGAATTTGAATATTCAACATATACCCCTCCTGCTGATACAAATGCTCAAACATTAGTAGTATGTGATGATGATAGTAATCCTATTGGTGTAAATAAACCAACATGGAGACTTTATGATTATAACTATAATTTACATTTAATGGAAGAAAGATATAATATATTAATATTTGAATCGGGCAATGCTGGATTAATGTTTTCTAGATAAATTTAATACCCATCTAAATCATTCATATATTCATCATAATCTAACTGATCTTGATTTCTACTATTTTCATTTGAGTCATTATTTCTATTATCATATCTATCTCTTCTATCTTGATAATTGTGAATATTATGTCTATGACGTCTATTGTGATTAAAATCTCTATTTATTTTTCTATATCCATATTTATTATAGTTATAATCTTCATCATTCTCATTATTATCATCATTCCCTTTATTTTCTATATTAGTTGACCAATTTCTTCTATCATGATGATAGATATGATAGCAAATATTTTTATCGCAAAATATTGAAAACTCTTCATCTTTATTTTTATCATTTCTATGTTTTCTATTTTTTTTATCTTTTGATTTATCATAATCAGATGTGCTTGGTTTTATAGGTCCACACGCATTAAATGAATAAGGACCACAGTCAGTAAATACCCCTGTTATAGAAGGTCTACATGTAAAATTTCTTGTAAATTGCGATGAATCTTTATCATATTTTTCACCTTTTTTATCATCTTCATAAATATAATGTTCCTGTGGATTATCAACAATATCTAAACCGGATTTAGCATTAGTCCAAGGGTGTGTTGGTAGAAAATCAGCAGGAACTTCAATATTATTTATATTTTTTGTTATTGTATTTTTTTGTGAAGTATTATTTTGTTCAAAATTCTCTCTTTTTGTATAACAATTTGTTAAATATAATAAATATAATAAAAAGAAGAGTAATAGTAAAATTAAAAATATTTTTAAATAAAGTTTTACATTTTTATTATTAATTATATTATTTATCATATAATTAATACAGAGATAAAATTTCTTTACTAAACTATAATGAAATATATAGTAAATAATAGTCATTATAATGAAATAAAAAATAAGATTGTTAAAACATGTATAAAAGAAAATGATTTATTGAATGAGTGGAAAGAAGGAAGGGGGTATGTAGATATTTATAAAAAAAATGTAGAGAGAAATACTAATAAAGTAATAATATTTGTTCATGGTGGAAGTTTCTTATATGAATCACCGAGAGAAGAATCATATGTATTTTTTTGTTATATGCTATGTAATTTAACAGGATATGATATATATGTTCCTGATTTTGTATTGCCACCTATAAAAAGTTATCCATCGCAAATTGATGATATAATGAAATTAAAGAAGTTTTTAGAAAAACAATATGAAAATATTATTATAGGTGGTGATTCTTCGGGAGGTTGTATAACAATGTCAACATTATTAAAATATTGTAATGATTTTTCAAGTGGGTTTTTAATTAGCCCTTGGTTAAATTTAAATTGTAATACATTATCATATAAAACGAGAACATGGTCTGAAAATATGAAAACAGGAGATCCAATATTTAAATTATCTCCTACAAAAAATTCAGAATATTTTATAAAGGATGCTAGAATATATTTAAATGATCCAAATTTATTTAACAATAAAATAGCGAATCCATATTACGCAACAAGTTCAGTTTTATCTAAATTACCACCAATGTTAATATTGGTTGGAGATAGTGAAACAATAAGAAATGATTCATTAGATTTTGCTAGTAGAGCTCAAAAAGTAAATAATAATATTTTTGTATCAATGTATGATAATATGTGGCATGACTGGTTATTATATCGAGAAAATTCTTCCGGAAAACGAGGTTTAGATGCTTTTAGTTATATAAGTAGTTTTTGTAAAGGAATAAAAAAAGATAATTTATATAATTTTGATAGAAATCACATAATATCAAAATTAAATTTAGAAATTATATTATAAGTTAAGCATAAATATTATTAACTTGTTGGGTTACTCTAATGAATGTAGTGCATTTACTCATATCTTTTATATTTTTAGCATTAATATAAGTGCACGTGCTTCTTAATCCACCAAGATAATCTAAAACTGCATCTTCTAATTTACCCTTGAGTTTAATTTTAATATGTCTTCCTTCAGATGAACGATAATTATCCATTTTTCCATAATGAGTTTCCATAGCATGTTTTGAACTCATTCCGTAAAAAATTTTATATTTAATTCCATTTTCTTCAATAATTTCTCCTGGGTTTTCTTCATGACCAGCAAAAATTCCACCAGCCATTACAAAATCAGCCCCACCACCAAAAGCTTTACCCATATCACCAGGACATGTAATACCTCCATCACCAATTATATGCCCTTTAACACCATGAGCAGCATCAGCACATTCAATAATAGCGGACAATTGAGGCATACCAACCCCTGTTTTAATTCTTGTAGTACAAGCCGAACCAGGTCCAATACCAACTTTTACAATATCAACCTTTCCATTTAATATCAATTCTTCAACTAATTCTCTAGTAACAACATTACCTGCAATAATAATCTTATTAGGGAAAGCTTCTCTAACTTTTGCACAAAATTCAATTAATTTAGAAATATATCCATTAGCAATATCAATACAAATCCAATTACAGTCAATAACTTGAAAAATAGATTTTAATTTTTCAAAAGATTCATCTCCAATACCAGTGGAAATCATAAATAGGTTTGGATTTGGAGAAGATTTTTTGAATTCCGAATAATCATTAATGGAATAAAATTTATGAAGAGCAGTAATAATATTATGTTTACTTAAAATATTATAAATTTCAAATGTTCCGGTTGTTGACATATTAGCAGCAATAATAGGTTTACCATGCCATTCTACATTACTATATTTAAATTTAAATGTTCTATCTAATTCAATTTCAGAACGACTATTTAAACTGGTTCTTTTAGGTCTAATAAGAACATTATGAAAATCTAATTTAACCTCAGATTCAATCTTGTTCATTATAAGAATATGTATACATATAAATATATATAATGTTTAATATATTTATATAATTTATTATATTTTTTATGATATTTATTATATACAAAATATATAATGAAAGATACTTTAAATAATTTATTTGGTAATAATTCGAATTTAAATAATATATTTGGTAATAATTCGAATTTAAATAATATATTTGGTAATAATTCGAATCTAGATGATATAATAGATAAAAAAAGGTTGGAAAAAAATATAGATAATATACAAGATAATAATGATACACCAGAAGATAAAAGTTCACTAGGTGGAAGAATATTATCCGGAATATTAATTTTAGCAACTGTAATATTTTCTATAATATTTATAGTATTAATTACAAGTAATTTAAGTTTTTTAATAACATGTGGTAGAGTATTGACTACAATTGGTAAAGATGGAAAGAAAAGAACTTTTAATGATTTATGGTTTCCATCATATTATTTTTATCAAGAAAATAATGAAACATATCCATTTTGTCAAGGTTTAAAATTAGATAAAAATGGTTATTTAAAAGGAAGAGAAAAATTATTAAATGGATTTTCATTTTCAAGTGGATTACCTATTGAAAAATATAAATTTGACTTTTTATCTTGGTTTACAAGATTAGAAGCAAGTTTGGCTGAGGGTATAATAAAAACATTTATGGAAATAATTATAGATTTCTTTAATTATTTTAAAGCAGTATCAGAAAAAACAACTGTAATAAATAATGCTAGAATATTAGATTTGTTACAAATAATAGAATATATTATGCCAAATAATCCTTATTATAGAAATTTAATATTATTTATCATTGGAATACCATTAATGTTAGGAATCGTATTATTATCAGGATTTTCAAGTTCATTTGTATATATTTATAATTTATTAACAACAAGTTTACCTTTTAATTTATTATATTTAGTATTTTTAAGTTTAATATTAATAGTAGTAGTTAATTTCTTTTTTCCATTTATATTTTTAATACCATTTGAAGTAATATTTTTTCCAATAACAAGTATAGTTTACACAAGTTTGCTTCCAATAGCATTTATAGCATTGATTATAATATTATCATCGTATAATTCTTTGATTTACAATATTATTACAATGATAAAATTAATGTTTGTAGGATATTTTGCTGGAGGATACAAAGCAATTAGTAAGAATGCTCAAGAAAATAAAAATATGTATATGTTTTTTGTAGGATTAATATTAATATTAACTTTGATAAGTTTAATAATATAGGTCAAATATTATAAGTATTATAAGTATAATATAATAATTATAATATAAAAAAATCTTAAGTAAATAAATATATATTTATGGGAAAAAAACCAAAAAAACCAACTCATTTAATTAAACCATTAGTTAGTATTTGTACTCCTACATTTAATAGAAGACCATTTATAAAAACATTAATAAAATGTTTTGAACATCAAACATATCCAAAAGATAAGATGGAATGGATTATTATTGATGATGGAACAGACAAAATAGAAGATTTAGTAAAGGATATTCCTCAAGTTAAATATTATAAATATGATGAACAAATGGTTTTGGGAAAAAAAAAGAAATATTATGCATGAAAAATGTTCAGGAGATATTATTGTATATATGGATGATGATGATTATTATCCTCCTCAACGTGTAAGTCATTCGGTTGAAATGTTATTATCACACCCAAAAGCATTATGTGCGGGTGCTAGTGAAATATATATATATTTTAAACATATTAATCAAATGTATCAATTTGGACCATATGGACCCAATCATGCAACAGCGGGAACATTTGCATTTAAAAAAGAATTATTAAACGAACATTCTTATGATGATAATGCGGCGTTAGCAGAGGAAAAGCATTTCTTAAAAAACTATACAGTTCCCTTTGTTCAATTAGAGCCAAAAAAAACAATTTTAGTATTTTCTCATATACATAATACATTTGACAAAAAAACATTATTAGATAATCCACATCCTGATTATTGTAAGCCTTCTGATAAAAAAGTAGAAGATTTTGTTAAAAGTGAAGAATTAAAAGATTTTTTTATGAATATTGATGATGAGTTAGAAAATTATGATTTTGGTAAACCAATGAATAAGCCAGAAGTATTAAGACAAACAAATAAAATAGCAGAAGAAAGAAAAAAAATGGTTGAAGAGGCAAGAAAAAATAATGAAGGCAAAATAATTGTAGAGCAAAATGGAAAACAAGTTGTATTAAACAATGAACAAATAGTAGAAATTTTAAAACAACAAAATCAAAAAATTCAAGAGTTAACAAAGAAGATTACAGTTCAAGAAAGTATTATTCAATCTTATAGAAATAAGCAAAATAGTGATAATGTAAATACCCAAAATAATAATAGCGTTCTTGATAAAAATAGTAGTAAATTAATGAATAATAGTATTAATGATATTACAGATGAAGATAAAGAAATTATAAACCAAATTAATAACTAAATAACTTATTATAAAGATAAGCAAAACTATATAAAAAAATATTAAGAACAATTTATAACAACAGATGACAGATTCTATTAATAATGAAGTGGAATATAATGTCGGTTTTTTTAATTACAAAAATGGTTATTATCCATCTAATATTGAAGGACAGCGAATTGTAGATGCTGTAACTGGAGCAGAGTATCCATGGAGAGTTGGCACATATGAAGAAAAGCGATTTTTCAAAGTAATGGGTGCAAGTGATATTATGGATTCAAATGGAAAGCGTTCATATAATAAAAGAACACCTAACTTTCTTTACTATCAATCGCCTGAGTCATATATGAAACACAAAAATGTAGTTCTTGAGGAAAGTGTTATTACAGATTGGTATAATAAATATAATCTTCTATTTCCAAATGATGTATTTGATCATAAAGCATATAAAATTCTATATTCATAAATATGTAAATAAATATTAATATTTATAAATATTTATTTATAAATCATTTTCTAAATCATATTCAGTAGAAGAATTATTATTCTTATTATTTTTATCTATATATCTATAAATTCTATTAATTTCAAGATTATTTATTTCATATAATTCTAATATGTCTTGAATATTTTCAATAGTATAATTACATCTTAAATACTTAAAAAATGATATAGTATCTTTTTTATCCATTGATAAAAATTTTGATAAATCTTGAAGAAATAAAGAATTATTATATTCAGTGCTGTATTTTGTAAGAACCTTAGTAAATCGTATATCTTTAATTTTATCTATTTTAATTGAGTTATTTTCCAGATAATTATGATATTCATAATTGTTAGTTAAAATTTTTATAATAGAACTCATTTCATTAAATTGCCAAATTTGTTTTTGAAATGTGATTCTATCTATATAATCACCATAACATGTATTGTTTAAAATAGTTAAATATATTGAAATAGCATTATTTTTATTTTTAAATTTTTGTAGTTGATCAATAATATTTTCATGAAATAATAAACCAATAATGGTTCTATCGTTTTCATTAATTAAATAACTTTGTTCTTCAATGTTATATTTATTATTTATTAAAATAGATGTAATATTTTTTGTATCATAATCTATTTTTTTACTATTATCAATATTTATAATATTCTTAAAATATTCTAAATTATTAATATTATTAATATAAAATTTATATAATAAATTTATTTTTCTTAAATTATTATTACAATAATTAATAGAATGTTCTAATAATTTCTTATCATTATATAATTGAGGAATTTGATTTTCAATAATTTCTTTAATCTCATTATCTGTTGGGGATTTTAATTCAAAACTATGACAAATTTTCATAAGTTCCTTGATTTTTTTATCCACTTGATAATTACTAATACATATTATAATATTGTTAGTAATTTCTTCTGTTTTTTGTTTTTTTGTTTTTTTTGGTCTAATAAGCTTAATTAATGAATTTATTCCTCCTTTATCTCCATTATTCATTCCATCAATTTCGTCCATTATAATCGCAATATTGCGCTTTTCTTTTTTAAAGAGAGATAGAATATTAGATGTGCCCATATTATATTTTGTAATAATATCTAAAATGCTTTTATTTCTAGAATCACTAGAATCAAAATATATAATATCATAATTAAGTTTTCTAAGAAGACTATTAATAAAAAAAGTTTTTCCACTTCCGGATTCGCCATAAATATATATTCCTCTTTTAATAGATAAATCATTTTTATTATTATTGAAATGGTGTAAAAGATCAATTATTTTATTTGAAACATTTTCTCTATTTAATATTTTGTTATAATTTAGTTTGTCCATTTAATATTTTTTGAAAATTTATATTTATGTGATTTTAAATTATCACTTTTATAATGTTTATTTATAAAATTTAAACATTTTAAAGATGAATTTTTTTCCGCATAATACTTTAAAAATGTCAAATAATTTTCAAATACAATATTTTTAGAGTAAGGATAATTAGTCATTAGCATCCAATGTGATAAATTTCTATAAAATATTGTTTTAAATGAGAAAATATAATCTTTTCTAACAATATCTCGAATATAAGATTCTATCTTACTATCATTTATAATTTTATCAATATAATTATTATATTTATTGTAAAAAGATTTTGTTAGAAAAATCTTACTTTTTGGTGATAGTAAAGTAAATATATAGTCAATAATATCATTAGGTAAATTATTAATCATATCAAGATTCATTAATATAATTAATATATTATACTATTATAAATTTATATAATTTTTTTATCTACATTTATTTAGGTCATCATTATTTGTAATTCCACCCCATGTTACTTGACAATTTCTTGCCCATCTTGCTTTATTACAGTTACCGTCGTGACCTTTATATCTACGTTGACTAAAGTCAAAAGGACCTTTTCCGCATTTGCCTAAATTTTTAGGATTTTCACAACCTTTATCTGTTGATACCCAAAAATCTGGGCATTCAGAGGAAGCAGGAGGAAAGGTTTGATTATTTCTATGTTTTGCCAATGAATAACCAATAATTATTAACATTAAAATTAAGATTATTGTAGCAACAATAATAACAATTTGTTGAAAATTCATTATATATATTTATTTACATTTTTTTATTGTAGGATCATCATTTGTTATACCATCCCATTTTACATTACATTTATTAGCCCAACTTAATTTTTGACATACTTTCATATTAGTAAAGTCTTGTCCTTTAGAGAGATCACATTTACTATCAAACATATCTAAATGTTCTGGTTTACAAGTATTTGGTTTAGATGGGTCATCAACTTTTACAAAATAATCTGGACAATCTCCTACATCAGGTTTCCAGTGGTTATTTTGATATCTATTTTTTGCTAAAAAAAACCCAATAACAACAAGACAACATATTAAAATAATAGTCGCAACTATAATAGTTATTTTTTGAAATGACATATATAATATTTATATAAAATAAGATTTTAAAATTAATAGTTTAGTAATTAATAATTTTATTTTTTCTATCAATTTATATAATGACTCAACAAGGTTTTACAAATTATCCAACTACAAATGGAAGAATAGATATAATAAGTCCAACTTTAAATAATCAATTTGAATTATCTGATAAAATACCAGTTCATACAACAGCAGCTTTTAGAGATGCAATGACTGGTAACTGGATGAACACACCTTTATCATTAGCATATTTCAGTAGTGAAAATATTAATATATTACAAAATAACATAAGAAAAGGAGTATTTGATAAATCAAATGGTGAATTTGTAATTGGATTACAAGATGAAGATGAATTAAAAATAATTATGCGTAGTGTTTTTTTACAAAATTCTCTCAATCTAGAAACAAATATTAGAGAGCAAATAAGAGATTTAAATGCTTTAGTTGAAAGTTATGCTATTGAACAAGTGTATAAAGAAGCAATCAGTTATTTAAAATATAAAAGAGATGCTAGTAATATGTATGCTTTATTGGCTTTACCTTCTAATTCAAGCACAAGAGGTAAAACATTAGAATTACAAAGATTTGTTTAAATATATATTTACTAATTAATAAATATATATTTATTAAATTATTAATCAATCAACTTCTTCAATATTAGGCCCTGAATTTGTATTTTCTGTTGTTGAAGGCATTTCAGTTTGCATACCACTAGGCATTTCAGTTGGCATACCACTAGGCATTCCTGATGGCATTAGTTTATCCATAATAGGTTTGAATGTTTCTTCTAATTCTTTTTTCTTAGATTCATAGTCTTCTTTAGGAGCAGAATTATTAGCTTCTAACCATTTAAGTGTATCATCAATATTTTCTTCGACCATTTTTTTATCATCTTCTGGAATATTATCTTTTAATTTTTCATCGTTAATAGTATTTTTAATTGAAAAGCAATAATTTTCCAATCCATTTTTAGCTTCTACTTTTTCTTTAAATTCAGCATCTTCTTTAGCATATGTTTCAGCATCATTAGTCATACGTTCAATATCTTCTTTTGAAAGTCTAGAGCCATCATTCTTAATAGTAACATTATTAGATTTTCCGGTTGATTTTTCAAGAGCTGTAACATTTAAAATACCATTAGCATCGATATCAAATGAAACTTCAATTTGAGGAACACCTCTTGGCATAGGTGGAATATCAGCAAGTGTAAATTCTCCTAATTTATTATTATCTTTTGTTCTAGCACGTTCTCCTTCAAATACTTGAATAGTTACAGCTGGTTGATTATCAGCATATGTTGAAAATGTTTGAGATTTCTTTGTAGGAATAGTTGTATTTCTAGGGATTAATACAGTCATTACTTCTCCGGCAGTTTCTAATCCAAGTGATAAAGGTGCTACGTCTAATAGAAGTAGATCTTCTGTTTTTTCAGATTTATTACCAGCAAGAATAGATGCTTGAACTGCTGCTCCATATGCCACTGCTTCATCCGGATTAATTGATTTAGAAGGTTCTTTCCCATTAAAAAAATCAGAAATTAACTGTTGAATTTTTGGAATTCTAGTTGAACCACCAACTAGAACAATTTCATCAATTTGATTTTTAGATAATTTAGCATCTTTCATTACTTTTTCTACTGGCGTAATAGTATTTCTAAATAAATCCCCACATAATTCTTCAAATCGTGCTCTTGTAAGTGATGAATAAAAATCCACTCCTTCAAAAAGTGAATCGATTTCAATAGATGATTGAGTAGCACTAGATAATGTTCTCTTAGCTCTTTCACATGCAGTTCTAAGTCTTCTCATTGCCCGCGGATTCCCAGTTAAATCTTTCTTATGTTTACGTTTAAATTCTTGAGCAAAATGACTAACAAGACGATTATCAAAATCCTCACCACCTAAATGTGTATCTCCGGCGGTTGCCTTAACTTCAAAAATACCGTCTTCAATACTTAAAACAGAAATATCAAAAGTTCCCATTTTGTTATCGCAAAGACTACTAATCAATGCTTCTGTATATTTCTATACAGCTCAGACTATATCTTATTATATATTGAATAATTAATTATGCTTTTATTTTTATATATTCCCATATTTCCAATAATCATCTAAAATATTTTTACATTCTTCTACATAGTTTTTTGGATATATAATTATATATTTTTCATATACTACATTACAATATATAGAATTATTTTGTAAAAATTTTTCAACCCCATTAACTTTTTCATTCCATTTTCCAGTTTGAACTTGTTCTTTGTGCCAAATATGGTTATCTTTTATTTCAATTAATAATTTTAATTTTGGAATAGCAAAATCAATTTTATAAGTATGAATTTTTTTACTATTACTTCTATTATATTCAATCTTAGGACCATTAATCAGTAATATTTTATTTTCATTACAATATCTAATAAATTTTAATTCAAACTTAGATTGATAGCATATTGTTTCATTTGCTAAATTTTTATATGTTCTTATTTTGAAAATATTGTTTGTTAAATTACAATCTTTACAAAGCGCCTTTATTTTATTTTTATGACTATGAAGATCTTTACTAATAAAATTATTATTACAATTATCACAATTTAATTCAATATTTACTATTTTTTCTATGTTATTATTAATTTTACTATATAAATAAGGACAAAAACGAGTTTGATTACTAATAGCAACACATGGATAATATATAAAATCATCTGTCATTAAAAATTTTTTATTTTGAATACTCAAAATTTTGTTTCTAATATATTCAAATTCATTATTATCCATAATTCGCTTAAAATAATTATCTTTAAAATCACTATCATATTCATCAAACTTTATTTTATCATTATTTAATTTATCTACTAAAAAGATATGATTTGTAATAATATTTTTATCATTACTTTTACTAATAATATCTTTATTTGAATGATAATTTAACATGTAATTAGATTGATTATTTCTTTTTAATTCTTCATAATCTTTACATATTCTACAATTAATTATATTACGATTAATTTTTCTTAGTATATTGTTTAAACTTACTTTATGTATTGAATCACAATTTATACATTTATATGTAATATCATAGTGATTATTGCGTGTAATAATATTTTCTTCATAGTCAATAAAATTAGAACAATTATTATTATTAAAAAAAAATCTATATAATGGCACTTTTGTATTTGAATATTTATGTGTTATCTTATTAATTGAAAATAAATCAAGTTCATTCCCTTCCCAAAAATAAGCAATACTTTTATTTTCCTTATTATTTTTTTCTATTTTTATAATATTTTTTTTTAAAAGCATAATAGTATTTTCTTCCATAAAAAATAATAACTAGTTTATTATTTAAAATAACTTTTAAATAAATTATATAATTATTCAATATATAACCTAGGCGCTATTAGTCGTTGAACCTTATTTATCAAGAAATTCTTGATAAATCTTGGCTGCTGATTATCTATTATATTGAATTTATCAAACCTTCATTATTATATAATAATTGTGGTATTCAATACTTGAAGACTTTCCAGCAATTCACCTAGTTTTTTTTACTTGGAGGCAGAAATTTTGATTTAATAACAAGAAATTAAATTGTTATTTTCAAAACCAGTAGGTTTACCACCAAGGTCATAAATTAAAACATGTTGTTCTTTACTAGATTTTTTTTCTAATCCATATGCAATTGCTGCCGCTGTAGGCTCATTAATAATACGCAATACTTCTAACCCAGCAATAACACCAGCATCTTTTGTCGCATTTCGTTGAGCATCATTGAAATAAGCAGGAACAGTAATAACAGCTTTTTTTACTTCATCTCCTAGATATGCTTCAGCAATTTCTTTCATTTTAACTAGAATCATAGATGAAATTTCTTCTGGAAGAAAACCTTTTTCTTCATTTTTGTAAGAGACATTAATAACTGGTCGCCCATCTCCTTTATCACTTACTTTAAATGGAAAATGTTTAATATCAGACTGAGTTTCAATATCATTAAATCTACGTCCAATTAATCTTTTAGCATCAAAAACAGTATTGATAGGATTAGTAGCAGCTTGATTCTTAGCTCCATCTCCAATAATTCTTTCAGAATCAGTAAATGCTACATATGATGGTGTTGTTCTATTACCTTGATCATTAGCAATAATTTCTACTCGATCATTTTGCCATACTCCTACACATGAGTATGTTGTTCCCAAATCAATACCGATAGCTCCCTCATACACCATTATATATGTTTATACATACAAGACAAGGCTTTAAATCAATTATATAATACTTTTAAGAAAAATATAATTTATTTTCTTTTACTTTTAGTTTTTTTGTTACATTTTTTATTTTTCTTCATATTTTTTGTTCTTTTGTTGATTTTTGTTTTTTTTGATTTTTTATATTTTCTATTTTTCTTCGTATATTTTTTTTTGCCTCCTAATTGTGGAATATAACTATTTATTAAAGATTTAATAGAAAAATTAGGAATTAATGTATTTGTAATTTGTTGTCTTGTATTTGGATCTGTTCTATTTCCTCTTGATAACCATTGTTGAATACTTTGTCTATCATATGTTTGACCAACTGAATTAACTACCGGATTTCTCATAATTTCTCCACCAATTGGGCATGTAATAATATTTAATACTTCTTGTGGAATTCTATCTAAAACTTCTTGTGGAATTTCTATAGGTTCAGGAACGGGCATTTCTGACGTAGGAGGTGTTGGTGGTCTCATATTATCATTATTATCATTAATAATATTATTGACTCTTCTAGTTATATTTTCATTATTATTATTTAATCTGTTTAAAATATCCATATTATATCTTATAAATTGCTGATATCTTGATTCTGCTTCATGATAACCATCATCACCAGGAAGATGTTCTTGATAATGTTCTTCTAACATAGTTTCAATAGTGTCTAATGCTGCGTTATTATTTATAATGGAAGCAATTTCTCTAGCGTTATCACTAATAGAATAATTACCATTAATAATATCTTGAACTATATCATATAAATAATCATGAAAATCTGCCATATATATATTATTTTTTATTTTTTTTTACTTTAATTGTAGATATTTCTTTTGGTTTCTCATTATTATATAGTTTCATATATTCTTCTTTTAATATTAATAACTCTTTTAACCATAAATCTTCATTGCTACTACTTTCTAAATCATTAATACTAGATGTAATTTCATCCTTTTCTTTTTTCATCTTTTCAATTGATTCTTCACATACACTATCCATTGGCATTTTTCTTAGATATTCATAATCATTACTATAAATATCATCATATTTCATTTTTTTTAATAAAGTAATAATTTCATCTTTCTTCTTCTTTCTTAAATCAATCTTGTTGTTAAGATTATCATTAATAAATCGCGTTTTATTAGAAATCAACTTTAAATCACTGTTTAATTTATTAAGTAAAAATTCCTTTCGAATTTTATAATATTCTAAACGTGTATCATAATAATCATCTATTATTTCTTCTGGACTATTGTATTTTTTAAGTTGTTCTTTATTATTAAATAGATGCATGTTTGTTGTAGATTGAATTGAATATAATTTCAAAAATTTATGAATTCCATTCATTCCATGTTCGATTTTTTTATCAATTAATTCTTTTAAGGTTCCAGGTTTAAATTCTATCATAAAATTAACAATCATATCTGTTGAATTATCATTAAAATCTTTTACAATACTATCTTTCTTTTTAGAGTCAATCAATGTTTCTAAAAATTCTTTGTAATCTTGGGTCCATGTTCCAATTGGCAATTCGTTAATCTTTACTTTATTCTCATTAATAATTTCATAACTACCAGTAATTAAATATTTTTTTCCATTATCTATTTTTTCAATATTACCTGTAAAACCCTGATAATAAGGATCAATTGTAATTAATTTATAATTAATATCTTTCTTAAGCATTAGTTCTATACGATTTATAATTTGTAAAGGATTATATGACATAATATCAGTGCTAAATCCTGTTCCAATACCTTTTGCTCCATTAATTAGAACAATAGGAATAATTGGAACATAGTATATTGGTTCAACTGATTGACCATCATCGCTTAAATAATTTAAAATATTATCATCAATAGTTGGATAAATAAGCCTTGTTAATTTATTTAGAAGTGTAAATATATATCTTTCTGATGCTGAATCTTTTCCACCGGCAAGACGAGTTCCAAATTGTCCCCTTGGTTCAAAAATATTTATATTATTACTACCTACATAATTCTGTGCCATATTAATAATAGCACCATTTAAACTAGCTTCTCCATGATGATATCCAGAATGTTCTGATACATAACCACTAAATTGTGCTACTTTAATTTCGCTATTTAATTTTTTCTTAAAAGCAGCAAATAAAATCTTGCGCTGACTGATTTTTAAACCGTCAATTAAATTAGGAATGGATCTGTCATTATCATATTTTGAAAAATGAATAAATTCTTTATCAATAAATTCTTTGTAAGTAACACTCGTTTGATTAGTATCTAGATACAATTCTCTATTATAATTACCTAACCAATCTTTTCTATCATCACTCCGTTTTTTATTAAAAACCATATCGATATACTCGCTACTTTCTTCATTATTCCAATTGAAATATATAATTTTCTTTTCTTTAAAATATTCTTTAAATTCTTTACCAGTGCTTGTGCCTAGACCTTTATAGTATTTAATATTCCACCCTTTAATATCATTCTCTTTTTTCCATTCTTCAAATTCACCTTCATTGTAAAATTGTTTCATTTGAGAACCTTTTGAAGCTTTTAAAATTGGAGTATTAATATATCCAATGAAATTTGGAATTTGTATTAGTGAATTCCACCCAGAGTCAAATAAATTAATTCCAAGACCTTTAATATGACTTCCATCTAAATCTTGGTCAGTCATAAAAACTACTTTTGAATATCTTAATTTTGTATTGACATCATCTTGGGTATATTTTTTTCCATGTTCTAAACCAAGAATTTGCTTAATTTCGTTTATTTCCTTATTATCTCCAATTTTTGTAACAGTTTCACCTCTTACATTGAATAATTTACCTTTCATTGGATAAACACCAATAAAATTACGATCTTCTTGTGATAATCCAGATATAATACCAGCTTTGGCTGAGTCACCTTCACAAAGAATTAACATACAATCCTTTGATTTTGTTGTTCCGGCATAATTGGCATCTACTAGTTTTGGAATTCCTCTAATATTTTTATTTTTACTTCCATCAGTTTTTTTCTGAGATTTGTTTTCCTTTACTTCAGTTATAGCACATGCCGAATTCATAATACCCATTTTACAAATATTATCAATAAATTTATCACTGACTTCACAAGAAGAACCAAATTTACTAGATGGGGTATTCATAAAATCTTTTGTTTGACTTTCATAAGAAGGATTTTCAATATCACATCGTAAGAATAAAGCAATATTTTCTCTTATAGCGCTTGGTTTAACGTCAACCTTCTTTTTATTTTTGATATAAAGTGTAATTTTCTTAATAATTTGATTCATAATATAATCAACATGTTTTCCACCTTTTGATGTATAGATACCATTTACAAATGACATTTGATAAAATTCTCCTTCTCCTGATAGTGCTATGACATATTCCCAGCGTTCATCTGGGCTTTCATACTTATGTTCCGTATCTGAAATAATCATTTTAACATATTGCTGAAATGTTTTAATTGGAACTAAGTGTGAATTTAATTTTACTTTTATATTTTTATTTGTAACTGCGGCAATATCGTAAATACGTCTCTTAAATAAATTAAGCATATCTTCAGTTAACCCATTTTTCAATCCAAGTCTTTTATAATCGGGTTTAAAACATACTTTTGTATATGGTTTTGTTTTACATTTTGTAATTTTTGGCTTATCAATAATATCTAAATTATTGTGAAATTCTTGAATATATTTTAATCCACGTTTATGATCAATAGTTTCAATTTTACTCCATGAAGACCAAATAAATACAAGTTTAATACCATAACCATTTTTTCCGCCAACAATTTTTTTTTCACTTTTATCATAATTAGTTGATGTTCTAAGATGAGCAAATATCATTTCTGGTATCCATAAATTATATTCAGGATGTTCTGCTATGTCAATACCATTTCCATCATTTGTGAATGTAATAATTCCTTGTTCATCAATGCTAATATCAATATATGTTAAAGGATTATTATTATTATCTGGGTTATTTTTAATAAGTTGCTCCATTCTTACGGCATGATCTCTACAGTTAACAATACATTCATCAAATAACTTATATAGACCAGCAATATAGGAAATATTTTTTTTTGTAATATTAGCAGAATCATAAATAAATTCATTAGCATCAACATTTTCTATAGAACCAATATACATGTCAGGATTATCTAAAATATGTTCTTTGTCACTTTTTTTTTGATATTTATTCAAATCATTAGATGCCATATGTAATGTTTTTATGTTTCAATCTTTAAATAATTTATTTTCAATTTTTAACTAAAATACCTAAAAATAAATAAAATTATGTAATTATTTATTTTTAATAAATTTTTAGTGTTTACGAGTTTTTTTACCACCCATAAATTTTTTAATTCTTTTTAAAGCAGCGATTCTTCTGGTAGCAAGCATACTTTTTGTTCCAACACCACCTTTTTTACCTTTAGTTTTGCCTTTTTTTCCTTTACCTCTTCCTCTTCTACGTGTTAAAGCCATTATATATTAATTATATATTTTATTTTTACTTTTATAGATATTTAGTTTTTTCTAGATTTTTTGCCTTTTCTAGATTTATTAGCTTTTTTGGATTTTCTCATAGATGTTCCTTGTTTGACAGCACCAAAATTGCCTTTTTTGGTAAAGTAACCATATTTTTGTAAACGTTTTTCTTTTTTGGCTGTTTCATGTTTTCTTTTTGATACAATACGACCATGTTTGTTCATGTATAAGTGATCTTTTTTAAGATTTCCAGCAGTTTTGTAAGCAGTTCCGTGCCATACTTGAGCGCGCGAACCAATTAACATGTCATATACTTTACCACCGATGTGGTATTTGTTGTCAGATCCTTTCATGTGTTTTTTAACCATTTATATTTTATATTGAGATAATTTCCTAAACATAAAATATTTTTATCTTTTATTAAAATTTATTTCTTATAGGGGTGCCACTACCGCCCGGAAAACCAGTATATCTACCATAAACATTTAAATTATTTTTAACAAAAACAGGTTTACCGTGTATTGGTCCAAAAATAGTATTATTTATACGAGAAGCACAAAGACGTGCTTTATTTAAATGACTTCCATCAAGTAAATAAGAACCAGCAGTCCAAGAACGTTGGAATCCATTACCATGTTCTACTTTTGGAGGACATTTTCCACATTTATCTAAAGAAGCAGAAAATTTTCTAGCATTTAGGTTTATAGTATATGCAATATCTGTGGCAACCATTAACTATATTATATAGTTATTTTATAATTAATTATTAAATAAATGGTAAATATCTCATAACATTATTATCATAAGCTGTTACTTTAAAAGCATCATTATATCCTTCAACATAAACTGTATCTCCATTATATATATTGTCGCATCCTTGTTCACTCATACATCTTCTATTTTTAAAAGTAATAGGTAACTTAATCATGTTATTGCTTTCTGAAAGTGTATAAAAGTTCCATCTATCTCTATTTGTTATTAAAGGTTTACCCATTAATGGCAATATTGTTTCTTTTCCGCCTTTTCTAGTTAAAATTCCTATTTGGCGATAATTAGTATCAACTGATTGTGTTTGAATATTAATAGGAACTTTATTTGGAGAATTAACATAGTCCATTTGAAAAATACGATCATCTCTCACGGGTGGTTGATAAGGATTCATTAAAACATCATTGCTAATATTTGAAAATGAAAAAGAAGGTCTTGGAAATAGTCCAGTTAAATTAGATAAATTAGGAAACAAAGATTGATTAGAACGATTTGTATTTTCTCTCTTAATATCTATATTGTAATTGATATTTTGATCGTTATTTTTTCTATTATTTGAATTATTATTTATAAAATAAAAAAGAAAAAAGACGGTTAAAATAGAAAGAATTACTAAAGTAACTGTCATATTTTCAATACATATTACACCTGGGGGGCATTTTCCGGCCATATATATTTATATAATAAAATATAATTATATAATATATAATGGTTAATGTTCCTCAAAGATATATACCAAAACATTTATCAAAGATAGATAAAAAAAGATTAAAAAAGGAATTATTAAAATCAAGAAAATTATATAAAAAAGGTAAATATCATACAAGAAAGAAGATAAAAGGTTTTAAATCTAAAAAATCAAATCATATTTTAAATGCTCAAAAAATATATAAAATTAAAAGTATTAAACCATCTAAAGATTTAGTTAAAAAAACAAAATGTTCCATGAAAACATTAAAAAAAATAGCAAATAAAGGGAGAGGAGCTTACTATTCATCTGGTTCACGTCCCAATCAAACTGCTGAATCATGGGCTCGCGCTCGTTTAGCTAGTGCTATAACCGGTGGCAAAGCATCAGCGGTCGATATAAATTTATTGAGAGAAGGCTGTAGTAAAAATAGTAAAGCTTTAAAAATGGCTACAAAAACATTAAAAAAAATGGGGTCAAGATATGGTAGTAGAAAAGTTAAGCAAGTAAGATTAAAAGGTGGTGAGAGAATAAAAGTTTTGAAATGTTCTATTGAGAGATTAATAGATAATAATTATAAATTAATAGCTGGGAGAAGAAAATATATTACAAGATTTTTTAATTTTAATTCATTAGAAAATAATAAAGAATTTGAGCATATTATAAATAATTTACAAGTCCATAGTCTATGTATACAAATAGCAAGAATGGAAGATATGTTTTTAAAATTATCAAAACAAATTATTTGTAAAATAAAATCAACAAATAATTGTTTATTCTCTCAACAAATGTTTGAAAAATTACGAAAAATTAATAATACTTTGAGAGAAAAATTAAAGGTTGATATTAATTATAATCAAATTATTATTAATGATATTCTCTCGCGTAATATAAGTAATTTAACTATTATTGATAAATATAATTGTTAATGTAATTAAAGTATAAAATTAATTATATATAATTTCATTAATTATATAATTAATCACTGGAAGTTAATGTCAAAAATTGGATAATATAGAGAAACATATTAATTACATCAAGATATAAACTCATAGCAGCAAGAATGAAATCATCAATACTATATTTATATTTGATATGTTTTTTACCTATAATCATTTGCATATCAAAAACAATAAAACAAGCAAAAACTAACGCTCCACCACCTGAAATAATAATTTGAATAATTGTATTATGAAAAAATATATTTATAATACCAATCAAAATTAGAGACATAAAAACAGCAAAAATATATGTATAATATTCCGTAAAATCTGTTGTGGCAATAAAAGAATATAAAATTAATGATGTTGTAGTTCCTGTTGTTACAATAATAGAAATATATAAAACATTACTTTTAATATATAAACTAGTAATACCAAGCGAATAAGATATTGCTAATACAAATAGAGAATAAATTATATACTTAGAAGGTGTTTTGCGGAGTAAATCTTCACAACATAAACAAACAAACATTGTAAAAAAAGTGGTTGATAGTGATAAAATATATAATGCTTCTCCAAGTTCACTTTTAACAAAAGTATCAATAGTAGGTATATTTTTAAAGCCAATACAAAACCCAAGAGTGGTAAAAAGAGTTAATGAAAATGTAAAAAGAGTTTTTCTTACAAATTTTTTTCTTAGTCTTTTATCTTCAATTTGATCAAAACTACTATAATTATTAAAATTATTATTATTATTTTCGATTGTGTTATCGTAAACCGGGTACATTATCATTTACAATTAAATATTTTAACTAATATTTAAATATATTATTTAATACAGTTAACATTATAATGATAAAACACTATAAATTTTAATTTATAAAAGGATTTTTATTTCCTTGTAATTTAGATATTTGTATATTTTTCTTTTTTTCTCTCTCTGTGGGAGGATATTTCTTATTCCATTGATGTAATAATTTTTCGTCTATAATTTTATCCATATTATTTTTACCATATAAATTTGACATATATAATATAGATCTAGCGATTTCACCTCTAGATGATTCAATTGGTATAAATATTTTTAAAGCGCAATTTTTATAATTATATCTTTTACTATCTAAATTATTATTATCATTAATTTGAATGCTAATCATATTATTATTTAATTTGTATAAAGAATAAATAATAGGAGAGGAATCAGTATATTTATAATTACTTCGATGAACATTATAAAAACCACTAGTAATCCCCAAATTATGTAAGTCATGTTTTGAGTGTAAATTATTTTTTAAAAATGATTTTGGCCAAATATGTTCAATAGTATAAATATTATATAAATTATCTTCATTATAAGAAGTATTATATATATCCCAAACGTCTAAAGAACCTTTATTAATATAATTTCTTATAGATTTTTGAGATAAATAACATGAAGGAGGATTTGTATGAATATGTCTAATAGATATATAATTAATCAATGGATAAAATAATCTACGAACAAACATTTTGTTTATTAAAATAATAAAATAAAAAAGTATTTTTGATTATTAATTTATTAATAAAAATTAATAAAAATAGATATTTTATTAATCTTTCATAAGTATTTAAAAAATACGCATAATAGATAATTATATGTCAAATAAAGAAAACAATATATTAACAATTCAAACTGTTCAAATTGCCCCTTTTAGAACTTTAATGACAGCATTAAAGGATATATTATTAGAAACTAATATTACATTTCAAAGTAATGGAATAAAAATTGTTAATATGGATAGAACACATACTATTCTAGCTCATTTATTTTTAGATGCTAAAAATTTTGAATTATTTGAGTGTAAAAGTGAGAAAATAGTTATAGGTGTTAACATGTTTCATTTATTCAAATTAATTAATACAATAGATAATGATGATACACTAACAATTTATATTGAAAATAGTGATTATAGTGATGGTATTGTTCATTATCTAGGTTTAAAATTTGAGAATGGTGATATTAAACAATGTAAAACGCAAAAATTAAGATTAATAGAACCAGACCAAGAAGAATTAGAGTTACCAGAAGTAAAATTTGCTTCTGTATTGAATTTACCATCTAGCGATTTCCAAAAAATAATTCGCGACTTATCATGTATTTCTGATAAAATAGAAATAAATTCAGTTGGTTCAGAATTGATTTTTAGATGTCAAGGGCAATTTGCTAGTGCTGAAATTTGTAGAACTGAATCTGATGGAGTTATGGAATTTATCCAAAAACAAGATAATAGTAAAATTATTCAAGGAGAATTTTCATTGAAGAATTTAGGTTATTTTATTAAATGCACTAATTTATGTAGTCAAATAGAAATATACTTAGAAAATGATCTACCATTAGTTGTAAAATATAATGTAGCATCGCTTGGTGAAATTAAATTATGTTTATCACCTTTACCAAAATAATTACATGTGTTTTTTAAAGAAGCATTCATTTGGAAATAATCCATCTATATTTTTAATAATATTAGGATCTGTATTATCACTATTAGAAATCCAAATTTTGATTATACAAAAATTCTTTTTTGGAGATATAGTTATACCATTAATATTATTATTTAAAGAATCATTTTCTGATAATGTTTCACCCATTAATGAATATGATAAATCTTTCCAAATTTGAGCAACAAATTTATTATTAATTTTATATGAAAAACATCCACCATTACGATTTTGTTCATCTTCCCAGACTGGTGTTATACCTTCTTTCATTATAAATAACATACAATATTTAATTATATTTTCTGGCAAATTTTCATATAAAGTTAATATATATTCAACTGTATCAAATGTAGTTATATTTTTATAACTATTTAAACCCCAATCAGTCTCATTTGGTAAATGAGTCCAAAGAGTCCATTTGTTTTTTAAGTAATGTAAATTCTCAATACTTTTTGCCATCAATATAATATAAATTATGATAATATTATTTATATTATTTTATAAATAATATTAGAATTGTATAATATCAAAATTCTTTTTTTTAAGAATAATATAATTATTACTATAAATTTGATATTTATTCATTAAATTATCATAAAGTTCAATATACATTGATGAATCATAATCAATATTTAAAAATCTTTTACAAAACCATTCCATAAAAATTTTATCAAATAATTTATTATTTTCTACATAAAAGTAATTATTTTTATTTTTTATGATATTCGTAATATCATATTCTTTATTATTATGAAAAAGTTTTACTAAGATAAATTTATATTCACTAAGTTGTGGTTGATAATTTAATAGAAATACTTTTTTGTTTATATTATAAAAATGAGTTTTTGTAAATAAATTATATGTAAGTAAATCATCTAATAGATATTTATAAATTATAAAATCATAATCAAAAATTACATTAGAATCATCAAATTCTATGTAACTTTTTACATAAAATAAATTTTGTGTTTTTTTATTTTTTTTTAATTTGTTATATAATTTATTAGAATAAAATAGAAAATATGTATAGAATTTTATAAGTAAAAAATATATATTATTTAATAATATGATTAGTTTATTCATATTATTATTATTAATGTCTTATCTTTTTAAATTATAAATTTTTTTTAATTATGTTCTTCATATTATTCTTCTGATCTTCTATCAGTTTTATTTCTAATTTGTTTGTAATTTTTATCATCTTGTTCATCATAGTAATTATTATTTGTATAATCATAATAATCATCATATTTGTTATTATTTTTATCTTCTTTTTTATCTTCCTTTTTATGATGTTTTTTATCAACTTCTTCATAATAATTATTTAATAATTCACCGTCATCACTATTATATGATGATGGTTGTCTTTCTGGTTCATAATATTTTACTTCATAATCTTCTATTCTACCTCTTGATGGTGTTAATCCAAAAGTAAATAATAATATAGATGTTATTAATGTCATAAAAATAAAAGGAATAAAAACTATCATCCAAGATACAACTCCTAAACCTTTTTCACACAAAATATTTAAAAGTATTGTAAAAACAATCATTACTATAAATTTAAGAAATGCTGTATTATATAATTCTTTAAAAATATCTATTATTATTTGTGTTAAAGAAAAAACTAAATATATTAACGCTGGACCACATAAATTATTAATTAACATATATTATATTAAAAGAATAAATAATTAATCAAAAATAGCTACTCCATTTTTATCAAAAATTCCTACCTTGTCACCAATATCTTCATCATCTAAACATTGGTAAATAGTTCCATTTTTTTCACTATCTGTGTAATAATTTTTTCCTTGAATTTCAACTAGAAAAACTTCTTCTTCATCATCATCACTATTGTCATCATCTTTATTTTTTTCACCAACAATACTTTCTTTATCATCTTCTTCTTCCTCTTCTTCAACTTCTTCTTTATCATCTTCTTCTTCCTTTTCTTCAACTTCTTCTTTATCACCTTCTTCTTCCTCTTCTTCGACTTCTTCTTCAACTTCTTCTTCTTCTTCTTCTCCTTCTTCACCTTCTTCTTCTTCTTCTTCTTCTTCTTCTTCTCCTTCTTCTTCTTCACCTTCCATTTTAGAAGTATCATTTGCTTTAATATTTTTATCTTCTTCTCTTTCTACTTCATCATGATGTTCACTTTCATCACTTTCATCAGTTTCATAATCTTTTTCACCCTCGTCTCTTCCTTCTGGAGATACATTTTTTTTATCTTCTTCTTGAGAATTATTAATAATAATATTATCACGATTTTCTATAGAAACAATATTATTATTACTCTCTAATATTTCATAATCACTAATACATAATTCAATTTCTTTAGATTCTTCATGTAGAATAATATTATTTTGTATTTTGTTTTTTAGTTCTAAATTTTCAATAATTAATTTTTTATTAGATTCTTCAAGTAATTTATATTCAGGCATAGATTTTAAAATTTCATTAATAATATTATTTTTCATATGAATATTATCTACAACTTTTAATAAAGGTTCCATATCTTTTTTAAAATTTTCAGACCATTTATCGATAACATTTGAAAAAATTGTATGAATACTTTCGTTACTATTCATATGTTTATTTATATTAATTATATCTATTTAATATCATTTAAAAAATATTATAAATAGTAATATAATGATAAATGAAAAAGTATTTGAAGAAATGGCGTTAATGGTTACACGTCAAACCGAGATATCTTTAGAAGAAGCTAAGGAAAAATTAAAAGAAAATAATTATGATTATATCACTGTTATTAAAAATGATATGGGAATAGAGAAGAAAAAGGATAAAGATCCAGGAACAATAAATCAAAAAATTTATAAAGAAATAAGAACATTAATGGATGATGGTTGTAAAAGTTATAGAGCTAAACAAGAATATGAAAAGAAAAAACAAGAATATATAGAAAAAATGCAAAAACAAATAAATACTATGAAAAATAAAAAACTAGAAAATATTGAGGAAAAAGATGAACCTGAGATACAGGAAGATGAAGAGTAGATTTGTCAAATTATAAAATAATTTATTTTATTTTTATTAAATTATTTTAAATTAAAATTTTCACTTAATATATTGTTTTTTGAAATAGTTGTATTTTTTTTCATAATAGAATTATTTTGTAATCCTTTATTTAAATAATTATTATCATTGTTTTCATCATATAATTCTGGTAATATTCTAGTTAGTGGTTTATCTACAATTAAAAGTAATCTTTCATTCTTTAATAATTTTCTATATTCTTGAATAGTTAAATTACCATAAAATTTCTCTAATGTATAATAAGGATTTGGAGCAGGTTTAATATTTTTGTTATAATTATATATTTTACAATAAATATTATTTAATAACTGATATCTTTCAAAGCGAGATGCGTTATCAATGTCTTTATCATTCATAAGAAAAGCACATGCGCATTCTGGACTACAAAAACATCCATATACATTATATGAATTATTTAATTCATATTTTGGAATATATATAGGTGTATTATCAAAATCATATGTACACCAAAAACAAGCCGATTTTTTATCACATACATTATTTGTATGTAAATTATATGATAAAGCTTCTATTTTTTCATGTATACTTTTACTGTTATCGGAAGTATTTTTATCATTATGTAAATCATTATGTAAATCATTATCATTATCTGTATCATAATTAGTTGAATATGTAATGTTTTGCTTTTTATTTATTACTTCATAATTTAAATCTGCAATTTTAGTTTCGTTAAATTGAAAATGTTCAATATTTTCATCATAATTTTTATTGTCAATATCACTCGAACTACATTTCAAATGTAAAATAATATTATTTTTTTCATTAATAACTGAATTAATACTATTAATTTTTGGGAATATTTTTCCACCTCTAGGTTTTCTTCCTCTCTTTTTTGGTTGTTTAATTTCATTGTCTTCTTCCTGTTTTTCTAATTCTAAATTTTTCATCATTTCAAGTTCTTTCTTTGATTTTCTCCCGCGTTTCTTTTTTTCAAGTAAAGGATTAGAATCCATTTTTAATTTAATAAAAAAAAATTAATTTAAATACTTTTAATAAATGTTTTAAGATTAATTATAAGAATTTACCTTGAATTATAACATTTTCTACATAATGGAATATAATTTTCAACACCTATAACCTCTTGTCCTTTTTCATTTGTAATTCTAAAAGTAAATAGCGAAGGCATGCTACAAACATTACACTTTCCTTTTAATTTTACAATATAATCAGAGTAAGGTATTAAATCCCACATATCACCAAATTTTTCTCTCTTAAAATCTGAGTCTAAACCACAAATAACAACGTTTTTATTATATTCTTCAACTAATTTAATAATACTTTCTTTTAAATCGGGAAAGAATTGAGCTTCATTTATAAAAATATGTGTTCTTTTTGAAAAATTTTTATCATGATATATTTCTGATAATGTTATTATATTAATAGAAGGAATTTGATTAGAATTATGAGAAATAATTTTATTATTTCCATAGCGAGTATCTTTATAATAATTAAAAGCAATAATATTTTCTTCATCTACTTGTTCTTTACATGTATTATACTTGTTGATAAGTAATTCTGTCTTGCCTGAAAACATTGGTCCCATAATTATCTCAAGTGTTCCCATACTTTATTATAAAAATAATGTTTTATTTTTAATTAAATTTAAAATCAATTTAAATTTAATTTTAATAATAATTTTAAATGATAAATAATAAAAATAATATTCCATGGGTAGAAAAATATAGACCAAATAATTTTGATGATATTGTTCTAGATAATTATAATAAGGAAATATTTGAAAATATGTTAAAAAATAATTATATACCAAATCTTCTTTTATATGGCCCCCCAGGTTCTGGAAAAACAACAACTATTATTAATTTAATAAATAAATATCAAAAAAATAATAATGAAGTTAATAAAAGTCTAATAATACATTTGAATGCCTCAGATGAGAGAGGAATAGATATAATAAGAAATCAAATAAATAATTTTGTTAATAGTAATTGTCTTTTTATAAAAGGTTTACGATTTGTAATATTAGACGAAGTAGATTATATGACAAAAAACGCACAGCAAGCATTAAAATATTTATTAGAAGATAATAAAAATAATATTAGATTTTGTTTAATTTGTAATTATATAAGTAAAATAGATTCTGCTTTACAATCATTATTCATAAGAATAAAATTTAATGAATTACCAAAAAAAGATATAATATATATGTTAAATAATATAAAAAATAATGAGAAATTAAATTGTAATAATAGCACTTTTGAAAATCTATATAATTACTATAAATCTGATGTTAGAAGTATGATAAATCATCTTCAATCAAAAAAAAATGATAAGATATTAAATAACAAAAATTATGAAGATATAACAAAATATGCAAAAAGCAATGATTTAAATAATTTTATCAAATATTTAAATAGTATAAGTAACAATTATAATATTGATAAAAAAAATATTATAAAAAATTACTCTTCTTATATAATTTTTGATTTTAAAGATAATATTATAGAATATATAGATAAATTTAAATTTATTATACATAATTTAGATATCAATATTAATTACATAATATCATATTTATATTTAATTATCAACAAATACTTGTAAATTTTCATAAATTTTAATTCTAGCTTCTAATCTAGATTTCCATTCTGAAGGAGGAGAGAATTTGCTAGGATTAAAAGTATTAAAATCTAATAAACATTCATCTACATTATTGTTTTCTGTTTGTTTTTTCTCATTATTTTTTTTTACTATTTTAATAGGAAGCGATTTTGGTATAACAGGTTCTTTATATTCATTTGAATAATTATTCATTTTAAAATATAATTAGAAAATAATTGAAATATAATTAAAAATAAAAAATTAATTATATTAAAATGGACGAAGTTTTGGAAGAAGAATGGGAAAAATTTTTATTAAATGATAATATTAATACTATTAATAACATAAATATAAATAATCAAAAAGATATTCCTAAATCAACTGAATTATATATTTCAACAAAAACAAAAATATCCTATTTGTCTATTCCAATAAATCTATACGAAATATTTTGGAAAATTCCAATAACAGAATATAATATTCCTAAAGTTGGTATAATCAAAAAGCAGATGAAGTTCAATTTTACAAATAAAGAAGATATTGAGATTGTTGAAAAAAAATTAGAAAAATTAAAATATGTTGAACAAAATATTATAACACAAATTATGAATCCAGAAGGTAGAATAAAATTTAAAGATATTCGCAAAATTAGTATTGGATTGTGTAAAAAAGATATTGTAAGTTATAGAACAAAAAAAAAGAGTGCATTTTATAATTGCTTTGTTTTGATAATGAGACTTTTATATAATGGTGTTTTTAGAGAGATACATGTTAAGGTATTTAATACTGGTAAATTAGAAATTCCTGGAATTCAAAATGATGAATTATTAACAATTGTATTAGACAATTTAATAGAAATATTAAAACCACATATTTTTGATAGTAATTTACATTATTTAAAAGAAAAAACAGAAACTGTTCTTATTAATTCAAATTTTAATTGTGGATATTACATAAATAGAGAAAAATTATTTGATATTTTAAAATATAAATACAAAATAAATAGTTCTTTTGATCCATGTTCATATCCAGGTATTCAATGTGAATTTTATTATGATATAGAGAAAGATGATAATACTGGTAGACAAATTAATAATATAGATATTACCAATAATTCAGAAAATATTTTTAAAATTTCATTTATGATATTTCGAACAGGAAGTGTTTTAATTGTTGGTAAGTGCGATGAAGATATTCTATATGATATTTATAATTTTATTAAAAAAATCTTAGAAGATGAATATTCAGAGATAGTTACAAATAATATTGACACTCGCACTCTAGTAAAAAAAAAGAAACAAGTTAGAAAAAAAATAATTTATGTTAATGAGTAGTTATGAAATATTTCAAATTATAATGAATTTTTAATTTACATTTATAAAATTTTTCCTTTTTATTTTTTTAATTATATTTTGAAGATTTACTATGAAATTTTCACTATTATTACTATATTTATTTAAAAAAATTTCTATTATATCTATTTTATAATGTAAATCAATATCAGTATTATTTATAAATAAAAGTTCTATTAACTTTTTTAACATAGATAATATTTTATTTTGAAGATTTTTATAAATATTTTCATCATTTATATTAATAAAATCATCAATAATTTTTTTACTCAATAATATATAATTATTTATATTATCTAAAATTTCTCTATTATCTTTTTTGATAGAAAAATCTTTTCTTATATCATTATTGATTTCAAATATAGTTTTTTTGTATACAAATAAAGTAGCATCTTTAGAATTTAATTGTAAGAAATTATTATTTTCATTACCAATTTGCGTAATAAATTCAATATAATAAATAAAAGATTTTTGTGTATGATATAGCACTAATTCTATATTATTTGTATATAGCAACAATATTTTGAATATATTATTTATACAATTTACTCCATTAATTATTATATATTTATAATACCGATTATAAATATTAAAGTTACACTCTTCTAAATGTTTAAAATATTCAGTAAGAATGATCAAATATTTGTCTAATATATTTTCAACATTATAATTTATATTTTGCTTATAATTATCATTATTAGTAATACTATAACTATTTTTATTAATAGACATAATATATATATATATTATTTAAAATATTAGAATTATAAGTATTTAAAGGTTATATAATTTTACTAATATAAATGGCTGAAGAAAAAACAAGTTTCCGCTTACCACCAACTTCTATTTGGGAATCAATTGCAAAACTTTCTATTGTTGAAGATAAACCAATTATGTTAGATTACTGGAAAGATTCACTTGAAAAAAAAGTTGTTATTGGTGTAAAAGAAAGTTCCGATGAAAAATTATTAGTAAAAAATTCAGAAGAATATACTAGCCCTATTGTTAACTTATTAAAATCAGGTGATGTATTAATTATCTGCACAGAAAATTCTATTTACTTAGTTTCTTCTGAAATTAAAAAAAAGTATATTAAAAATTAGATTTACAAAAATAATATATTATTTTTTATATTATTTTTCATATTTTCATATTTTCATATTTTCATATTTTCATATTTTCATATTTTCATATTTTCATATTTTCATATTTTCATATTTTCATATTTTCATATTATCATATTATATTGCTTTTTATAGCATATAAATCTGTATATTTTTTTGCTGTTTTTAAAAATTCTTCTTTATTATTTATATATTGATTTGCTATTTCTGGCATTAAAGGATCGCTTGGATTTTGATCATCTAGTAAAGATGATATACTTAATAGTATTTTATTTACAGTTAACGCTGGACTCCACATATCTTTTAAAATATCTAGACAAATTCCACCAGAAGTATTAATATTACAATGATATATTTTTGTTAAAAATACAATTTTTGGTGGTTTGAATGGATAATCTTGTGGAAATTCAATTCTTAATTTAAAGATACCATTATGATATGGACTATTTTCAGGAGCAATTATTTTAGCCTCCCATGTAAATAAATCATTGTCATTTAGTAAATATGCCGAACAATTAGGTAATGGATTTGAAAATAAATCACCTAATTCTTTTTTTAATCTCATAGTTGTGGTCATATATGTATATTAATTATTATAATAGACATATGTATTTAAATAGATTTGCTATGATAAATGATTGAATAATTCTTCTAATTTATTAGCAGTATTTTTATCAATATATTCAGGATAAGCAATATCAAAAATAATTATTAAATTACCCTTCATATTATCACGTTCCATTCCAAAATTTTTTATAATTTTAGTTGTCATTGGATGAATTATATTACCTTTTTCATTATTTATTACAATATTTTCATTATTCAAAAATTGTATATTGAATTTAAAACCACATAATGCTTGTTTTAATGATATATTTTTATGATAATATAAATCTAAACCACTTCTTGAAAAATTAAATGTTTCATTAATATTTATTACTACTTTAATGTCTCCTTTTAAATTATTTATGATATTGCCCTTTTTTTCTAATAATATAATTTCATTATTATCTATACCTTTTGGTAAAGTTACATATATAGTCTCATATTCAGTATAATTACTATTAATTATTATTTTACTTCTTTCAATATTTATAGGAATCATATAACCACTATAAGATTCTTTTAGTGTAATATTTTTATTAATTATTATATCTTGAGGTATTTCTTCGTTATTTCTTTCATTATTTTTAGTATATATTTTTTTATTTGTATCAACACTTCTTACTCTATTTACATTATCTACATTATCTACATTATCTATATTAATATTATTAAAATAACTAATTTTATCATGATTATGTATGAAATAATTATATGCTTCATTTAAAATTTCTATATTTTTGTTATTATTTTTATAATATTCAAGAGTTTTTTTTCTATAACTTTTTTTTATTTCATCCAGTGATGTATTTTGACTTATATTTAATATTTTATAGTAATCCATTATATTAAATAATATAGATTAACTTAAATACTATTTTAACTAATATTATAATGGATGAACCCTTCATTTTTAAATATAAACCAAAAACATTAAATGAATTTTTATCAAATAATAATTTAAAAGAACTAATTAATAGTTACATAAATATAGATGAACTAAATATTATATTATTAGGTGATTCTGGTTCTGGAAAAACTACATTAATAGAATGTATCTTAAAACAATATTATAAAGATAATATTCTAGATTGTGATATATTAGTTATAAATTCTTTAAAAGAACAAGGTATCAGTTTTTATAGAAATGAAGTTAAAAACTTTTGCCAAACAATAACTTTGTCTGATAAGAAAAAAACAATAATAATAGATGATATTGATACTATAAATGAACAATGTCAGCAAGTTTTTAGAAATTACATAGATAAATATAGTAATAATATCAATGTTATAATGTCATGTTCTAATATTCATAAAATAATCGATACATTAAAGACGAGAGTAAGTATTTTAAAAATAGAACCTATTAATAAAAATATAATAGATAAGATTGTTACAACAATAATATCAAATGAAAAAATAAAAATAGAAGATTCTGTTAAAGAAAAATTATATCAAATAAGTAATTATTCTATTAGAAATATAATTAATTATTTAGAAAAAATTAAATTATATAATAAATCAATAACTGAAGAAAATTTGTATATATTATGTTCAAATATATCATATTTTTCTCTAGAAAATTATACTAAATTATGTATACAAAATAATTTTAATGAATCATTAAAAATACTTTATAATTTTTATAATGTTGGATATACTTTAATGGATATTTATGATGAGTATTTTATTTATATTAAGTATTCTAATATTCTAGATAATAAACAAAAAATTATAATTAATAAAATATTGTGTAAATATATCTCTATCTTTTACAATATTCATGAAGACCCTATAGAACTAGCTTTTTTTAATAAAGAAATTATTCAACATATATTAAAATAATATATAATTTCTATTAATATATTATTTTAATATATTAATAGATATATGAGTTCGCAAATATTTAAAAAGATATATCCAAAAGAATCTTTAATAAATTTTATATCTAAATTTGCTTATAATAATAATAATAATTATTATTTGATTAATAAATCATACTATAAACGAGCAATTTTTTTAGATATAATTAAAGATTTTATTGATGATGTAAAAGATTATTATCATGTATCTAAACGTAAATATGTTGATAATGTTGATAATTATTCAAAAATTATGACTATAATTAGACAGTTGTGTAAAATAAATAATATTAATTTTGTATCAAAAATAATTTATTCAAAATCTACATATGATATAACATATTATATATATCAATGACCAGATAATAATATATATTTACCTATATTTGTTTCACTTTCAAGAACCTGTTTTTCATTAAGTCGAGCAAACCATTGAAAATTAATTCTATTAACTATATCATACCATGGAATATATAATCCATATGCGTCTTGATGAATATCTAAATACGTATTGTTTATTAATTCATCAACTATAACCATTTTTCCATTAGCGTCTTTTGTTCCAATATATAATCCATCTATTTTCATTATATTATTATTTTCTAACCATAAATTAGCTGTTCCAAGAAAATCTTGTTCTGCTACAAAATCTTTTGAATTTAATATAGTTAAATAATTTATATATTTTTTCATATTTTCTGATTCTTGCTTACATCCAATAAAGTTAGATTGCATAATAAATTTACTTTCATTGGCGCTCGATGTTCTATTTACAAACTCAAAAGAAAACATATCACTTTTACATAATAAACTGTAATATAATTCATATAATGATTTAAAACAAACAAATGATGAGGGAACTAATAAACCACCATAATAATAAAGGGTATTCATTAATGCTAAATTTCGCAAATGATATTTAATTGGCAGGGCAACTTTACTTAAATCAATATTCCAATTTGGAATAATATTTTTAAAAGATTCATCATCAACTATAATAATATTAAAATCATTTTTACATTTATTTATTATACTATTAATTGTAAGATTTTGAAATGGCATATTTAAATCATTACTATTTCTAGAACCAAAATTTAACCATCTTCTTTGGTTTTTACTTGGAATTACATTATTGCTATTTTCAACATATATCCATAATAAAGGTTTTGAACTTTCTAAATTATCATTATTTATTAAATATTTATTAACATATTCAATATGTTTTTTCATTTCACTGTTATTTTCGTTATTTAATAATTTATGATAGTAAATATTTATAAATAAAAAAATTACAATAAATAATACATAGTAATAATTATTCATATATATTATTTACTTATATTTTCTTTTAGATTTTTTATATTTTCTTTTTGTTTTATATTCTTTCTTTAAATTTTTACATTTTTTAGATTTTTTATATTTTCTTTTTGTTTTATATTCTTTCTTTAAATTTTTACATTTTTTAGATTTTTTGTATTTTCTTTTATTTTTTTTCTTGGTTTTTTTACCATTTCCAATTTGTGAATATTTTCTTTTACTTCCAGTTAATCTCTCAGTATGTATTTCCTTTGGTTCTATATATGGATTTTCATCAACTGGTCTACATCCAATTATAGATACTTCAAAATAATCTGTATTATAATAATTAATTGTATAATTTCTAATAATACGTAATAACTCTTCTAAAGTATAAGTTCTTCTTAAATCAAAACGAAATATAGGTGCATCTAAATTACTACATACATATATACCAAAAAGTTGCTGTTCAATTTCATTTGTAGCAGTATACTCAGTATTATCTATTTCTTCACCATATTTTAATAATTCTTTCACTATAATATTTTTGTTACACATTCTATTCATTTGTTCAATTAAATATTCTCGATTATGAATATATCCAAGCATTACATTTCCTCTAGTGCAAAAATAATTTATATTACATTTATAAATATTTTGAAATGTAGCATATGATCTTACTTGACCATGTCCAACTATTATATAATGTGGCAAAATTTCAGGTCTTTTGTAACTTTTCATAACATCTAATTTGTATTTTTTTTCCATTGGTTCTTCATATTCTTCGTAATCTGGCAAATCATCTACTTCTGACATATATATTAAATACTTATTTTATTTGACGTAAATTTTTCCACCATTCGTTATTTACTTTATTATTTTTTTCATTTTCTAAAGCTAGATTATAAGCTCGATTTATATTTATTTCTTCATCATTATTTTTCATATTATGTAGATAATTATTTGCTTGTTCGAGAGAAAGCGGTGTTATATTTTGATTGTTTCTATGATCATTTATTTGTTGTAAATTATTAAATATATTTTGCTTATCTATATCTTCCTCAGTTACAGGTATAACACTTTCTATATATGCTTTTTTAACATCATCATACCGAAAATTTCCAAATATGTCTGATGAATATTCTTGTATTTCTGTAGATCCTAATATATTATTATCATGTAATTCTTGAATACTTTTTACTTCTTCTCTCTTCACTATGCTTCCTAACTCCTTCTTTTTTTCATAAATATCTCGTTCCATATTATTTTTTGTAGTAGTTCTATAATCCATATTTTCTTCTGATTTTAACCATTCTTCATAACCATTATTAGTGTTTTTAATATTTAATTTTTCAAATTCTTTATTAAACCATTCATTGAAATTATCTTTTTTTAATATTTTTTCTATTAGTAATTTATTATTTTCATCTTCTTCAATATAATACTCAGTATTTTTATCATCTACTCTACTCTTAAAATTATATATTTGAAAAAGTATTTTATATGCTGATGAAAAAAATAAAAAATATTTTTTGTCTAATTTTGATTTATCTGGATGTGTTTTTAATACAATTTTTTTAGCATTTTTTAAATCTTCTTCAGTAAAATTATTTTTTAATTTAAATAAATTCAAAAGATCATTTAAATTATAATTTTCAATATTTAAATCAAGATTTTCTAACATTTATTATTTATATATTTTACAAAAATAATTTTTATATATTAATATTCTCAAAATTATTATAGTTGGAATTATACAAACACTAAAATTTATAAAATGCTTTACTTGAATTTTTGTTAAACTTATATTAAATAAATTATATATTAAATCATGAATGTATTCTTTTTTATTTTTATGCATTTTACTTAGATGACAACCTTCAAATATCAACCAATATATAGTTATTCCTATTGGAGCTAAAAATAATTTGTAATCAAGTATAAATTTTAATGGTAAAAATGGTAGTAAAACAAAACTTAATGTTACTAGATAATGTAGATACAAAAAAATTTTCATATATATTATTTAATATATTTTCTTATTCTATTAAAAAAATTATTAATTTCATTATGGTCAGAACCAGATACTGAATCATCTGGTAAAAACCATTTGTCATGCGTATTTTTGCCATAATATACCATTAGTTTTGGTATTCCATTTATCTGTTTTTTAACTTTATAATGACCATATATTTCAAAATTATCATCTACATCCAAATCTACACATATTAAATTATCTGAGAACGTAGAAAAATTTTGCTCACATACAGATTTTATTTTTTGACAAGGACCACACCAGGTAGCACCAAACTTTATAAGAATAGATTGTTCTTCATTTAAATTTTCTAATAAATTTTCGAGTGTTTCTTTTGATAATTCAGTAAATACTGTTTTTTTACTCATATTATATATTTAAATATAATATGAATTTTATATATTTTTTATCTTAATTAATTAATTTGGTGATTCTGGATCTTTTGGAGTAGTTAAACCTAAAATAATGGTTTCATCTTCTTGAATAGGTGTATCTACAATATTATTTATAACATTATACATTAATATACTTGTTAATATGGCTCTAAATATTACAGAAGAACCAAAAGTATAATTTTTGAATCCTCCGTATTTTTCTAATAAATTATGTAAATCTTTTCCAACTACCATCATTTCATCTACTGTATCTTCAAAACATAAAGACCAATCCAAATAACCAAAATTTTTACCTGTTGTTGCTTGACCTATAGCCTGGCCTATTTTAGTTGTTATTCCAGGCGTTACATTATGACACCCTAAACAATGACGCATAATAAATACAGATTTTAAACTTCCATATGCGCTTTTATCTAACTCCAATTCATTATCTAATTTATAATTTTTTGAATATCTTCTTACTAACATATATAATAATTCTCCATTTATATCAAATATTAACTGTAATATGTCTAAGTTATCAAATACACCATAATCTCTTTCTTTTTGTAATCCTATTTTTTTCATTATTCCACCACCATAAATATAAATACCTTTCTCCATAAGTGTATCTTCTATACTAGGTTCATTATGATATTCTTTTGTATATATATCTCCATATATATCACTCTCATCAACTAATTTTTTTCTTGTAATATAGTCATATAACTTTGTCATAAATCCTGAATGACTTACAATGAAACTGTTTTTATTAAAAGCATTAATAGCTTTTATGAACATATTAGGATCATTCTCTGGTGAAGAAACACCAATTAAATTTGAAAGTTTATCTATAGATGTATAATTACCATCTATATTAGCTGGTGATATTGATGAAAAATTAGATTCAAAAACTTTATGTAATGCATATAATGCCTCTGAACTAGTAAATGGAGCATTGACTTTATCTAAACTAGCGGGACCTTTAAGCTCTTCATTACAATATGGAAATATTGTATAAGTATTATTAAAAATTTTCAAATTATTTTTCTTTACAAAATTACTTTCTAATCTTGTAATTAATTCACTATAATTAGATACATTATCACAGCTACTTTTTTTCAAAGAATCATATTTACTTTTATTTTGTTTCCAACGAGTATTTTTTTTTGTAAATTTTTCTTCTTCTATTACATTTAATCCGCCTTTTTTATTTTTCCTACCTTTTTTTGTGTATTTTTTAGAGTTTCTTTTAATATATTTTTTATTTTTTGTCATCCTACTTTTCTTATAGTTTTTATACTTTTTCTTTTTTGTAATTTTATTTCTCATATATAATAAATTTAGATAATAATTTTTCTAAATCATCTATATTTATATCTGGCATTTCAATATGACATTCCCAAAAATATTTACAAAAGCTCCATTTCACTTTATAATCCAAACGATACCATTCTTCATGATTTGTTATCAAAAATTTGAATATATTATCTGGTAGTAATTTAAGACTATTTCTTGGTAATACATATGATAATTGTGTTAATTCCTTAATATTATTCTTGTTTTTATTTTCTATAAATTCTGTTTCAAAATAAGGTATATATTTATTTAAATCTTCTAATAATGGAGGATATTCATAATTATATTTCCATCTCCAATCATAACATTCATCAGTATAATATTTAAAAGTCCATTCTAATCCTTCTAAATAGTTTATACATATTTGTTTTCTTCTTTCATCGTTGATCTCAATATCAAATAATTCTTTATAATATCTGTATTGCCAACCTTCACTTCCAATATTAATATATTTTTCAACTTTTCTATCTAATATAGGTGATAGCAATTGTTTATCTTCTTCTTTAACTGTTTGTTTGATTTTTTTCTCCATTTTATTTCTTATTTTCATTTCTTCAATTCCATATTTTTCTTCATTAATAGCAAGTTCATTTATTAATTTTTTGAAAATTTTCCAATTTATTTTATTATTTTTAATTATATATTCTTTATTAATACTAATAATATTTTTATAAGTTTCAATTAAATATGTTAAACCATTTGTTCTTAAATTTAATACTGGAAAATGTGGTAAGAAATCATTACCAAGCATAAAACATATGAATATATAATCTAAAATATAATCTTCATCTGTATTAATCTCACGTAACATATCTTGTTTAATATTTTCGCATAATTCATAAATATCTAGTAAATATTTCTCTTCTGGAAATAGTGTATTGTTTAATGAATTAATAAAATGTGGTGTTTCTCTAAACAAATATATATTATTACTTATGTAAAGATGTGAAAGACATAACATTATCAAATCAGCATCTAAACCATAAATAATTGTATTTGTATTATTATGATATGATTTATTATTTCTTATATAATCAAATATTTTATGCTCGCCTTCACCTATTATATTTGAACCACTAATCATAATTTCAATATTTTTGTAATCTTTATGATTATTAAAATGATTAGTAATAAATTTATTCAAATCTTGCATAAATCGAGTTCCAGGTGTAATATTACATGTATCCCATTTATCAACATTATTATTTTGAAGCCAGCTTTTATATCTTCGATTACGTTGTTGTTCTAGTTTAGCAACAGGAGCAATACCATCAAATGCAATTATTATTTTGTTTTTAGGCTTTATAATATTTATATATTCTTCTATTTTTTCTGAAACATATTTATATACTTTATAATTATAATTAATATCATTATTATAAAGTATATTATTAATAGCATCATAAATAATAGAGTTACTATCAATGTATAAATTATGAATATTAATAGCATCATTAGAAAAATGTTTTATTATACTTGAATGTCTTTTAATAAGTTGAACAAAATAATTAGGAATACCCATTTTATAATTATAAATACTATGTAATAATATTTAAATATTTTATAAAATTAATTAAAAACTATTGTAAAATTATTAAATTTGTATAATATAATATAATGAGCAATGTAATATCTAATATTAATATTTACAAAGATATTGAGCAGAAAATTACTTTTTTAAAGGATATTATAAAAGAGTCTTTTTCCGCTATGCAAAATTATAAAATTATGGATGTTATTTCGGGTAATCAATTAAATACAACAATCAATAGTTTTGATAAATTGTCAGGTAATTTAAATGAATTAAATAAAAAATTAATGAGTGATATAAATATCGAGTGCGAAAATATATATAACGAACTAAAACAAATTAAGAGTAAATTACTTTCCATATTTAGTAATTCAGGAACAAAATATTTTGAAAAGTTAATTACCTTGTTACTTGATAATAACAGTATTGAAAATATTGATAATGACAAATATAGCCTACTATGTAATTATGCGCATCCTATTGGTTATAAAATTTTAGATTGGAAAAATTATCACCCATCTACTAATAAAAATAAAAAATATATACACAAGAATAAAATTATTGATGATAAAATGTTAATAGAACATGCAACTAATTTAGAATGTTTAGATTTATCTAGAACAAATAAAACATTTCAAATACAAGTATATGGTATTAAGGTTATTATTCATAATAATAAAAAGAGAGAAACGTATATTATTTCATGTTTAGTAGATGATATATTATTATCATGTATAGATAATTATTTTATATTAGATAAATATTCTAAATTAGATAGTGAAAAACCAAAAGATAATGAATATAAAAATGAAGATTGGGAAAATTTCAAAAAATTTTTGACTCTAAAAGATTTTTTAATATTAAATAATAATGAAATATATAGCAAATATATATCCATATTGACACAAAATAATTTTTACAAGCAAAAAAATATTTCACAAATTGTTAATGAATTTTTAAATAGTGATTTATATGTTCAAAGAAATATTTTGATTAATTTATTAGTTAAATCAAATGATAATGAATATCAATATATGTCTTATTTATTATATGATTTATTATCAAATGATAACCAATCTTCAATAGATACTATAGAACAAACTATGTTGTATGATAGTTTACCTTGGCATTGTAAAGTTTATTTTAAAAATGCTATGAAACAAACAATAAGCTATACCAATCAATTATGTAATTATGATGAAACAAAAATTCCCTTGGAACAACAAATTTGTTTAATGAAAGCAAGTAATAATATAAAAGAAAAGGCAATGGTAAAATTAAAAGAAATTAAAGCTAAAAGTGAAGATACTGGTTCTAAAGCAAGGCATTATTTAGATGGTCTATTAAAAATTCCTTTTGGAATATATAAAGAAGAATATATTTTGTCAGTAAAAAAAGAATTAAATTCCCAATTTACTTTTCTACTAGAATTACCTATAATAAAAAATGTAGAAAATTTTATACTTAATAAAAAAAATATTTATACTATAATAGAAATAAAAAATATAATTAAAAATATTACTGAAAATATTATTCCAGAAATATTAAATAATATAAAAAATAATTATATTATTAATGTAAAAAAATTAAAAAAAGCAGATATTGTAAAAATAAATATTAACATAAATAATTTTATAAGTAATAATAATTACAAGTATGATAATTTAGTTATTGCTAATAAAAAAATAGATTTTTTACTTAATAATGTAAATAATTTTATTAATTCTTTAAAAGAAAAAGATGTCTTAGTTAATTATTTAAAACTATTACCTGAATATGAAAATGAATATAATAACATCAAATTATTAGAAAAAAATATATTAGAAGTTACAGATAAAATACATACTATTTCACAATATATGAAAGATGTAAAGGTAAATTTAGATTCATCAGTATATGGTCATGATAATGCAAAAGAGCAAATAGAAACTATTATAGCACAATGGATAAATGGTGAAAATTCTGGTTATTGCTTTGGCTTTGAAGGTCCGGCGGGAGTAGGAAAAACAAGTTTAGCTAAGAAAGGTATATCGAAATGTTTACAAGATCATGATGGAAAATCAAGACCTTTTTCTTTCATAGCAATCGGTGGTTCATCAAATGGTAGCACTTTAGAAGGTCATAATTACACATATGTTGGATCTACTTGGGGAAAAATTGTAGATGTCTTAATGGAAAATAAATGTATGAATCCAATAATTTTTATTGATGAATTAGATAAAATCAGTAAAACTGAACATGGTAAAGAAATAATAGGTATTTTAATACATTTAATTGACTATACGCAAAATGATTCTTTTCAAGATAAGTATTTTAATGGTGTAGATTTAGATTTGTCAAAAGTATTATTTATTTTTTCTTATAATGATGTTGAAGCGATTGATAAGATTCTTTTAGATAGAATTCATAGAATTAAATTTAAACATCTTTCACTAGAAGAGAAAATAACTATTACAAATAATTTTATATTACCTGAATTATATACAAAAGTAGGTTTTGAAAATGTTCTTTCTTTTCATGATGATGTATTGATTAATATAATTAATAATTATACATGTGAACCAGGTGTTAGAAAATTAAAAGAAATATTATTTGAAATAGTCGGTAAAATTAATTTAAAATTATTGAATAATGATTTTGATGAAAATACATGTTTCCCAATAAATATTACATATGAAATGATTAAAAATGATTATTTAAAAAATAGACATGAAGTGAATATTAAAAATATTATTTCTGAACCAGATTTCGGTATAATTAATGGATTATGGGCAAATTCATTAGGGCAAGGCGGATTATTGTATATAGAAGTAAAAAAAATTATATCTTCTACATTATTGGAATTAAAATTAACAGGTATGCAAGGTGATGTAATGAAAGAAAGTATGAATGTGGCTAAAACGGTTGCTATAGAAAAATATATGAATTCATGTAAAATTGATAAAATTGTTGAAGACTATAAAAATATTGGACTTCATATTCATGTTCCAGAAGGAGTAACTCCAAAAGATGGTCCATCTGCTGGAGCTGCTATTACTACAGCTATTTATAGTGTTTTAATGAAGAAAAAAATAAATAATTTATTTGCTTTAACTGGTGAAATATCTTTACAAGGATTTGTAACAGAAATAGGAGGTTTAGATTTAAAAATATTAGGTGGTATAAAATCAGGCGCTAAGAAATTTATATATCCAAAAGGAAATACAAAAGATTTTAATGAATTTTATGAAAAATATAAAGAGAAGGAAATTTTAAAAGATATAGAATTTTATAGTGTTGAAAAGATAGATGAGGTTTTCAAATTGATTTTAATTGATTAATATATATTATAATATTTATATATATTAATATGATTCCCGGACCTTATAATTTATTGATGTTATTTGGAGGTTTTGCTCCATTATTTTTAATATTATTTATTATTTTAGCAAGTGCTTTTAATGGAACAATTCAAAATGGATTAATATATTTTTCAGGTATAATAGTTATATCTTTTCTTGCTTTTTTAATAAGTAAAATGATGGATAATTACAATATTGTAGAATCAAAAATGGCAAGTTTAAGTTGTAATATACTTGCTTCTGGTCAAAAATGGACAACTCCTAATTTAGATTCTACAGTATTAGCATTTACTTTTGTCTACTTATTATCGCCAATGTTAGCAAATAGCCAAATGAATGTAGAAGTATTGGTTACAATTGGTATATTATTTGTTGCTAATATTTTATTTCAGTTAAAAAATAATTGCTTAGGAAATAGTTATATGCTTGCTATTGTCATTGGGTTATTACTAGGATCTATAGGTGGATTTTTATGGTTTTTAATGTTATTTTTTACAAAAAAAGATTTATTATTTTTTAACGAACTATTATCAAATAATGTTGTATGTAATAGACCATCAAAACAAAGATTTAGATGTAATGTATATAAAAACGGTCAATTAATAAGTAGTAGTTTCTCTTAATTATTTATATAAGGTTTTAATTTTATCAAGTCTTCTAATAACTTTTTTAAAAAAATTTTTCTTCTAAAAGAATCAGCAATCATTTTTTCATTATAAATAACACTATTATATACCCTAAAAAATATAGTAACTATCATATTTAATTTAGCAGTTGAGTATTGTTTTTCTACTTCTTCAATATTTTTTGTAGGTTTTTTTAATTTTTTATTAACAATATTATGAAATTCACAAAGAAACGAAATTAGTTGTTTTTTATTAGATATTTTATGTATATTTGAACTTTTTAAAAGCTTGATAGCATGCTCTCTACAATCTGGACAAGGTAAATTATTACATATATCAAAAATTATTCTAATTAATATTTCTTTACAATTAACAAATTTATTTTCTGTAACTTTTTGCGCCAAACTATGCATTAATATCCATGAAATATTACCCCAATCTTTTTTTGACATTTTAATATAATATAAAGAATAATATATTATAATAAATAATGAATTACGAAATAGAAGATAATTTAGATTTGTATACTTTACTAAATACTTCTAACAAAGAGTTAGAAAATGATATTTCAAACAATAATTTATGTTTAATAACATATGAAAAATTAACTGATAATAGTATAACTTTAGATTGTAATCATAGTTTTAATTATTATCCTTTATATAAAGAAATTTATAATCAAAAAAAAAACTTTAATAAATATTTTGATATAAATAAACTAAAAATTAATGAAATTAAATGTCCATATTGTAGAAATATTAATGATAAATTATTACCTTATATACCTTATAAAAATGTTAAAAAAACTTCAGGTGTAAATTATCCTGAAAATTTATGTATGAAAAATAAACATACGTGTTCTTGGGTATTTAAAAGTGGAAAAAATAAAGGTATTATTTGTAATGCAAATTCCTATATTTTAGAAGGAAAAAATTATTGTTTTACTCATCATAATAAAATAAATAAAACAAAAGAAAAAGAATCTTCTAATAAAATACAAGATATTTGGGATAGTAAATATGATGATTATATTAAAAAATATAAAGTAGAAGAACTTAAAAAAATTTTGAGAGAAAATAAACTCATAATAGGTGGTAATAAAAAAGAATTAATTATTAGAATAATTAAAAATAATATTACTTTATGAACATAGATATAAAATTAAATAAATAATGTTAAATAGAAAAATATATTATTTATTTAAATGAATACAAAAGAAGAACTTGTTGAAAATATAAAAAAATGGGTTAGTTATGATTATGAAATAAAAAATTTACAAAAATCCATGAAAGAAATAAGAGAGAAAAAAAAAGAATTAACTAAAAGTTTAATAGATGTTATGAAAAACCATGAAATTGATTGTTTTGATATAAATGATGGAAAATTACTTTATACAAAAAATAAGGTTAAAACACCTCTTAACAAAAATAATTTGATGATTGCTTTAGAGAAATATTTTGAAAATGAAAGTGTAAATGTTGAAGATGTTACCAATTTTATTTTAGATAATAGAGAGATTAAAATAAGGGAAAATTTGAAGAAAAAATAGATAGTAATATAATATTATTAAAATATATATGAATTATTTTCTACGTATATTAGCTTGTATATTTTTTGTAATTTTATTAGTCAATATATTACCAATGATATTTAATTTTTTAGATATTAAATTTTCAAGTTACAGTCTTTACATGTTTTGGATAATAGCATTAGTTATATTATCTATATTTTTACCATTTCAAAAAAAAAATATTTTAACTATGAATCTTTAAATTCTTTTCATTTAATAAATATAAAATTGAACTAAATATATATTTATTAAATAATTTAAATAATGGAGCGTCGTGTAGCAAAGAAGTTAGATAGTCATTTTACTGAATTTAAAAATGATATAAAAAATTGGTTTCAAGATAACGGCTGTGAGATTATAGGTGATTCTAATAAAAGCGCCTTTCTACAATATATCTTTGATTATGATAACGTTTCTTTAAGTAAAGAGGATTTTCAAAAGAGAAAACGTATTAAAAATGTTGTTCCGCAATATGATAGATGTTGTGCATATAGAGCTAATAATGAACAATGCACGCGTAGAAAGAAAGATGGTTCAAATTATTGTGGAACACATATTAAAGGAACACCACATGGAATTGTTTCATCCACTGATGTAACAGACGTAAAAATTAAAAAGAAGCAAATTTGGGCTGAAGAAATAAAAGGCATTTGTTATTATATTGATGATAGCAATAATGTATATGATCATGAAGATATTATTAAAAATAAAGAAAATCCAAAAATTATTGCCAAATATAAGGTTGATTTTGAAGGAAAATATTCAATTCCTGAATATGGAATTTAAATATATAAATATAAATTAAAATATATTTATATGTATGATAATAATTTTTTACTTGAAATACTTCAAAAACTTAATATAAATTGCTCATATGAAGAATTAGATGGATTTATGATAGAAAGAACATTATTACTTAATAACGAATTATATAAAAAACTATATGAAGAAATACCAAAAATTAAAACAATTCTCTCTTCATCAAAATATAATAGTGTTCATAGTGTAGCTGAAGAAAAGCAAAAATGGCCTCTTATTAATCTACTTAGACAAATATTAAAACAATATAATTTCACTTTAACACCAAAACGTATAAGTGATGGCTATGATCAAGATGGTAAAAAAAAATACAAAAGATTATTTATAATAAATAAAAAAATATAAAATTTATATATTTACTAATATATATAAATGTTTCAAATACTTATGATACTATCTAGTTATTATAGTTGTTATGTTTTATCTAATTCTATTTATAATAATTTTGTTACAAAAAACAATAATTATTATAACAATAATAACATATATAATTATAATTTACGTAGATTTAACTACATAATAGCAGCACAAGAACCCATGATTTTTCAAAAACTTAATAATATAAAAAAAAATATAAATCAACGAATATCTTTTTTAAATTTTGATAATATTAAACATATTGATATCGGTGATAAATTTGTCAATTTTAATTTTGATCCTTATCTAATTATAAATCATAAAACCGATGTTTATATACACATTGAAAAATTATATACTAGATTACCTATATATCATATTGGTGTATCATTTTTTAATGGTTATAGAACAGTAAGATATGATTATCGACCTTTTAATGAAAATGGTAGTTATATAACAATTGAAAAAAAAGAAAATGATACCTTTAAAAATAATATTATTCATAGTAAAACTATATATTGGTGTCAAATAGATCTTCCACTTAATTATATTGATAAATGCGAGAGAGAAATAGTTGACAATTATCCTAAATATAGATTGGGTATTAATGATTGTAGACATTATGCTAGGCGATTAACATCAAAAACTACAAGAAAACCTACTCCTATATGGAAATTATATAAAATCTGGAATTCTGTATAATAACTTATCTGAATGTTATATTTATTAGTCTAGCTGTTGTATTTGTTGTATTATTTTGTGTAATTTCTTGATTACCTGTTTTTAAATCAGTTATAATTGTTTTTTTACTGGTATTACCATTTGATTGTTCTATAATAGTTTCTATTTTTTTTCCATTTATAATTTGTATTTGACTGCTTCTAGAAACAAAATTATTATTTCCCATATTTACACCTTGTGTATTAATATTAAATGTTGAAAACATATTATTCATATTATTTATATTTATTCCCATCTCTCCCCTGAAAATATCTTTAAATATATCATGTGGATTAATGTTTCTCATAGGAATATTTTTATCTTTATTAGTTAGTAAAGCATATGCCTCTCCAATTTCTTTAAATTTTTCGGCTGCATCTTCTGAAGTATTTTTATCAGGATGATATTTTAATGCTTTCTTTCTATAAGCTTTTTTAATTTCGTCTTCATTACTATTAGGAGATACTTCTAATATTTTACATGCTTTATTAATATCCATTTTATAATAATATATTATATTTAATTTTATATACTTATATATAATTAAATATTATAGTCTACTTTATTAGTATATTTATATTTACCATAATTTTCAATAGCTAATTTATTGAAAAATGTTCCATTTGTATAAATCAATATACATACATAAATAAAAAATATTGAATTACAATAAATAAGCCTCTCCATATATGCTATATATGTCAATGATAATCCATACATTGTAATTGGAAGTCTCATGTAATTATTTATATTAGCTGATATATATTTTTGTTTTTCACATGACAACATATCATTCTTAACAAGAGATAGCATGAAATATTCTATAGCTCTTGGCAATCCACATCCTGATAATATCCATAAATTGATTGTATTATATTTCCAAAAAAATATACACTGTAAAACTCCCATAAATACAAATAATATATGGTGAAATAATTCAATTATATGTAATTTTTTTATAAAAAAATGATAAGTGTGTAAATATATAATATAATATACCACTTTATAATCAGTGTTTACTCTTATAGCATATAATGGATAAAATATAAATGAGTATATATCATTTCTAATTAGATAAGTAATAAAGAAATTTATAGCACTATGTAATTGAAACCAACGTGCTCTAGAACCAAAACATTTTATTAATACAAAATCTGTAAATGGTATAACACATAAAACCTCACCAATATTATATAAATATTCAAGATTTATATTAGACCAATTAATATGAATATTATTATCAATAAAATTCATCATTTAAATAATTAATATTTAAAATAGTATTATTTGTTTTTAAATATTATTAATATATTATCTACGATATTCAACATAAGGATTATAGTCTATATCAGTGCAACTTCTTGTTAAAGTTGAATGACCTGTTTTTTTACAATGGCAACCTGGTTCTGCTGCTCCTGGCATTGTTACTCCGTTAGTTTTTGGAGCATACATAGGATTATTTTCACAACTTGGAGAGTTTGGTATGCAAAAATTATCCCATGGTTTCATATTAAATGTATGATAATTATCATAGTTTGTAAAAGTAACGCCTTCTTTTATTTTAAAACTATTTTTATAAATGAAAAATCCTAAAACTAAGATCGCTAATATTGTTAAAAATGTTCTCATATATATAATGTAAATAATTTAAATATTTTACTAATATTATATTAGTTCAAATGCGTTACTATAATGATATGGAATCTTTGTTAGAAACTATTAAAATGGGGTTTATTCTTAACATGAAAGATAATAATGGTTATTTTGATATGATTAATAGTATTGTTTTAATATTTTTATTTTCTTATATTGTAAAAAATCAATCATTATTAAATTATATTTCTGAAAATAGTTTTGAAAAAATATTATCTATTTTTTGTAAAAAACCTGTTTGTGTTAAAATAGATGGTAAACGTTCTACTAGAACAAGTGATTATATTTGTAGAACAGATAATTTATTTAGTAATCGTTTTCAGGCTATTTGGCATTATATTAATATTTCTCATAATAATCCAAGTATTTACAGTGTGAAAGAATTTGCTACTAGTAGTAATAACTATGATGATTATAGAATGGCCGGTGGTGATTGTAATGAAAAATCAATTAAAAATATGAATGATATTTTTATTGTAGATCAACTACAAAAATTCAAATTAAATGATGATATTTATTGTAAAGTATATATTTCTTCTGATAGTATTGAAAATAATAATAATAAAAATAGTTCAACAATCAATGTTGAAACTATATTAATTGAATTATTTTCTTACACATTATCTTTAATTCAAGTTAAAGAATTTGTTAATGATATTACAGAGAGATATATGTCTCACATTAGAGATAAACGCCATAGTAAAAAATTTATATATACTTTTATTGGTGGTTCAAAAGATAATGATAGATATGAAGATAATTTATGTGTTTGGGAAGAATGTCAATTTAATTCATCAAGAAATTTTAATAATCTATATTTTGACGATAAACAAATGTTATTAGATAAAATTAATTTTTTTAATACAAATAAAGAGTGGTATTCTATTGAAGGTCATCCATATACTCTAGGTATTGGTTTATTTGGTCCTCCAGGAACAGGAAAAACCTCGGTAATTAAATGTATTGCTAACATGCTAAATAGACATCTAATAATAATTCCGTTAAATAAAATAAAAACTCAATGTGAATTTTCAAAATATTATTTTGAAACACAATATAATAGAAATAATGATCCTAATAGTATTAATTTTGATAATAAAATTATTGTATTAGAAGATATTGATTGTATGGATGACATTGTTAAACAGCGTAAAATAAAAAAAAATAATGATACAGAAGATGAATTTTCTGAAATTAGTTCTTGTGAAGGAGATAATGATATTGATAATAATGAAAATATTAAAAAGAAATTTGATAAATTAAAGAAAAATTTAAATAATTATAAAAATAGTTGTAACCTTATGATGAAAGAAAATGATAATGATAATATTACACTATCTTTCTTATTAAATATTATTGACGGAATAAGAGAGACACCTGGTCGCATTTTAATTATTACAAGTAATGACTATCATAGTTTAGATAAAGCGCTTGTAAGACCAGGCAGAATTGATTATACTCTAGAAATGAAAAATTGTAGTATTAAAACTATAAGTGATATGTATCATCATTATTATAAAGAATCTTTAGATAATGATATTATTAATAAGCTAAAAGATTATCATGTAAGTCCTGCTTCAGTTGTAAACATGCATCTTATGAGTAATAATAAAAAGGATTTCGTGAATAATTTATTAGAAAAATTTGAGTAAAAGGGGTGGTGGGGAATTTCCCCACGAAGAAAAAAATTGAAAAAGAAATGAAAGAAGATGAAAGGGTATAAAAGATGAATTCAAAGATGGAGAGAGCGATGTCAAAGATGTTGTTGGAAGTAGTA
>MDSX01028549.1_pt1 | contig 80213 bp, 61 predicted proteins | sample 811141 | NCBI WGS metagenome assembly MDSX01 (sample SAMN05326642, study PRJNA326480) | marine metagenome | isolation source: seawater | place: Atlantic Ocean: South East | collected 2010 | reverse complement strand
CGGCATAAATTGCCGAGGCACCTAATAAGACCCCAAATGCAGTTATAAGACCGAAAATTACTTGAGGATTAGAAAATAATGCCCCAAAGAATGCCGGAATTGCTACAACAAGAGCCTCCATGAGTATTGCAAGTGCGGCACTTAAAGCCGTTACTAGATAATTTGTTAGGCCACCTATTAGGTCAAATTGTCCTTTACTATCGAAAAACCCTTCCATGACATCTTCCACAAAATCAATAAGTTTATCTCCAAACCTATTGAGTCCGTTTACAATGTTATTAAGAGTGGCATCAAAATTATTTACAAAATCACCGCCAAATATTCTCTGTACAAATCTATTAAAAATACTACCTAATGTTTCACCAACTCTACTGGCAATTTGTGAAAGCCTGGAATTTGCATCACTGGCTGAGCCTAATGCATCTGCAAATTGTTTTAAGCCACTTTCAGCACCTAGTACTAAAGAATTTTTAAACGTACTTAAAGCACCTTGTCCTAATTTAAGAACATTTTCAAAGTTTGTCATTGCACGTTGTATGTCACTAAATCTACCTGCAACTTCTCCCATTCTGAAGTTTTCTCTGGCATTAGCGGCATCTACTGAGAAACCAATTAATTGCTGTACAACCTGTTGAAGATCATTTGGTAGGGCGGCAACCAACTGTTTTAAATTACCTGTGTCTGTGGTTTCTACTGCATTTAAAACTCCTAACACCCTGCTTTGTACCTGATCCATTGTGATAGAGCCGTTCCTGATAGCCATTCCCAATCCAGTTAATTCATCTCTGAGTTCAGGAGCAAAAGGACCTAATGCATTAATAAAATCACTGGCCGCTTCTGAACCAATTGTAGCAACTTCTAAAATACCGCCTAGAACTTCATCTGGTATGTTTGCGGCTTTAAGACCCTGGAATAAACTGTCTGTGGCATTTACAACATCCTCTCCCAGAGGTCCTAGTGTAACCAGTAACTGCTGAAATGCTTTGTCATTGTCTATAATAGATCTGGATTCGTTTCGTAAATCATCAGCACTTCTTCCCAAAAGTGTTGAAAACATTCTGAGATTTTTTATACTCTGTTCAGATGCTCTGGCAGTTTCAAACTGATTAATTCTGTCTCTTAATAATATGCTTGTCCTAAATGCCAAGTCCTCTTGGAAAAACTGTGTTGCATCATCTAGTGCTACACCTAACTCAGTACCAAATTCTGTAAGTTTTAAAAACTGTTGATTTAATCTGGGTATTGCACTTTGTCCAAGAACTGCGGCTGTTTGTGAAAAGTTTGCCAATAATGAAACTGCTTGATCAGTTGTTAAACCCAATTGGTTTAATTTTGTAATATTTTCAACAGTGGATATTGTACCTTGTCTTTGTACATCTCCAAAAGCACCACCAACATCAGTAAGTGTTTTTAGACCGTTACCTAAATTTTGTATAGAAGAAAAGAATACTCCAACACCAGTAACACCTACAGCAAATAAGCCAGTAACTAATTTTTGTAACAGACTTCCAAAAAATGAAAAACTGTCTCCCATACTTCTTTGAAAATTGGAGGCAAGTTTTTTAGCATCCTGTTGAGCCTTAATTTGTGCTTTTCTTTGCCTGTTTGCCTCAGCCTGAGCCTTATTAAAGGCATTAACTGTTGTTTCTGTATTTCTATTATCGTTTTCTGTTTGTTCTTCAATTACCTGAACAACTTTTTTAGGATCATTACCATCTATAGCCTGTTTAATTTCTTCATCGTTTTTGCCAGACTGTTTCATAAGGTCTCTCATAACACCCTTTATAGTGTTGCCAAGACCATCCATGTTTTTTGCAAGTTGGGTTAAAGTTCTTTCTGTTGCTACATCATTTTCAATTAATAGCCTTTCACCGTCCCCATATTCTACTTCTATCTGCGCCATTCCGTAAATTCCATAAACAACGTATTTTACTGTGATAAATAGTTGTTGATAATTGTTTTATAAAACTATTTATCAGATTTATTAACAGGAGTTTTAATATGTCAAATAACAATAATCCTTTAGCAGGTCATTTTAGGACCCCTAAACTTTATACTGGATTACCTAGTGCTGGTAAATTTTACAGTGAAGATATTCTTGAAATGCCATCAAGTGGAGAACTTCCAGTTTTTCCTATGACTGCTAAAGATGAAATAATGCTAAAAAATCCAGATGCGTTATTAAATGGAGAAGCAGTTGCTACTGTGCTTATGAGTTGTATTCCAGCAATCAAAAAGCCACGTAAATTAGTTTCTAATGATATAGATGCATTACTGGTTGCTGTACAGGCCGCAACTTATGGAGACGAGTTAGAAGTTGGTGCACCATGTCCTGCATGTGGAGAAAATACAACAGCAGTTTTAAGTGCTGAAGTTGTTCTTTCTAGTATGGATACCTTAGATAAAAATTATGAATTTACAACAGACACAGGTTTGCTTATTAGTATGAAACCATTTAGTTACGAAACCTCTGTTAAGGCTGGTGTGGCAAATTTTAGAAGTAGTAGAAGTTTGCAATCAATAGATGCCATAGAAGATGAGATGGATAAAATTAAAGCATTTAATAAAAACTTTATTGAACTTGCAAGTCTTAATTTTGATATACTAGTAGATAGTATTAGTAGCATAACTATACCAGCAACAGACGACAACGAGCCACTAGTAGTTAGTAATGAAGAGCATATAAGAGAATTTTTAGAAAATGCTGATGCTCGTATAGGCACAGAACTAGAGTCATTTATTGAAGAAATTGGTAATATAGGAATACAAAAGAAAATGGAACTAACAGTTGGAGAATCATGTATTGAAAAAGGTTGTCCCGAAACTTTTGAATCTGTTGTAAACTTTAATACCGTAAATTTTTTCACGGCTTCCTAGCACGATCTGAGCCAGAGGAGGTAGTGGCATACCTTAGGAGGCTGAACGACGAATCAAATGCCATTAATAAAGAAATTACCCAAATGGTAATTTTTTGTAATGGTTCTTTGAGTTTTAATGAAGCCTGGGAAATGCCAATGCCACAAAGACAATTAGTTATTAAAACACTAGAGGACTTTTATAAAGCAAAAGCAGGCAAACCCACAAATGAAGAACTGTAATGAGTTGGTATTATAATAATAAAAAAGTAGATACACTTCCAGAAAATTGCGAAGCATTTGTGTATTTGATTACTAATAAAACAAATGATATGAAATACGTTGGCAAAAAACTTGCTAAATTTAAAACTACTAAACCTCCGCTAAAAGGCAAAAAGAATAAAAGACGTGGATATAAAGAAAGTGATTGGAGAGAATATTGGGGTAGTTCGGATCATTTAAAAGCAGATTTAGAAAAACTAGGAGAAGAAAATTTTATCAGAGAAATACTTCATTTTTGTCCTAGTAGAGGCGTTGCAAGTTATCTAGAAGCACAAGAACAGTTTGAAAGAAAAGTTTTACTTACAGATGAATATTACAACGGCATTATCAATGTGAGAGTAGGCGGTTCAAAAATTCTTAAAGAATCACTCAAGCATATATAAGTAGGTGTGCTAGGCATAAATTAAGGCACACACGGCACACAAGGCAACACATAGGTCCATACACCACCCCATCGAGGCACATAATATCGATTACTTTGACAATCCGGCAATGGAGACACCCGGTGCGAGACTCTAGTATGTATGGCGGCAAATGAGATACAGCACACGACAAACAGTATTAAAGGATACAGGCTCTGAGAAAAAGCAACCTGTTAGTTACATAACTAAACTCATTAAGGTTATGTGGCTCCCGTAAGACACCAGTGACGGTAGTGTATGGGGGGACAAGGCTTACCGCCTCCTAGTAGCACCCGAGATTGAGATGATGAAGAAATCACATGATGACATCATTACTCGCCTGTATAGGTGAGTTATGACTCCAAAATACATGATAACGGTCTTAAATAAAAAATTACAAACAAGTGAAGGAACGAAGTTTACGAAGTGATTGAACGTAGTTTGTAAAGACACGAAGTGTCTATTTACATTTCCAACTATATAGATATTTGTGCTTTTCCAGTATTTCCACTATATTATCAGGCATATCAATTGCTTCTCCTAATAATAAGTTTCCTATAGTTAATCTTTTATCATCGAAATCGTATGGCATTTTTTCCTGGACTTTCAGATAAAAATTCATCATTCTACGCATTTGTGCATTGTGTTTGCTGTCTGTGTCGTAAACACCTTTTCCAAACCACATAAACAGAGTATTACGCATAAGTGTTGTACACTCTATCTGATCTGGAGTAATTTCCAGATCGTTATCTAAAAACACAGAGTAAAATGATTTACCCACGTGCGGATATGACATGTATAATTTTCCAGGCTCTCTGGATATTGTAAAATCCTGCAAAGCAGAATCTGGCAGGGAGACACCTGCATCACCATCGCACATAAAGTATATTGTAGAACTTTCCAGTTTGTTTTGTAAAAATTCTAAGTGGTGTATTCTGTAGTTGAAGTCTCTGAGTACTTCATATAGTTCAGGATCATTTTGTTCTGCATAATTATGAAGATCCACAAACTCACTATGCAAAACATTTAAATCGTCTCCAAGTTTTTTATCTGGTAATCTGTCAGCAACAAAACTTTTTATTTTTTCCAATTCAGATAAAATGTCCTGTTCTGTTTCTCCAAATCCATAAAATTCTTTTCTGCTGATCAGATTGTTTTCCTGACTTTTCATTCTGTCATAGAAAAGTCTGCCGTGTTCTGTGTCGTAGATTTTATAGGTTAATGTGTAGGATTTGTCTTTTCCAAAATGTATATCAATTAACATACTCAGTGTCGGTGTTATATGCAGTAAACCCGCCCTCTTTTACAACGGTTAATACATTATTTACACGACCAACAAGTTCCTCTTTGTGTGATATCAGCATGATGTTTTTGCCTTGCTCTCTGTTCATTTTTTTAAGAACACTTAAAGCATTTTCCACACCCATACTGTCCATGCCACTGTCAATAAGTTCATCAATACATAACAGGTTCATTGGCCTGTTTAAACTTTCATACATGTCTCTGAAACTCCAACTTAAACCAAGTATCAGTCTGTTACGTTCTCCTCGGCTTAAATTATCAAAGTCTAGATCTCTGCCATACTCTGTGATCTCTACTCCTAAATCACTTGCAAATTTTACGTCATGTGGCAAGCCTAGTTTTTCCAGATAGTAAGCAAGTCTGTGATTTAAATATGCAATATTTTGATCTATAATTTTCTTTCTGATAAAACTGTCTTTGCTGGTTAGCAGTTTGTATAAAAAGTCCTGATGTTCCTGTAAGTACGTTAATTCGTTCATGGTTTCAAAACTAACTTCCTGTATGCCAGAACTTTGTAAGCCTTCTATTTGTTCCACATAAGGATTTTCTTCCAATGCTTTTTCCTGTAATTGTTCTGTCATTGTTTCCACATTGTGTTTGTGTTGTAATGCCTCTTCCAGTTTGGAATAATATACTGTAGGCTCATCTTGTAAGTTGTCAAACTCATCTAAATCTTCATCTAGTTGTTGTGATCTAGAAAATATTTCGTTATAATAATCTTGTTCTGTATCAATCTTTTCTTTTAATTCTTCTGTATATTCTTCATGTGTTTCTAAATGTGCTGTATCTTGTCCACATGCAGGACATACACCTTCTTTTGCACTCTCTAAATTGCTTTTAAGTTCATCAATTTTTTCCAAACTTCTGTTCAGAGATGTTTGTAATCTGTTATGCTCTTGCTCTAAATTTTTCTTTTTAAGTTGCTGTTCTTTTAGTGTAGATAATACTTTATGATTGTCTATTTCTGTAGAAATATCTATTTCCTCCAGTTTAACAATGGCTTCTCCTAGTTCAATTATCTTGTCTTCTTTGTTCTTTTCCCATGCTCTACTGCGACTTTCTATTTCTTTTATGTTTTTTTCTATACGTTTATTGCTTTCTTCTACTGCATTTATGCGTATTTCTTCCTCTTTTATGCTGTCTCTAGTGTTTTTTTGCCTTTCTTTTAACACTTCTGCTTTACGAGATAACTCTGTTATACCCAGTAATTGCTCTATCATGTCCCTTTGATCGTTGTTTTTCATGCTCAAAAAGGGCTCTGTATAGGTGTTTAATGCTATTAAATGCTTAAACATATAGTGGGGGAAACCTATAATTTTCTCTATTTCTTTTTGTGTTTCTCTGCTATCTCCCTGTTGCTCTTGGTCCAAAGAGTCTTCACCGTTTATAAAAAACTTTAATATATTAGGACGTCTACCTCTCTCAATTCTGTATTGCACACCTTGTATTTCAAAGTCCACAGTAACAATCATGCCTTTGCCATTTGTTTTGTTTATTAGGTTGTCTTTTCTGATATTTGTTAGTGCATCTCCATACAGAGCATAACTGAGAGCATTTATAATTGTTGTTTTACCTGTACCGTTTCTGCTACCATCTCCGCCCATATCCAGATTATGGCCTAGCACAAGAGTTAGTTGGCAACCATCAAAGTTTACTGCCTGTGTATTGTTTCCAACACTCATAAAATTCTTTGCTGATACGTTTTTGATCTTTAACATTATTCTATCTCAATGCTCTGATAAATGTCTATAAGTTTGTCTTTTTCTACTGTTTGGCTTTCTATAGTTTCCAGTTGTTGAATAACAATCTGATCAACACTTTCGAACTCTATATCTCCTCCCTCAAATTCTTCTTCCTCTTTAATAGGCAGTAATTGTAGTTCTCTAACATTATATTGTTCTGCAAATTTTTCTCTAATAAAATTTGCTTCTTCGTAACTGATACTGATGTCTAGTTTTACTCTTGCATAAGTATATTCATCTAGCAAGTTTTGATGATTATCTAATAGTGTTTTAAGTGTAAAAACTCTGTACTTAGGACCTTGTGCCCAGTTTACATATATAGGTTCTTCGCCCCATGTTAAGAACATAGCACCACGATCGTCATCGTCAACATCTGCATAATTATGTGGGAAAGCATTTCCCATATAGTGTATATTATTTTTGTATTGGCGTTTATGGAAATGGCCACTAAAAACATATTCTGGACCTGCAAGATGCTCTGCTTTAATACCACCATGGTCTGGCATTTCTACCATTGCATTCATTTTAAAATAAGGCAACTCAAAATGTCCAAACATATATTTGCATTTCATTTTAGCAACTTGTTTATGTTCGTCTCCTACTAACCAAGGTATAATTGCTACATCATCTTGTAAAAAATGCTCATCTATCATAACAAAGTTTTCAAGATCTCTTGCAAACTCGATACTGTTTAGATCACGTTTTTCTCTATAATATAAATCATGGTTGCCAAGTATAAAGTAAACTGTTTCAAAAGCATCATTAATCTTTTTAAGATCTCTAATACTTGCATTCATTGTTGCTACATTTACACTTGCTCTATGATGGTGCCAATCTCCCAAAAAGATACATGTTTCACAGTCTCTGGCTTTGGCTTCTTCAATAAACCAATCCACAAATCTGTGACAGTCGTCTAGATGTACACGGCTATTCTGCTTTAGTCCGTAATGTATGTCAGTAAAGCAGGCCGCATTCTTAAAAAGTTGGGCCATAAATTATTCTTGTGTTTCAGATGCTTCTGCTTGTTCTCTCATGAGTCTCATTTCGTCCTCATGTTGAATTTGTCTACCATAACTAGGCAAGTGACCTTGCTCAATTAAGATGTCGTCTCTGATAGTCTGATTACGTTTTTCTAAATTTAAAACTCTAGTAAAACTATTATTAACTGCGGCAGTATAATATGCAAATGGATTATCTGATTTCATTTCATTAAATTGTAAACCAATATAACTTAATTGTACTAATGCTTGACCTCTCATTTCGTCAACATAAGTATAACCTCTCCAGTTTGCTCTGTGGCTATATCTTTCTACAAGTTTTAGGAACATGTGTCCTAACTTGTTTGTGATTTTACCATGCTCACAATTAAATTTACCATTACTTAAACTGCCCATCCAATGACTTCTTACAACTTCAGTTACTTCATCATTTACATAAGCATAATGTTTAAAAGAAGGAAAATTTACTTTTGCCAAAAACTCTGCTTCAGTTTTAGGATTTTTCTTCCTGCCTGGTTCCTCAGGTATATGTTCCATAGTCATTACACGAAAAACTAAATCCTCTTTTGCAATACTTTTAGGATCTACCAAAAACTCCTTTTGCTTAGGTTTGTTTTTGTAGTCTTTAGGATCATGCTCTGCCATTGCGGCCTGATATGCTTGTTGTTGCATTTTGGCGGCTTTGTTTTCTCTTGCGGCTTTTATACTATTTCTATTAATCTTTTTAACATCAGTAAGTATGATGTCAAATTCGCTGTATTTTTCATCAGACAAATAACAAAATGTCATTTTGCTCTTGTGAATTTCTTTTAGGATATCTTTATTATTTAGATAATTGACTTTCTTAGGCTGTGCCATTTACTCTCCTCAAAATTATCGTTCATTTATATTGTTAGTATTATACACAGTCTTTTGTGTATGTCAATTAGTATTTAGTAAAAGTGGCCAATTAAAACAAGTTTTAATGAATATGATAAATACCTATACAGGAGATAAAATGTCGAAATTTTTTAAATCAGTAAATGGCTTTTTAAATAACAAAATCGGTAAAGAGATGGGTAAACTTGACCCACGTATTTCTGGTCTTGTTGGCTCAATTTTCCCAGGCCTTGGCGGTGGAATAGAAAACTATCAAGATAATGATTTTTTATCTGCTATTGCAAATAGTAGCGGCGATTTAAGAGACCAGGTAGCCAGTGCAGGTGCATTATCTATTAAACAAGGTAAAGGTAAACAAGGCACAGGTTATGATTGGAGAGCCAGACTAAGACCTAAAAATATGGGGATAGAACAATTTTATGGCAGAATGGACCCAGAAGGCACTAATGTATTTTTAATGGATCCTCTTAAAAAAATAGGCGGTATGGTTTGGCAAACAACACCTCAAATTTATCTTGCAGGACAAGTTGACTACAATGAACATTTGGGCCATGGAATGAATTATCCTGTTTACACATATAATAACAGCAGACCACCCCCATTACCAGTAACTGCAGAATTTTATGCAAACGACATATATGAAGCACAATATCTTCTTGCAGTGATGCATTTTATAAGAACATGCACAAAAAGTTATTTTGGTGAAGCGGCAATAGAGCAAGAAACATATGGTACACCACCTCCTGTACTAATTTTTGAGTACATGGGAGATCATGGATTTAATAAAGTACCAGTTATTATGAGAAGTTTCTCAATAGAATTGCCTGATAGTGTTGACTATATTCCAGTGGTTTCTGCAATAGGCGGAGAAAGTCAAACCACATTTGTACCTACAAGAACAAACATAATGGTAGACCTTGCTCCAGCATATACACCTAAGAAAGTCAGAGAGAAATATGACCTAGAGGCTTTTAGAGCAGGTAAACTTTATAAAGATGGATTTATGTAAAAATGGCAAAATATAACAGAAACAGTTTTATAAGAGCACCAAAACTTTTCCAGGGAATGTTTTTAGACATGAACGATTTACCGTCATTACCTGGTAGTGTTAGTGATGAGGTTTACACTATAGAAGCAGATTACAATGAAAGACCTGATTTGTTGGCCTCAAAATTATATGAAACATCTGAACTATGGTGGGTATTTGCTACTAGAAATCCTGACATAATTGTGGACCCAATAAGAGATTTTAAAACTGGAGTAACTATCGCATTACCATCTGCAGAAAGTGTTATAAGAGCAACAGGAGGTTAAAATGGCTGATGATACTACCACCTATGTTCCTGGAAAGGCTTTTACTGGTACAAAAACCAAAAAAATCCGTATGTCGACTTATCGACCATTTACTGAAGAATACAAGACATGGCTGGCTAGTAAAAATGCTTACTACAATACAGAGCAACCATTTTTAGGTACAGGAGAAGTATCAGGCGGTGGAAATTCATATAGTGTAGGTTTATTTGATGCAACATTAAATGAGCGAGATAATTTAGTAGGTGATATGGTTTTATCTGAGGCATCTGCACAGTCCTTGGTTGCAGATGCACAGGCGCAGACCAGTTTAGAAGACTATCAGACATGGTTCAACGATAATGCTGAAGTATTAAAATTTATAGACGAGGAAGATTACGCAAAAATACAAAAAGATTTTGATTCTAAAAAATCTGGTTTCACAGAAGAGTTTCTTGAAGAACAACTAAAAGGCGACAATGCAGATCATTACAAAGATAATGTTTTACATGAGGCAGTACAACAGGGAAAATATTTACCAAACAGAGTAGTAGGTAATGTAATGGACAGTTATCAAGTTCCAATGTATTACTTAAGACTGTTTGTAATGAAAAAAGACGCAGTAGCAAGAATGCATGCCAATATAGACGAAACTGCTGTTGAAAAAATTGCATATAAAATTGAAAGACCAGATCCTAATGACATAGTTGTTATTGCAGAAACTGGTGCAACTGATTTAACTATAGATGATTTAGAAATAGAACATTTTGCAGATGGAGAAGACACTTTTGCCACAACAAGTTTTAATTGGACTATTACTGAACCAGGAAGTATTACATTATTAGACAGGATGGCGGCCGCAAGAAATTTTTGTGGATTTGTATCTGAGGGTGCCGCAAGTGGCGAAACATTTGGCAATAGACCTGCGGCAAATGGCATACCTTATTTTCTGGAAATAAGTTTAAAAGGTTACAAAGACGATGTGGAAAATATAGACAATGGAGGAGGTACTGCAGAACATATTATTGGGCCTTATATACATGAATTAGCATATTTAAAATTTGATATGAATATAGGTCCTGAAGGTGCTGTTTATAATTTTAGTGCCCACCCTAAAGACAATATAGGCAGATTTAGTACATTTAATAGAATCAAAGAGCACATTAAAATTACAGGGGAAAGCATTACAGAACTACTGGATGCATTAGAAGAAAAATTAGAACAAAGTAATAAACATGCTTACAGGAATAGTGTTGAAAAAGAAGAAAACATTCCCACATATCTTATAAACTTTGATGGTTTAGTAAATAACCCTTATCAAAAAAATGATCAGTTAAGAGGCGGCGACAGAGGTGCTGATGGCACTTACGAGGGCAGGATAGATGAATTTGAAGATTCAGGATATAGAGACAGTTTTGACGATGCAATGGATAGAGGTGCCGCAAATGCAGGATCATACGATCCTGCGTATGCACCTGATGGTATAGATAATTTTCTGTATGTTGATCCTACCAGAGTCAATGCTGGAACAACAACATATGATCCTGGTACATTTGGCTCTAGGGGAACATTAGAATCATCATATCAAAATGAATATGGAGTAGGAGTTACAGCAGGAACAGGAGGAACAGTTAGTGATTTACTGGGTGAAAACGACGATGCAATATCAATTATTAAAGATTTCAATAAAGACGTAAATACAGACCCAGATCATGTGCTAACAGAAGAAGAACTAGCAGAAGTAAGAGCAGTTTTAAGCACTCCATCATACGTTACTATAGATGCAACTGCAGGAACGGCCATAGGAGATATTATAGAGTCTATAATGAGTCTCAGTTATGATTTAATTAATGTTGCCACAAGAATGAGAGATGCAGAAAACCCAGAGGGAGAAGTTGATAAAACAAAAACTTTTGTAAACTGGTTTAAGGTTACAGAAACTGTGAACTACGATTATGAAAAATATGACAACAAAATGCAAACGTATATTCCTACTATAGAATACAGAGTAAGACTTACTAAAGAAGCCAGAACAGATGTGGGTATATCTACAAAAGAATTAAGTATGACCCTTACACATGAAGAGATTGCCTCCAGAATAGAGGAACTTGGAATAGCAAAAGAATACCTGTATTACTTTACAGGACTTAATGATCAAATTATGACATTAGATATGTCTTTTAATGAAGCATTTGCCTTAAAGGCTCCACTTTATGGTTCAGATAATTATAGGGAACAATTGGCTTTTGCAAGTGCTAGAGAAGTCAATCAAGATGAAACAGAAATGCTAGGATTAGTTCCTGGTATTATGGCAGAAGCAGATGCATCAAATAAAGAAGAAAAAGCAAACAAATTTTTATCTGACATAGAAAATTTATTTAAAACAGGTGGAGATGTTGCAGACAGTTTGGGTCAATCTATTAAAACCATTGCAAATGAAATGTATTTGGGAGGTGCATATGATAATGGAGATGCAGTAGTAGAAGCAATTAAAGGCGGTAACCAGGCTTTAAAAAATGAGTTTGCTGAACAATTGGCTAGATCAGAAATAGGACAACAAGTTGTAAATGCTACTTTAGTAAAATCTCAAATTTCACCACAGGACGGATCATCAACTTCATCAGACGGAAATGCAAGTGTAGACAACACCACTATTACTAGCAACGTGCCTTTATTTGCATCTGAAATTTTTCCTGGATTAGAAGGTAAATCTGATGATCCTAGAATAGAAGCAGAATATGAAAGACAACTGGACGATTTTATAGAACAAAAAATGCAGGTTGTTGTAGATGCTGGACCTTTAAAATACAGAGAGGGTCCTATTGCAGAAGTAGAAAGAGGATCTGTAAGAGCAACAACGTTTGCACATTTAATGAATTCTTATAAAACTGGTGCTGTATCAAATATGAAAATAGACATGGAAATCAGAGGAGATCCATGGTACATGGGTAAAGGCAATTTTTATGATAGCAACAACGACGAAGGTGCTGAATCAGATACGCCTGTAGCAGACTTTACAGACTTGAGCGGTATTGCATACAGCAGTGGAAGTAATCAGTTTTTGTTAATGATAGAATCTCCAAGAAAGTTAGATTTTGATATTAGCGACGAGGACCAGAATACTGGCTTTTATAATTACGGACACCTTAACTATACTATGAGTGGAATATTTATGGTAACAAAAGTAATATCAAAATTTAGCGGTGGCATGTACACAAATGATGTACAGGCTGTCAGAATGCCTCAATACGAAACTGCAAAAATAGAACAAGTCAGAAAAATTGTAGATGGAAGAATGAAAAGTAAGACATCAGGCGTTGGTGAAAAAATAGGTGTAGGCACAGGCACAAGTGCAGATTTACCAGGAAATGTTCCTGCAACAGATAATGGAGGCACTGATTAATGGGTGTTGGAGCAGAAATAGATCAAGATGCCAAAAATAAAGGTGGACTATCTGATGCTGTAGGATCACTTAAATTAACAGGCATCCATTTGGGTGTTGTAAGATCTACAAAAAGTTATAGTCGTGATGGAAAAATAGTTGTTTATATGTCTGTTTTAGGTGGAACAGGAGATATTAATGAAGAACCTGATCCAAAGACAAAATTAAGAGTAGGAGAAATAGAAGTACGATGGACTTCTCCATTTGCAGGTATTACAAATGCCGCAGAAAACAATCTGGAAGATGCAGACCCTAGAGATTACAAACTAGCACAACAGAGTTATGGTTTCTGGATGCAACCACCTGATAGAAATAATATAGTATTGGTATGTTTTGCTAGTGGTAATATATCTGATGCATACATTGTGTCTTGTGTGCCAGGGCCTTTAGGAAAACAAGCAATGATGCCTGCATGTACAGGTAGCGATTTTACCTATTCTAGTGGCGCAGGTTACCGTTTGCCTACAACAGAAAAATCTTTAATAGATCCAGTTGCACAGGAAGGCACAGACCAACCTAGACCTGTATATTTAGATGCCGCAGAAGCACTTGTAAAACAAGGCTTAGTAAATGATGGTGTAAGAGGAACTACAAAGCATGGAATAAAATCTGCAGACACACCTCAAGTTTATGGAATACTTACACCTGGCCCACAATCTCCAGATAAAAATGATCCTGAAAGTTACAGATTACCAGGACATAGTTTTGTTATGGACGACACACCAGAAAACAGGCACATCAGATTGCGTACTGGAGGTGGTAATCAAATATTAATGAACGATGCTGAAGGCATAATTTACTTGATTAATAAAGAAGGTACAGCATGGGTAGAATTATCTAAAGATGGCAGTATTAACCTATTTGGTGAAGGCTCAATTAACATGAGAGCAAAAGGCAGTTTTAACATTAGAGCAGATAAAGATGTTAATATAGAAGCAGGTAAAAATTTAAAACTTAAAGCCGCAGGAGATATGCTAAAAGGAGAGTATGTTGGTATGCCTCCTGGCTATGACATGAAAACACATACTGGAGCAATAGGTTCTGGAGGTTCTATACATATAGAATCTGTGAGTGGTACAACAATACAAGCAGGAACAAATGCAGTATTAGACGCACATACAGGAGATTTAAGTTTAAAAGCGGCTAACAGATTAGCCGCAGATGGTAGAAAAATTGATATAATTAGTACTATAAAAAATCCTCCTGCAGGAGATACAGATGCTGTAGGTGGTATTAATATTAGTTCAGCAGGAGGTCCTGTAGGAATATTGGGAACAACAGGACTTAATTTAGTTGGTACAGCAGGAATAGGATTAGCAGGTGTGCCAATTTTACTTAACTCGCCACCAGGTGCCGCTGGAATTGTACCACAAATAGGACTACCTGGAAAAGGTGCCAAAAGTATGAGTATGATAGATCATCCAGATTACAGTTCTGAACCACCTCCTTTTGATAGAGATAACATAGAAAATTTAATGCCTACAGATGGTGAAAGAGAAGAACTTGATGGTGTACAAAGTATTGTAAGTGTTATGCCTACTGCAGAGCCTTATGCAGGGCATTATGTTTCTTCAGCAATAGCAGACTCCAATAGTGGAATGATGACTGAAACCACAGACGGAAGTGCTGATGTTGATGATGAAACTACTACAAGTAATGATCCATTTATAGGGTATAAAACAGAAATTAAAAAAGTTATAGAAGAAGTTAAAAAGAAAAGAAAAGAAGAAGATATGTCAAACTTCTTAAAAAATATATCTAAAATTAATATACCTGGGATAGATTTGTTATCTTCAATAGACCCAAATGATCCTAGTTCATTAGCAAATTTAAGTAATTTTAATCTTGGTCCATTACAAGGTGAACTAGATGCATTAATGAATTATGAAGGATATTTACAAGGACTTTTGGGTGTAGAATTTCCAATTAACATACCTACTGTAAATTCTTTAATTGGTGATTATGTAATAGGATATGGTATTAACTTAGATCAATATATGTTTGATTTACAACAATTACAAATAGACTTTAATGGAATTATGGCAGAAGCAAATAGTTTGATGGATATGGCAAATAACCCTATGGGAATGATTAACGATTTAGCAAATAGCACAATTGGAGATGTTACTAAAAGTTTAGGAATAGACAATATTAAAAATGTTACAGATGTAAGTAATTTATCAAGTAGTTTAATGGCAAAAACAAACATGTCATCAGATGATTTAAATGGCATGGTTAATGATGTTACTAATGCACTTGCATTGGGAGGTGGAGATGGCTAAACCCAGCGAAATGGAAGTATTACGATCAGTAGTAGAAGGTCTTGTCAAAGAAGGAATTACACCTATATTTGATGGACCAAGTATTATTTTAATGGATAAAAAAGGCAATAAAGTGATAAATTTTGCTAATGGATTAGGACCTATTGGTTTAAATTTAACAATGATGACTAAACTACAATCTGGTTCAAGAACTGTAAAACAATATGTAAAAGTACCTATATGCGAAAATCAATTATTGGCATTATCTAGTTTTTGTAGCCATATTGGTCCTAGTAATTTTATTAGAAGTGGGGTACTAAGAGAACTTAATAATAAACGTTATAATATTATACCTCAAATGCTACAAAGATGGAAAACAGGTCAAGTGGGCGAATCTAAAACACCAAAAGTAAGACAAGATTTTATACACAGACGTCAATTCGAAGCGGAACTTTTTACTACACCTGATATTGTTAAAATTGAATTCAATATAGATGATATGAACAGTAAAGTAACTTGGAAACAATTAACTGCTAAATTAAGACGTTTAACAAGAGAAGCATTACAAGAATTAAAAACAAGACAAGCAAGAGGTGAACTTTTGGAATTTGGCGATATATCAAATATGATAAGACTAAATGATAGATTAAACAATCCGTTAGACGAAATAGTTATAGGTGGTCCTGTAGATCCAGGATACACACCCCCAGAAGTTCCTATGCCAGGTTTAAAATATTAAGACTGTTTTTTAAGTTCGTCTTGTAAGTCTTGAATTTTTACATAAGCACGATATTTCATATCCTGCTCATCTTTAATATTTTTTTCCAGCAATTTAATATGATTTTTTAGAACCTGACATTCGTTATTTTTTTCAACTAACATACGTCTTAATTCTTCTTCTAAGGTATCATTTAATGTTGATATATCTGCCATTATTTTTTTCCAAAAATTGTTTTATGTAATAAGTCTGTTACATTGTTATTTAACAAAACAGCACTATGACCTGCTTCTATAAAGGTAGTTTCACTAGATTTAAATTTAGGTGGTGTAGCACTTTGGCTGTCACAATCTATCATACCATCATTTGCTTTACCTCCTAAACCTGCAACAGGATTAGCACCTTTTGTACATACAATATTTGTGTGTAGTCCAGAAAATCTTTTTTCCTGTAATAGTGCTAATACTTCTGCACCTGGTTTGGTATTTTTAAACATTAAACTGTTTCTCCAAAAATACCCGAAAATTCTTGCTACAGGTGTGCCCTGCCAAGGAGTTGCTATCGTAACTAAATGTTTTATTCTGTTTGGATACACACTAGCATACCAGGCCGCAAGTAGTCCGCCAAAACTATGACCAACTAGATATATAGGCTCTTTTCCAAATTCTTTTTCTATTTGACGTCTAATTGTATCAACTACGTCGAATGGATCATCTTCCATGCTGTATTCAGGCGAAATAAACCTATGTTCTGGTAATTTTAGTGTATAATAGTTAAAATTATCAGGACATGCATTTGCACCATGTATGTAAACCACATTTTTCATATCTGTATTATACATGCTAATATTTATTTGTCAAGCAATTATAACTAGTTTTAACGAATATGATAAATAACAGTATGGCAACAATATTCAAGGGATTTAGTACAGTAGACAAAATAAGAGCACCTTATAGTCTTTTCGATCAGGAACTTATAAAAAGAGATCTTTTAAATGAATTCCACACTAGAAAAGGAGAACGACTAATGAAGCCTAATTTTGGATCTATTATTCATGATTTGCTAATGGAACCAGAAGATACTATTACAGATGATGAAATTAGAGATGATATAACAAGAATTTGTGATAAAGATCCAAGAGTTGAAGTAAAAGATATTTTAATTTTTACTGCAGATCATACTGTGAGAGCAGAAGTAATTTTAAAATATGTTCAAACTAATAATGAGGATATATTGTTTCTAGAATTTATAAGTGACACCGAGTACAACTAATGGCATATTCAGAAAGACAAAATAACTTATTTGCCGCAGAAGATTGGAAAATAGCCTACAAGGCTTTCTCTAATGTAGACTTCACGTCTTATGATTTTAACACATTAAGACTGGCAATGGTAAATTATATAAGAAATAATTTTCCTGAAAATTTTAACGATTACATAGAAAGTTCAGAATTTATTGCAATAATAGAACTTATTGCTTTTGTATCGCAATCGTTAGCATTTAGAATGGATATGAACAGCAGGGAAAATTTTTTAGAAACTGCTGAAAGAAGAGATAGTGTATTTAAACTTGCAAGAATGCTAGGATACACACCAAGAAGAAATGTACCAGCATCAGGTTTAGCAAAAATTGTATCTATAGAAACAAACGAAAACATTACAGACAGTTTGGGAAATACTATAAGCAATAGGCCAGTATTTTGGGACGATGCAAACAATCCAGATGCTTATGAACAATTTATAACTATTTTAAATTCTGCATTAAGCAATACAAATAGATTTACGTCACCATCTAAAAAAGGAAAAGTAAACAATATTACTACAGAAATATATAGAATTGTTAGACAAATTAGTGCAAGTCAGGCCTTTCCATTTACATCATCGGTCCAAGGTGGTAAAAGAAATTTTGAAATTGTAGATGCAGACTTTATAGATGGCTCATACTTTTACGAAAGGCATCCTGATCCTTTAAACAGTTTTGGTATAATTTATAGAAACGACGGATTGGGGATTAGTAGTAACAATTCTGGATTTTTTGTAATGTTTAAACAAGGAACCCTAACGTCAAAAACATTTAATTTTACAACACCTATACCTAGTAGAACACAAGATTTAGAAGTAGACGGTATTAACCAAACAGATTTATGGCTACAGGAAATTAGGCCTACAGGTTCAGTTATAAGCAAGTGGACACAAATTCCTAATACTGTAGGACAAACTGTAAACTTTAATGCCCAACAAGCCAATACAAGAGACTTATATGCTGTAGAAAGTTTATTTGGCGATCAAGTAAGATTTAAATTTACAGACGGTAATTTTGGAAGAATTCCAACAGGAGTTTATAGAACATGGTATAGAACCAGTGATGGTGAAAACTATATGATACAGCCAGAGGAAATGAGAAATAAAACAGTTACTATTCCTTATACTAATCAACAAGGTGTAAATTACAATCTTAAAATTACATTTGCATTACAAACAGCAGTTAATAATGGATTACCTACAGAAAGCATTTCAAATATTAAAAAGAATGCATCGCAGGTTTATTATACACAAAACAGAATGGTTAGTGCTCAAGACTATAATGTATTTCCATATAGTAAAAGTAGTAACATACAGAAACTTAAAGCAGTAAACAAAACTCATGCAGGACATAGTAGATATATAGATATAAATGATCCTACAGGAACTGTACAAAATGTAGAATTATTTGGCGACGATGGATATCTATACAAAGAATACAAAGAGTACAGCACAACTACTACAATAAGTCCAAATAATACAGCAAATAATTTTGTAGAAAATACTTTACCATTAATTTTAAGAAATCAGGGCCTTAATAATTACTTGTACGAAACAGCAAGAAAAAAATGGGTAACATATAAAAATAATTCTTTTGATCTAGAAAGTTTAGATATAACATGGAGACCATTACCAGTAGCAAGTATAGGAAATACTGGTTACATGACAGAAACATCAAGTGTAAATTCTGCAGGGTCAGAATCTGTGCTTACAAATACATATGAAACATTTAAGCAAATACAAGAAAATAATTTTATAAAATTTGTGAATCCTGATAATGTTGCAGAATATAAATGGGTCAGAATTACAAAAGAAACAAATGCAGGTCTTTTAACAAGTGGATTAAGTACTGCCACAGGACCATGGACATTAAGTGCAGAAGTTCCAAGTGGTTGGAAAGCACATGAGGTTATTGTTACCTTAAGAAAAAAATTACAAGGATCTGAAATAGCATCAGTACAAAGTCAGATAGAAAATAAGAAAACATTTGGCTTAGGATATAATCCAACATTTGTAAGTTCAAATTTATTAGCAGATACTTTTTATGTTATAGAAAATGAAAATCTAGATAAAACAAACCCATTTGATGTTATAGATGTAGGTAAAACTTTGGGTACTCCTATAGACAGTAGTTGGTTTTTACTATTCACTTATGTGCCTATAGATGAAAACTCATACAAATATGACATTACTGTTAGAGGCGAAAATTATATTATTCAGAGTAACAGTGAAATAAAATTTTATAATATTAATAATGTAAAAGTTGTAGATACTAATAATAAATCAAATATGGATAAAATTAGTATTACAACACTTAATAATAAACCTGGAAGTTCTGAAAGATTTAGATGGTATAATAGTAATCCAGGAGTTGATAACCTTGGAGATTCATGGTATAGTGAAGAAACAGGAGCATACACAACACCTACAGCAAGTTCATATAGCATAGGATTACCATTAAGATCTAGAGATACTAAATGGTTTGATGTAGGATTTAATTGGGAAAGTAATTTTGGTATTTTAAGAGTACCTAATTCAGGATTAAAAGCAGACGTTATAAGTTTAAATACTTTTGTAAACGATGCTTCTGTTTCTGTAAACACTTATTTTGATGACGGCACAGCGGCCGCACTTACAAGTAATGTAACAGTTGCAAATAATTTAGGAAGAATTAGTAAAATACCTGGTAATATTACAATACCATTTACAAATACAACATTTGGCTATAATATTTTAAACAGCGAAGGCAATGTAATGTATAAGCAGTATAATACAGGAACTGCAACCGTAGAAATTTTTCATGCAAACAGTTCAGGAGTTACTCATAGTTTTGGTGTTGGGGGTGCTACACATAATGCTAGTTCTTTAGGAAGATTAATTTTAGCAAATGTTGATGTAGCAACGGAAACAGGTAATTTAATTTATACAGATTTAGAAAATCAAAATTATTTATATGCAGAAGACTCTAGTGGACAAAGATTTACAGATAAGATTGTAGTTGAGTATGAAACATTTAAAGAAAGACTTACACAAAATATTAATTGGCACATCACTGGAACTGTTAGACAGCCTGATGGATATACTGATCCTGCAAAAGTTATAGTTGCACCTTTTGATACAGACAACGATTTAGTACCAGATAGACCGTTGCAGTTTGCAGAATTTGTTGACAATAATGATTTAGTATATTTTGAACAATACACAGATTTTGATGGTTATACTTATGAAAAACCGTCTAAAGGACAAATTTTAGATTTTCGTGGAGAAACAGCACTAGTAAGAGATGATGCAAGTGATACTATAAGTCATAGTTCATATAATAATCCAGTATCCTTTTTATTAACTTCATGGATTATAGTAGACACATATAATATGGTTACTACATATTTACAAAATGACACAGGCAAGTTAAAAGGTGTAAAAGTTTATGTTGTAGGTGATGAAAAAGTTTATTTAATGACACCCAATAGTACAAACACAAGCCAAATTAGACCTGTAGAAACAACAAAATTTAGTGTAAAACAAGGAAGAGGCGAAACACAAAATACCCTTTTACCTGAACAATTACCTATGGTGTTCAAATGGGAACACATAGCAGACAAAGATGTTAGAGTAGATCCTAGTATTAGTAATGTAGTGGAAATGACTGTTTTAACAAAAACGTATTACAATGATGTATTAAAGTATATAAATGTGCCAGGCACAAGTTACCCTTTACCTCCCACAAATACAGGATTAGCAACACAATTTGAAGGCTTAAATGAATTTAAGAGTGCAAGTGATTCTATAATATTCAAAAGTGGAGAGTTTAGAAGGCTTTTTGGTACAGATGCTGAATCAGATTTACAAGCAAAATTTAGAGTTGTAAAACTTTCTGATTCAATAAGTGATAATGAAATTAAAAACAGAGTTGTAGGTGCTATAAATCAATATTTTAATGCATCTAATTGGGACTTTGGAGAAACATTTTACTTTACAGAGTTAAGTTCGTATATTCATCAGAGATTAGAAGGATTAATAGGAAGTATTGTACTGTTACCAAAAAATAGTAAAGGCCAATTTGGGGACCTATTTAGTATTAAGCCTGAAGCAAATGAATTATTCATTCCAACTACAAAGGTTACTGATATAGAAATTATTAGTAAACTTTCTAGAACAACATTAGAAATAGAAGATACAGCAAATGTAAATGTGGCAAACGATGCCGTTAATACTTCAGGGCCATATGCTATTAATGGATACTATCCTTTATATGCAGATCAATCTTTAGCAAATGCGGCCGGAAATGGTTCTAGTCATATACATAAATTTTATGGACAAGTATTTTACATGCCAGATGGTTTAGTTATGAACAAGACAATGTTCCATGGAAACTATACAGGAGACAGTACAATAACTGATTCTTCTAGTAGTTCATCCTCAAGTTCATCAAGTTCATCAAGCAGTAGCAGTAGCAGTAGTGGAAGTGGCGGTAGTGGTTCAAGTGGAAGTGGTTACTAATGGCTGAAAAATTATTTAAAAAATTACCTGATATTTTACAGACAAGTGCTGTAAAGAATTTCTTTGATAGTACTGTAGAGCAACTTTTTAGTCCTGCAAATGTCGAGGTAATTAATGGATACGTAGGTAAGCAAAAATCAGAAGATTATAATGTACAAGGTGCATTTATAAGAGAAAGTACTGCAAACAGGCTACATTATGCATTAACACCTGCAATTAATACACTAAATTCTAATACAGGTGTAAGTGAAAATTTTATTTTTTATGACGAACTAGTTGACACTATAAAGGTAAGTGGTGTTAATACTATAAATCATAATAAAATTTTTAGTACTGATTACCAAACATTTTTACCACCAATAGATATAGACAAATTTGTAAACTTTCAGGAATACTACTGGAGTAATAATGATTTAGATGCTTTAGTTGTATCTGGAACACTATCTAATCCTATAGACATTGATTTAGATATTATAGGCAAAAAAAGTTTTACTTCTCCAAATAACATAACATTAAAAAATGGCATGTGTGTCAACTTTTCAGGAGAGTTTGTCATACCGCAAAATAAAACAGGAATAGATTACTATGTAGAAGGTGTTGGAGAGTCGATACAACTAATACCTAAAATACAAAATGTTGCTACAGGATATTCTACAGCAACATTAACAACCTGGGACAATACAATTTTTACTGAACTAGATAGTAATGTTAAACATACTGCAGGTAATATTATTAGTGTTAATATAGACAATGCAGGAAAAGGATATCTAAATCCTACAGTACAATTTACAGGCTCTAATACAACTTTAGCAACAGCAACAGCAAATAATGATATTTCAGGCTCTGTTTCAGATGTTACAGTAACAGCAAACGGATTAGGATATAGTGCGCCAATAGGTATTGTGGTCACAGGTACTGCCGTAAGTACTGGCATAAATGCAGGTAACACTTTTGTTTCAGAACTTAATGAAGATCAATCCACACGTTTAACTCCATATAACAAAATTGCAATAAATGATAGCAGTAATATTTTTTTAAATCAGGAAGTAATTGTAAATAATGAAAGAACAACTGTTACAAGTTTATCAAATAGTTCTATAATATCTATAAACAATATTACAAATGGATACGATACAAATAGAACAGCAGGAATATATACAGTTTCCGGTTCTAGTGGGGGATCAGGTACTGGACAAAACTTTAGTATTACAGTATATAGTGAAACTAAAATACAAAATTTTGTAAACGTAAACGATCAAAAATCTACCTGGAGTAGCAATACAACAATAGTAAATGCAAGAACTAGTATTACAAAAACTGGTCTTGCCACAACAGGAGGTACTGGTTCAGGAGCAACAGTAGATGTAGTTTATAATGCAGATGCAAACATAACAGTAAGTATAAACAACCCTGGACTAGGATATCGTAGAGGAGATACTCTTACAGTAGCAGGAAACCTTATAGATGGTGTAAGTGGACCGAACTTAACATTCGATGTCTTAGAAGTAGAAAAACCATTAGGAATAAGAACACTAGGAAACATTACATCTGGAGGTTCGCCTGTAGATGGAAATTACTTAATAGACATGGCTAATACTGTTGTATCAGGAAATGTTTCAACATCAGGCTCTGGTAAAGATGCAATTTTTAATGTAACAGTAAGTTCAGGAAATGCAACTATAGTAATAGAAGATGGTGGTATAGATTTTGTAGAAGGTGATACTTTAGAAATAAATGGAAATGTAATTAATTCTAGTGCTACAAGTAATATCAGTTTCACAGTAGACAATGTTATTGCACCAGGTGATACAACAATAGACATTTTAAATGGTGGTACAGGACATGCTGTAGCCGATACTATAACCATTACAGATGCTGATTTAGGCAGTGGTGGAGGAACAAATTTAAGTTTTGGCGTAGCAAGATCAGGTAATGTTTTAGGATTAGCAGATACTGTAAATCTAGATCAAGGTTCTAATCTAAGTGTACAATTTATTGCTAGTGGCTTCGAAGCAACTGTTAGAACTGACATGTATAACTTTACATCTAATTCCAGTGGTACTTTTACAACTGGTGTGTCCTCAATGGCACTTGCAGGTGTAGATCCAAACACAGGAGATTTTTATCTTGGCGGAAATCCTGACAATGCTTTAAATTATGGTTGGGACTTAGATGAAGATGGTGATGGCACAGGTGATGCTGTATGGGGAGGCAGAACTTCCCAAGCAAATCCAGACTATAATGTAATAAAACGTGGAGCCAAAAATAGGAATATTTGGAGTAGGGTAAACTTTTGGCATCATAAACAAAACTTTTTAGATGCAAATGTCAGTGTACCAGAACAACAATACAGAGCCGTAAGACCTATTATAGAATTTAATAATAATCTTGAACTTTATAATCATGGAAGTAATTTTATTGGAGAAATATTAGTTGTTGAAAAAACTAGAACAATAAATGATTTAAATGGTGCACCAGTAAGTATTTTAGTAGATGGTTCACCACTAGCCGTAGGCGCCACAATAGTATTTCCAAATGAATCTACAGTAAATTCTAAATTTGTTTATAAAGTAAGTCATAGTAATGCAACAATACAACTTAATAAAGTAGGAGATCCTAATTTAAATCCTGCAGGAGCAGAAGAAGGGGACGGAAATTTTGTTCCTCTTGAATTTGCTGAAGGTGACGTTGTAAATGTTAAGGCTGGAGAAACTGTTATAGGAACAGAATGGTATTATACAAATGGTAAACTCTTACAGGCTCAAGAAAAAACAAAATTACATCAAGCACCTTTGTTTACTCTTTACAACGATTCAGGAAATTATTTAGGAAATACTAGTGTTTATGACAAAACAGATTTTATAGGAAATAAAATATTTAATTATAAAATTGGTAGTGGTACAAACGATAGTATTTTAGGCTTCCCTTTATCTTACAAGCAATTTTATAGCAGTAGTGAGATAGAATTTGAAAATTATTTAGAAACGAACAGAACAATTTTTACAGAAAATAATGCAAAAACTGAAGTACCAGGTTACTATTATTTTAAAACAACTGATAGTAATTATCATACTAATTGGTTAAGCAGTAATGAAAAATCTAGGCAACCTATAAAAACTTTTTATTATATTGACAGATTTGACGTAAATGATGAAAATTTAATTTACTTTGTTGGTTGTTTGCCTGATGTAAAATTAAACACTCCTAGTGGCTACGATATAATTGTAGAACAAAATGGGAACATAATATCAGATTATACTTACACTGAAAAGGGTTTAATTAAATTTAACAGTTTTACATTTAATGAAAATGATGTTATAGAAATAACTGCATATAGTAAAACTGGCTTAATCAGTGAACGTAGCATCAGCAAGTATAACATACCTATATCATGGGATAGGAATACACAAAAATTAGACATTAAAAATATTTCAGAGCCCGAATATTTGACACATTTTTCTAATTATATGAAATACACTAATAATTTTAGTGGAGAAAGTTTAGGCTCAAATAATTTTAAAGATTTAGAAAAAACTACAAGTAGTGCTACTGATATAATAAAAACAGACGAAAATTTAATTTTAGGTGCATTTTTATTAGATGATAAACCTCATAATTTGTTAAATGCAATAGAGTTTAATCATAAAGAATACATTAGATATAAAAATAGATTAGCATCTGAAGTTACAAAATATTTAGACACAGTAAATCCAGATGAATATTCAAATGAATTTATTTTAGAAAAAGTTTTACGAAATGTAATTAGTTATAGTGTAGGTAACGATGTTTTCCAACAAAGTTATACAATACCTTTTGGTGACAACTATGTACAAGAAGAAAAAATTATTAACTCATTAAATGACACTTCATATACTTTGTCTAATTACTATGACTTTAGTTTAATAGAAAATACTGTTCAAGTTTACAAAAAAAGAGGTACTGAAGTAGAATTACTAGATATAGATATAGACTACACACTAACTTCTAATGCAACTGCATCTACAAATGTTATTGCACCAACATCTACATTAGATTTACAACTTGCAGACACATTAATTTACAAAATTTACAACAAAGAAAGAGATAGTGCAGAATGTCCTCCAACACCTAGTGTTTTGGGACTATATCCATTACATGAACCCCAAATTTACACAGATAATTCGTTCGATAGTCCAATAGAAGTTCTTGTAGGACATGATGGTAGTAAAACTGCAACAAAAGGCAATAGAGAAGATCAAATTTTACTAGAATTTGAAAAGAGAATATTTAATAGTGCTAAAAAAGAGTTTAGACAAGCAAATAGTTTACCAGAATTAAGTGTTTTTGATGTTAGAGCAGGTAAATTTAGAGAAGATTACCTAACACATAGTGAATGGTATGATTTAATGAGATCAAACTTTACATCGTGGGCAAGAGAAAACAAAGTTGATTTTGTTAAAAATGAATTTTACGATAATAATAAAGAATTTACTTGGAACTATAGAGGTAATTTAACAATACCAGGATATTGGAGAGGTTGGTACGAATATTATTATGATACTGTAAACCCGCACACAAATCCTTGGGAAATGTTAGGGTTTTTTGAGAAGCCAAGTTGGTGGGACACTCAATATATTACAACTACATACACAAATTATGGTAGTAATAATACACCTATGTGGGAAGACATAGAAAGTGGTTTAATTAGACAGGGTCCTAGAGAAAATCTAACAGATAATTCTTACAAAACAGATAACAAGTTTGCAAGATCTGGATTAAAAAATTTATTGCCTGTTGATAGTAATGCAACTTTAAAAAGTCCTTACAATATTGACACAACAGGCTCAACTACTAGGGCAGAAGTATATACAAACACTATAGGCAATACTAGTATAGGGTATAATACTACAAGTTTCTTAAATGTTGATGGAGTAAATGTAAGATTTGACAGTTCTAATGTTTATATTAGTAATAAAAATTTACCAAACTATGATTTAAGTAAAATTGACACATCGGATGGCTCATTACCCTGGAAGGCACTTGAATTTAGTTATGCAATACCTAGAGTAAATTTAAATAGCATAACAGAAAGCAATACATCACTTAATTCAGATAGAATAGGTGTGTTAGTAAACGGTCTTACATTACATAATCCTAATAGTGGTACCACATACGATAATGGTGGTAATTGGACATACAATACTGGATTTAGACAAAAAACTAATAGAAGTAATGGAATAATTTCTACAACAGATAATCAAGGTGTTGTAACCACAACAGTACCAACATCTGATATGAGTAATTCCACAGTATGGGGTAATAGTACATCACACTCAGGCATAATTGGTTGGGCATTTGATGGATTACCAATTTACGGCCCATATGGATATACATCTTACCATGCAAACGGATCAGTAAATGATAATAGTATTACAAACATTAAAAGCAGTTTTGAAATTAAGCCTGGTGCAAGAACTTCACATCCTAATGGCGCTCACACAGGATTATTTTTAGAAGATTATCAATATAGTGCTAGTTTGGCTAGTCAACCTGGAAGAACTGGTAAATTTAATACAAGATATGGGGTAACACCAGATTCTCCTAGTACACCTGTAAGATTTTATGTAGCAACAATAGATGATAATAGTGAACCAATGTTCCCTTATGCTGTAGGTGGTGGTACAACTAGTGATAATACCTATAATGGAAGTTATTTCGCAACACCATTAGATACTACTAACAACAACAAAGGTACTGTAATAGAACCTTCAAGTGTAACAGGTGCAGTATCTAGTAGTTTTGCAATCACATTAGAAAATACAGCAGTAGATTTAGATAATGAATGGGTATTTGGTGATGGTGCACCAGTAGAAAATGCTTGGAAATATAGTTCATCATATCCATTTGCTATTACAACAGCATTATTACTTTCCAAACCAGGAAAATTTGCAACTGTTTTTGCAGATCCTATAAGACAAGTAAATTCTAAATTAGGCGGGATAGCAACTATAGATGTTACTTCAAGAAGAACATGGCAGTATAACAATAGCGATAATTTTGTTATACATGGAACATTTGATAATGATAATAATTTTTTAACAAATATAGGTTATACACAATTTATTAAAAGTTGGCTAAATTACCAAAATTTTAATATTTCAAGCGAATTTAGAGACCCATTACTAACAGTTAATACAAAATTAAGCCACAGAATGGCAGGATTTGTTGATAGTGATACAGCAACAATTAAATCAGACCAGTATAGTACAACTGGTAATGCAACAAGTTTAATAATACCAATAGAAAATAGAAATATTTCTATACATGATAGTGGATATAAAACAAGAAATAATTATTCAGGCATAATTATTGAAAAAATTGAAGATGGCTACAAAGTAAAAGGCTTTGATACATCACTGTCATATTTTAATATTTTAGAAAGTAATAAATTAGGTGCTTCTCAAACTGTAGAAAGAGGCGGAGTACCAGCAGATTATGTGAATTGGTCTTCTAATAAAGCATATCCTTATAATACTATCGTGCAATATTTGGGTGTTTACTATCAAGCAAAAGATGATATACTAGCAAGTGATAGTTTTATTACAACACAATGGACACGATTACCTGCTTTACCGCAAGTAAATGGTATAAGAGGAGTTTTTTATGCAGAGTCCACAGGAATTGTTAAAAGGGTAGATTATAATTCAGAATTTACTACAGCACAAGATGTATTTGACTTACTTGTAAGCATAGGCAGATATCAAGAATCTATAGGTTATGACTTTGGTGACTTTGATAGCACTATAAATGCTGTTAAAAATTGGAATTATTCTGCAGAGCAATTCCTATTTTGGGTATCAGGTGGTTGGGAAATAGGAAATACATTAGAATTATCCCCAGGATCATCTAAAATTAGTTTTAATAAAGACATAGAGTTTGTTTCAGAAGTAAAACGTGTAGATAAAAATCAATTTAGTATTTTAGATCAAGATGGTATTGCAATAAATCCAAAAGAATGTGAAATTATTAGAGATGGTAACAAATTTGAATTAACTCCACCTATAGGAAAACAAATTTATAACATAACTTTATATACAAAACAGATAGAGCATGTATTAAGTTTAGATAATATAACTGAATTTAATGACACCTTATACAATGATTTGTATAATCAAAAACTTGAACGTCTATTTATAAAAGGTAAACGTACATTAGGGTGGGAAGGAAGGTTAAGTTCAGAAGGCTTTGTGATAGATGGAGGAGAACTACAACCTAATATAGATAATATTACCTCTACAATGGGAGATTATCATAGATTAGGATTTATTCCTGTAGATAAACAAATTTATAATGTATCGAGAGGATTAATAGGCTTCGAAAACAAACCTTACTTAACAGAATTGGGGATTGTTGATGATGACCAAGTAGAATTTTACAAAGGTATGATACAAAGTAAAGGTACTTTGGACTCAATTAGTAAAATTTTAAATAGTAATGCTATTGTTCAAGGTAATGTTAGCATATATGATGAATGGGCTCTTAGTGCTGGGTCATTTGGAGACTTAGATAATAATCAAAGTATAGAACTAAGGTTAGAAAAACAGGAAATTGCACAAGATCCTCAATTAGTAAAATTAGAATTTCCTGAAGATATTACAGGCATTGTAAATGAAATTGTAATTACAGAAAGAAATACAAGTTATTTTGAAGTTCCTGAAATAGAAATATCAGCACCTACAAAAGATCCTAAGAAACAAGCAAATGCAGTTGCAAGTATAAAATCCGATGGCACAATAGATACTATTACAATAACAGAACAGGGTTCAGGTTATGAAGAAGGAAATACATCATTAACCGTTTTAACATCTAATTTAAATGTTTCTAAAAATACAACTACATTTAATTATGTAAGTGCATTAAGTAGTGCAAACTTTCCTGTTGCAAATGTTACAGGCATCGCAAATATAACAATTATAGATCATTTTGCAAGTAATACGTCTGCACAAACAATAGATTTATCAGCAGTAACAGACGTTGCAAATGTTGTTACAGCAATTAACAATAACGGTGTAACTAATGCAAATATATCAGCCACAGCAATACAAGATGGCTCTAATACTGTACAACATGTTTTACAAATAAATGGTAGTGACTTTACTTTGGGCGGGTCAGGACTAGCAAATTTAAATATTACTGGTGCAAGATATCAGCCAAGACAACGATATGGAATAATTACAGCAAACAATACAGTAGTTTCAGACGTTGTTGTTGCTGTAGAAGATGTCAATGTACCAAGAACAGAAGGAAATGTAACTTATTGGGAGTACGATGCAGGAGACAGATTCCAATTTACAACATCAACATTAACTATTAGTGGAAGTTACGATGTAGATATTTCATCACTAACAGGTTTATTAAATAGCAGTAGTGTACTAGCAGACGAAAACATAAATTTAGTTGAAGGACAATATTTATACATAGATGTTTATGTAAATGGAAACAAATTAGAAAATACTCCTAGCCAATCTCAATATAGTGTACCCAATAATACTACTGTAAGAATTTCAGATGTTACAAATCTTACTGAAGGGAATATATCCCCTAATGCAAATATTTATATTGTAGAAAAAGCAACAGTTGATTTCACAGACAGTTATCAGGGAGATGTACCAGCAAGTAATTTAACAATAAAAGTACAAAATAATGAAGGATTTAGTGTACAATTAGGCAGTAAACGTATTTTTGAAATTACCCCAGATATAAAAAATGATGAAATTATCACAATAGATATAGACGATAATAAAAGATTTCTTAAAAAGCCTAGTGGTATAAGAACTAATCAAATATGGCCTGCTACATCTAATATTGACTATACAGGTGTTAAAGACCCTGAGTATAATAAAATACCTAACGCAGGATATGTAGATAGAAAGCAAGTAACATACCAATCCTTTGGTGTAATAGACTTACCTCAACTGTTTAGTAATGATAGAATATTTAAACCTAGTGCAAACAATTTAATACATGTTGCAAAAAGTGAAAATAAAGATTGGAATGTTTACAAGTTAAGAGAACCAAATGACGAAGGAATATCGTTTATAGAACAAGAAGGAATAGACGATACAGCATACTTATATACAACTGTTGATTTATTTAATTATGTAGACAGTAATCAATTACAACAAGCAGACTTGTCAAGATTTTTAGACTACACATTAATGGTTAAAAATGTTGAAATATCTGACAATGTTGTATTTTGGACTAACCAAGAAGTAGTAGATAAAAAATCTGCACTTATTAAAAACTTTGGTGCAATAAGTATAATACAATCAAATGTTAATACTGTTGGTGTTAGTAACACATCTCCATTCTACAATGAGTTTACAGCATTAGCACCAGCACCAAGAAGTAAATTTGTAGGCGACATAGTAAAAGCAGACGCAAACAATGTTGTTACAATGTCAACAGAAATTAATACAATTAAAAATGGCGACCAAATCGAATTACTTGATATGGGTAATACAAATACTACTCATAATGCAACAAGTTTACAACATTTAGATACTGCTAATGCAACAAGTGGTTCAGCAGGTGCAATTTACGATAGTAAAATTACAATTACAGCAAGTAACTCTGCAAACGTATCTAAAATAGTTTCAAATTTAACAGAAGTAGAAATAGCATTTACAGGAGCCAATGTTGGAGATTATGCGTCATCAGAAGTTACTAATTTAAGATATGTGCCTTCAAATGTTGACTATGCAAATGGTACTTTTGATATACATACAGATGATATAAATTTCCAAAGTTACTTTGGTAATGTTGCTAATAGTACAATTACAGGAGTTACAAATGCGATTTCAAGTGTAGCATTTACTGTGTTTGAAAAGAGTAATGTACATTTACAAACAGTAACAGCAAGTAATGTAAACTTAGGTGCAGGTACATTTACATTCTTACAAAGTAATGTTACTGCAAACGCAAGTAATATTTTAGGAAGACTTTTATCTAAAACTAAATTTACAGTAGAGCAACATAATTTCTCAACAGGAGAAATTATTAAAGTATTATCAAACAATATAAGAGGATACTATCAAGTAGAAAGTGCAGGACTAGATACATTTGTACTAAATGTTCCTTACCATGCAAATTTAAGCAGTACAGGTTATATTTTAACACCAGGCTTACACATTAAAACTTCAGAGGATCATAATATTCCAGTTGACTATAATGGTAAACGTGTAATGATACATCAGGCAGAAAATCCATATTACAACCAGGTATATAAAGTCAGTTATGTTAAAAGTAATACAGAAATAGTTTGTGAAGATGTTTACGCCTGGAATGCCATGGAAACAGATGTAAGTCCTAGTTATACTGCAACAGTAGACGGTGCTGTAACAAAATCCAATAAAATAAAATTAGATTTAGCAAGTGTACCAAGACAAATTGGTAGAATGATGATAGTTACTGGAACTGGCATAACAACTAGGGTTATTGTAACAAATATAGATAATGTATTTAAAAATGGTGAATTTACAGTAGATCAAGAATTAACACTTGCTGATGGAATAACATTAACATTTGAGAAAGAATGTGTAATGACTACATTAGATCATAATGTAGTAAAATTAAATAATACAAGTATTAGAATAGATGATATAACTTCTCCACAAGGTATATTAGAATCTATAAACAAAACACAAACAATAAAAAGTGGAATAATTAATCAAAGAGGTAACCAGTTTGGTTTAGGTATCCCTATGTTAAGGAAACCTAACCTACCTGATGGTACTCCTTATAGTAGTTTTGCAGGTAAATCTCCTTATGTAAGAAATGAAGACTTATCAGAAAGTTTAACAGAAGGACTTGTTAAAACAGGCCATATTAAAATTAATACAGATACTAGCAGTTATAAACCTTTCCAAAAGAATGCTGTTGTTGATAATATATCTACAAGATATGGCAATAATTTTATACCTAACAATAATTACGGAGGAACTGGCAGTACAATAAACAACTATATAGGACAACCAAATTACTATGGGGGTTCTGGAGATGTAACACAAACAGGCAATAGAGGACAACAATATGCAAAAAGTCCTGGTGCTGTAGTTGACATACCAGTTTTTTCTCCTGATATAGATAACACTAATCTTAACGCAGGTAAAGATACACAATCGCCTATTTTTACAGGGCAGGCTTTAGAAGACGCACCAGATAAAAGATGTGGTCCTGACGCATGTGCTACTAGAAACTTCAGAGGCAAACCATTAAATGAAGTAAAAGGTTCTGGACCAATACAATGGGGAGTTACAAACTTTGCAATAGCAAGTGCAGGAACAATTACAGTTTCTGGTTCTATTACAGGTAGTGGACATGGTAAAAGACTTTGGACTAGTGATTATTCAGGATACTATAGTCCTGCTGGACAAGTTGGTGGTACTGCAAACGGCGGTATAACAAAACGTGCAATAGCAGGTGCTAAAACTTGGTCAGATAATGGTAGCACTAAATCATTTAACTTACCTGTTAAAGTAACTGAAAGCGGCATAATTTATTTACATGCTTATCAGAGTGGTAGAGGCGGTTACAACACCTCAACAGTTAGTGTAGCAACAACAAGTGGTAATGTTACAATAGATACCACATCAGTAATAGCAAAATATATAGGTAAAGAAGGACAAATAGATGGACCGTCTAATGGTGTAATTAGAGTGGCCATGGAAGCAGGTTCCGAAATTATGATTACAGGTACTTCCAAAGGAGGAGGTAACCATTGGCATAGTTGTGAGGTACATGTTTCAGGTGCAAGAAATGGACTTAGCAGGTTAAGTGAAAGAATAGAAAATGCAAACAATAACTCAGGAACAGGAACTCCAGCAGGTGTTGGCAGTGGTGATTTTACATTACATCATTACAGCGATGAAAAAGGTGTTAGAGAAATAGAGGAGTTTTATTTTGAAACACCAGGCTCTGGTACAGCAGTAATATTATTTGAACATTATAGTGGCTATGATGCTATACAGGTATTCCAAGGTCATGATAAAGGATCTACATCAACTGTAATTGCAGAAAGTGAAGCAGGCCAATTGCGTAGATTAACTAATGATGAAAGACAAGAATTAAAAAATCAATTTGCTGTTAATAAAGGCGGCACAATGACTGGTTCTGGAAATTATGCAAATATAGATTATGATAACCATAACTTAGGGGCACCAACAAAATCAAGTCCTCATTTAGGTAACAGAAATGTTGCAGTTGCTTATGCAGGTGCATTAGAGTTTAGTATAGATTCAACACAAGGCACTCACATAATGGTAAGAGTACCTAAAAACAGTTATGTATTTGACCATATAATTAAATTACCAAATGGTACACCTCCACCAGACGATCCAGGACAAGATCCTAATCCAGTAGTTCCTTGCGGACAAAATGCATCTATACCATCAGGTCCAGGCGATACTACAACACAACCACCTGGAGGTAATACATCAGGTACAGGAGGAAGTACAGGAAATCCAAATACAGGCGGAGGTAACAACTCAGGTTCTACTACTCCAGTAAATAATCCTGGAGGTGCCAGTGGAGGTAGTGTTGCTCAAAACCATACTAACTCAAGTGCTATAATAGGAAGTAATGCAAATGGTCCATATGTGTCTCCTGCTACTCAAACTTTAGTAGCCAATAATGTTTTAAATATTACTAAAAAACAGGGTGCCTATAGTTCCTTCTCAGGAATATTTGGCCATGGCAGATCAAGTTTACAAAAAAATAATTATAATATACAATACTTTGCACAAACTTCAGGATTTTACAGACCTCCAATGACAGGACTAGCATTTGTTCCAAGCATATTTAGAAAAACAGTTAAAACAGTAACTCAAACAAATTATGGCGTACCTATTTCATTAGCATCGGGAAGATATGTAAATAATCAAGTACAAAAAATTAGTGGAGGTTTTGTTGTACCACTTGCTCAAAGATTAACTAGCAATATTCCATTACAAAGTAGGCCTTTAAGAAATCTAGATGCAAGAGAACTTCCTTACTATAATGCTCTAGATGCCAACAAGGCGGCTTTTGAACAAGGGGGCATGTTCCATAAATTTACTCCTAAGAAGATTAGTGGAGATTATAATTTAGGAAACGGTACATTTTTAGACATTACAGGTATGGAACTTACAGGTGCTGACATGGGATTTGGCCTAGGCGAACTGTTATACTACTCACAACCTTATAATGGTATTGGAATAGATGACGATGCTCCTGTAGACACTATGCCAGTTACACCACCAGATGATGCTTACCCAGTACAAGGTGGTACAGTAATAATGGACGATCCAGATATTAGGTATAATCCTAATATGCAAATAATACTTCAACCTAAAATCGGTAATCAAAATGGTGGACCTCCAATTACAATACCTTTGTATAAACCTAAACCAGGACATACTTTAGATTTAAGTAATTTATCAGGACTTGATCCAGAAGATACAATTACAATAAATGGAAGAACAGTAGGACCATTTAAAGGCACATCTCAAAGTGCTATCATGCATGCCATAAATTGTGTCGACTCTGTAGGATTTGAAGCATTTCCTATTGGTAGCGACCATGTTAGAATCAGCAGTTGTAATAATGTACCATTAACAATTAAGGAAGGTTGTTCAGGCGGTATATATAAGGAAGTATTAGATTTCCATATTAACAGGTCATTTACAGATCAAGAAGTTAGTAACACAGCAGTTATAGGTGCAACAACAAATATTTTAGATGCAAATGGTTCTGTAGTTAATACTGCGGTATCATATCCATACTTAGATGTTGACGGTGGAATAATAGGCTATGCAAACTCAACTGCAAGTTCAGGTACAGTATTATCTAGCAGAGTAGTTAGTACAGGTGGTAGCGGATACTCAGTAGGCGATAGATTAAGATTACTAGGCGGTACACCAATAAAAGATCCATTTACAGGTGTAGCAGAAATATGCATTAAAAATCCTGGAGCAGGATATAGTTTACCAGAAAATATTGTTGTAACAATAGGAGACGGATCAACTCCAGGTAGAAATGCAACTGTAAGTAAAGTAATATTTGACTCAAATAATGGTATAGAAAAAGTTGTATTAGCAAGTGGTGGTGAGGAATACGATGTAAATAGACCTCCAAAAGTCACAATACAAGATTTAGGACAAATAGGACTTCCTACTACATACTCAAATGCATTAAGCAGAGGTGATGTAATAAGATGGGAAGATCATGGTATTACAGCATTAGGAAGTATTGGCTCAATTGAGGCAAATATAGTTGCAGGAGAATACTTTATAAATGATGTAGCAACAAATGAAAATGTAAGTTACTCAGCAAATTCAGATAAACTTGAAAGTAAAAAGGCATCTTTTAAAATTACAATTACAGAAACAGATGGTGTAAAATCTGCAAATGTAGATATAGTAAGTGCAGGAAATTATTGGGAAGTTGGACAAACATTTGCTATTAAGGCCAAAGAATTTAACAATGTTGAAGGAGCAGACTTTACATTTAATATTGCCGCTACATTCCCTAACATGTTGTTTTACGGACAACTTACGCAAGACTCTACAGATATAGATAAATTAGGAGATGCTCTACAATTAGGTATTATTAGTATTAAGAATGGAATATTACAACCACAACAAGCAAAACTAGAAGCAGTTTTACAAAATAGTCCATCAGCACAGATACCTAGAGTTGCAAAATTTGAAGTAACAAGTGTAGACCCTATAGGGGGCATTACAAGTGTTAAAATTTTAGACAGAGGAATATATAAAGTTTTCCCAAGTGATCTAACAAATGGTTTACCATTAGAATATGACCATGTATTACTAGGAGATGAGGCAGGATTTAATGCTGACGGTACTGTATATTCTGGAGGTTCAGGATTAGGACAATATAATCCATTAGATTTATCCTCACTATCATCTCCAGGAAATTATGATCCTATTAATAATAAATTATTAGGCGGTAGTGGTGCTAGAATATTTTTAACATCAAGTGAAATACCAGATTGTAGCGAACCAGGAGGCGCCAAAAAGGCATTAGGATTGCCAGATGTAATTTCAGATATAGATGCAGTAGCAGACTTGGCCTCACAAATACAAGCAGGTATTGGTGATGCTGGATATGGTCCAGATGACTTTATAGTTGGTGTAACACCTATAAACAAAGATTTATCACAATTAGATATTACAAGTCCAAAATTCGATGGTATAGGAATAGATGAATTAACTCCAGGTACTTTAGATAAGATAGGATTACCGCCAGGCGACTATAACGTAGCATCGCTATGTATTCAAGCAATTATAGAAACGAGATTAAAAGATGATAATCCTGTAGTACTTAATAAATTAAACCAACTTGCTGATAATTTAGGTTTAGGATTAAGCACAGACGGCCCTGTAGATGTAATTAAATTACTATGTATTGACACCGTTGGAGATAATGATGGCGATAATGGACAAGATGCTATAAGTATTTTTGGAGATGGAGATATTACATTTATTAAAGATTTATTCCAATATGAATTAAGATCATTAACTGGAGAACCAGTAAATTTATTAAATCAAACAATATCTCAAGAGGCAGATGTATTGTATATGGAAAGTGTACGTTATGGTAAAAATACAGATGTTACTACTGCAAACACAAATTATGCTACTATAGATTCAAATATAAGCACTTATGCAAATATCTGGATAGACAATTATAATGATACAGGAAAATGGGCATATCTAGAAAATGGTACAGTTATTAGAGAACAAGAAGATCTTGTAGATCCTAGATTTGTAGATAAGATAATCACATACGATAATGATAGTGGTATCAAGCAACATGATATTCACATGTACGATCCATTTAAAGGTGTTATACCAGGATTTATTGAAAACGAAATACATTACATTGGAGAAGAAGATCCTGTAGTTTATAATTTAAGTAGGACTAACTTCTGTGAACCAGAAATGATAGGTAAAGTTTGGTGGGATACAAGTACAATTAGATATAATTGGTATGAACAAGGTAGTACTAGAGATAGATGGCTTAATTGGGGTAGTAGTTTCCCTGGCAGTACTATTAGTTTATATGAATGGACAAAATCTAATGTACCACCACAAGAATGGACACTATCAGGTACACCAAGAAACACATTTATTGTTAAATCTGAAATAGATCCTACATCAGGATTAGTTGTAGATTACTATTACTACTGGGTAAGAAATAAAAAAGTTTTATTAGATTTTGTTAAAGACATTCAAAACAGGAAATATTCTACATTTACTTTAGCAACTTATCTTGCTGAACCTTTAAATTATGGTATTAACATGATTAGTTTTGTAGATAATAAATCGTTTGTTTTACATAATATTGCACAAATTTTAAATGACAACAACGATAACTTGCAAATTAATTTTAGTAGGAATAAAAATCCAAATGGTAAAAAACATGACTCTTGGCTACTTGCCAGAAAAGGAGATAATAACAGTTTAATACCTCAAGATTTATCAGATAAGATTATAGACAGTTTATGTGGATATGATGCCTTAGGCGAGTCAGTACCTGATTCAAAATTAAGCGAAGTACAAAAGTATGGATCATCTTTTAGACCTAGACAAACAATGTTTAAAAATGTTAAAGGTGCAAGACGTGAAGCAATAGATTATATAAATGGTTTATTTAAAACAATTAAAATGAATACTGAATTTAATAATTGGAATGAAACATTGTCAACAAGTTCAAACTATTACGAATATAAAAATTGGTATGCTGTTAAACGTATTAATCCAACAACAAAACTTTACGAATATTATGATGAAACTTACAAGCCTGTGTACAGAATAAACAGTACCACAGACTTTAAATCTTTAAAAGATTTAAGAGATGGCTCAGTAGTCCAAGTAAAAGGTAGTGATTCAGAAACTAGTAAAATTTACATATATGATGGTAATACTGATACTTTTAAACTTATTAGTATAGAAAATGAAATAATACAGATAAAAGATTCAGCATTTACAGATAATACAAATACAATGCTTGATACTGAATTAAGAAGTATTTTAAATATTATTAAAAATGATTCATTTAATGATTATTCGCATTGGAATAAATTATTCTTCCGATTACTAGAATATGCATATGGAGAACAAAGCGGATTAGATTGGGCATTCAAAACAAGTTATGTTTATGTAGAAAAAGAAGAAACAGATCTAATAAAATTTAAAGGATTTAAACCAGATAATTTTGATAAAGTTTTAGAATACATGAACGAGGCAAAACCTTTTACAAGTAAAATTAGAGAATATAAAGATGGTAAGCAAACGCCTATTGAGTACATAAAAGATCAAATGATTAGTGATTTTGATAAACCGCCTTATGCAGATTTAGTAACAGGTACAGTAAGAATTTTAGACGATAATACTGCCTCAGACCAGCAAATAATGTCTAATAGCAATATGCATAAGCAGTATTATAGTATTTCTAATAAAAGTGAATCACCTATAAGACAAGGTAAAACAACATTAGCATTTGATAGAACAAACTGGCAACCTACACAATTTGAATGGAATCCTAATAATGAATCTGCAAATTCTAGTATAGCAACTAATATTGCATGGTTAAAATCAGGCAGTAATATAGATGTTGCAAGTGCAGGAAATGTTAGGGCAATAGATAAAATTATTAAATTTAATCCTACAAATATAACAACATTTACAAACGAAATGGAAACATACTTGTCAGGACAAGGTTACACATCTGGGTCTGGATCTAATGTAACATTAATTAGTAATGCAACTATATTATTAAGTGCCATAGAAGCAGGTGGCTTAGACAAAACCTTAAACGATGCCAGAAATAAAGTAGGTGGTAATTTTATTGGTGACGTATTAGACGCAAATGTGTTTACTAAAGTAGTTGAGGGATATGATCCATCACTAGATTACCAGTCATTCTTCGGATATGATTCAGAAGCATTTGATAGTTTAGCAAGTGATATAAGTGCTGAAGTTATAAACTATTCAGGTACATTTGATAGTTCTTTAATTAACTTTAGGAGAAATGATCAAACATATGAAGGATTCGACGGTGCAACATTTAGCAGAATGCTATATGGAGAAGACAGGCCGGAAGAACTTATACAAATAGATCCTAAAGAAAACTTTGTTATTACTGTTACTACAAGTCCGTATGCTAATGCTGATTCAAGCAGTAACATTGTTGTTGCAAACGCACAACAGGTTGTTTATAGAGTGCATAGAGATATGGAAGGATCTTCACAGTTCTTAAGAATTAGAACAAGTACTACACTAACTGCTAATTTAACAACAGAAGACAGAACCATTAGTGTAGCAAATGCAAGTGTTTTACCAAGACCTACATTAGGAAAACCTGGTGTGCTTTGGGTAGAATCAGAAAGGATAACATATAAGGAAAGAGATACTTCAAGTAATATAATTAGTGGAATTACAAGAGGAACAAGGGGAACAACAGCAGAAGATCATATTGTAACAGACGAATCAGGTGCAACAGTAACTATTAATGTTTATGATGGTTCAACTGATCAGGAGTTTACAGATTTAGTTGGACAACCAGAAAGTAATAGTTTCTTTGATGCTGGTGCTGTAAGTTTAACAGACTTTGATAGTGCAAACGCAAGTAGTGTTAGCAGTATTATGAAGTTCCTACATGACAAATAATAAAACTAGTTATTAATGAAAGTGATAAATAGTTACATGAGCAAAGATATGAACCAAGAAGTAGATAATAAAGATACAACATTAGAGAGCCAAGCATTAGATAATGTAGGCTTGAACGTTAGTGGGCATATTTTAATTAAAGATAAAGACACAGGCGAAGTTCTTGTTGATAAACGTAATGCTATACACTACGGTAATATGGCATATATAGTAGCACAGGCACTAAACGGATTTAATACAGAAAATGCATTTATAGACAGAATAGCATTTGGAAATGGTGCAACTAGTGTTGATACTGCTGGTAAAATTTTATATAAAACACCTAAAGTGAATGAGGCATATGAAAATTCAGCAGGATTATATAGTAGAACTTTTGAAAAAAGATTAAATCCTTCAACTACTGATACATCTATATCAACAGTTGTAGGCTCCTCACACACAGACATAAAAGTAACATGTACATTAGGTTATAATGAGCCTAGTGATGCTGACTTGTTTGATACAGCAACAAATAATGAGGGAAATTATGTATTTGATGAACTAGGTTTATTTACATATCCAACAGATGGAAGTGATATAGACACTAGTACTATGCTTACACATGTAATTTTCCACCCTGTACAAAAAAGTCAAAATAGAAAAATTGAAATAGTTTATACTGTAAGGGTTCAGTTAAGTTAGAGGATAAAAGATGGCATATACAATTACAAATTCAGATAATAGTAGGACAATAACTGTCCAAGATACTACTGTCGATACCACCTATGCCTTAAAGTTAATCGGAAGAAATGTATCAGGATATGGCCAGTATTTTGTAGAAAATACTGTAAGACATCTTGAAAACTTCGCTAGTACCACGTCACCATCTGGTGAAAAATTAACTGGGCAACTTTGGTACGATAAAACAGAAAATATAATGAAGTACTGGAATGGTACTGTTTGGAAAAGAGCAACTAATATAATTGTTGATTCAAGTTCACCTAGCAGTTCAAATGCAGGTGATATGTACTTTAATACAGGTAATAGTAAATTATTTGTTTATAATGGTACAGCATTTAAACCATCATCTTATGCAGGTGAGGTTACTAATTTATATAATGCAACATCAGGTGTTGGGTCTCCAAGCAATTATGGAACAAAATTAAGAAATATTTATTTAACAGATTCTGGAGGAAATCCTAAACCTGTTTTAGCATTATGTTACGTCAGTGATGGTACAGTTAATGGTGGTGCAACTACTACTGCTGATGGTAAAGAAACACTTATGGCTATCTTCAGTGACCATTCAGAGTTCGTTGTAGGTAGTGCAGATAGTTCTTCAGATTCTGAAAATATAAATTACTTTACAGAATTAGGAGCAACTGGTGGTATAGGAACAACTATTAAACCAGGTATGAACTTAAGAACAGAATATGCCGCAACAGCCGTAGCATTGGCAGAAAGAGCATATAAGTCCGATACAACATACAAAATAAATTTAGGTAATATAGGATCTCCAGGTGCAAACGTAGACGCAGGTTCTATTATTACAACATTAGGAAGTTATATTCCAACTACAGACGATGCCTTTACATTAGGACAGGCAGACAAGAAATTTGCAGATACATTTACAGGAGCAATTACAATTGGTGATGGCTCATCAGGTTTAGTTAAAGCAAATGGTAGTGTTGATATTGGTGAATCTGGAACAAGATTTGCTAATGGTTACTTTACAAATATAGATGTTAGTGGTAATGTTACATTTGGAGCAGGAACACAAAACTTAGGAACAAGTGGAGCACCAGTAGAAAACTTCTTTACTGCAAATGCAACTGTAACAACAAGTTTAACAATGGGTTCAGGTGGAACAGCATACACGTTCCCTGTAACTGATGGCTCAGCAAATCAGGCTCTTGTTACTAATGGTTCTGGAACAGTAAGTTTTGGAGATGTTGCTTTATCTTCAACAGACTTTACAGCAGGTGCTGGTCTAACTGGAGGAGGTACTTTAGCATCTAATAGAACATTTGATGTAGGTGCAGGTAGTTATATTGTAGTTGCCGCAGATACAGTTAGTGCAGATGCAACAACGGCCGCAACAGCAAATAAATTAGTTGCTAGAGATGGTGCAGGAAATGTTGCCGCAAATTATTTTGTTGGTACAGCAACAGCGGCTCAATATGCTGACTTGGCTGAGAAATACATGGCAGATGCTCCTTACGAGCCTGGAACTGTAGTAGTTATAGGTGGAAGTGCTGAAGTTACAGTATCCAGTAAAGAAAACGATCCAAGTATTGCAGGTATTGTTAGTACAGCACCAGCACACTTAATGAACGAAGGTTTAGAAGGCGATAATGCAGTAGCAGTAGCATTACGTGGACGTGTTCCATGTAAAGTTATAGGTGTTGTAAGAAAAGGAGATGTACTAATACAAAGTTCCACAGAGGGACACGCCAAGGCGGCACCTTTTAGAGGGTATCAGGCACCGGCGGCTTGTATAATAGGCAAGTCTTTAGAAACAAAGTCAACACCAGACGCAGGTGTAGTAGAAGTATTAGTTTAATAAAATTAAATTTAAGATAAATACAGTTATAGAATACTTATTTAGGAGAACATAATGGCATCAGGAAGTTCAGTTACAATAGACGGCGGAACCAATATGACACAGGTTGTCGCTGGAGACATTATTGATGATGCAGATTTCAATAATTCTAGAACTAATGTAAACACATTACTTACTACAGCCGCAGATATAACACTTGGTGCAGGAAGTATGCCTGCAACAAATACTATATTTGGTTATGGCCAAGGTGGTGCAGGTGTAAATGCCGCAAGTGCAGGTGGTTTAGTATATGCCGATAATGCCACAGGCGGATTTAAAAAATTACAAGATGATGTACAGGCTCTTTGTGCATTTTTAGGTCAAACAGTAAGAACAGATGTTGGTAGTGATGTTACTAGTTCAACAGTAATAGACGATGTAGTTTGGTCAAACACCATGCTTAACATTAAAGACTGTTGGGACAACAGATTTTCTCCTGCAAGTAGAACAAGTGCTACAGGAGATAGTGCTCAAAGAACATCTGCTTGGACAACCAGTTTAGAAGTTGAAAAAACTTATACATGGGCAAACGAAGGATTATGTAGAGCATATTTTAACGGTGGTGGAAGAATTGGAATGAGTGCTAGTAGATCAGGCGGCACAAGTTCAACACAAAATACAGACTGGACTAACTTGTTTAGTGCTATGGGAGATGTTTTCATAGATTATCAAACAGCAGGTGGTAGTTCAGGAACAAATGCTAATTTAGGATTTTACGAACTATCAACAAGTTATCAATTACTTTGGACAAAATTAGGTTCAGGTGCTTATGCTTCTAACTATTTTAAATTATTTGGTAAAGTAAACAGTACAACAAACCCAACAGTGGTTACACTTAAAGCAGAATTAAGTGATCCATATACAGCGGCCGCGGCCGCGGCCAACGATGGCGCAATAGGACCAGATGGTGTACCAAGTACAGCCGACGATGCAGACGGATATACAGATAGTATTGATGGTACATTAACAATTAATGGAAGAACACATACTGCAGATGCAAGTGGTTCAGGATTTAGTTTTACTGCTCCAACAGTATCCAGTGGTAGTATAAGCGGTTCATAAGAATAATAGACTTTAGTCTCGAGATTAAAAGCCAGTTCAAGTAACTGGCTTTTTTTATGTCTATAAATAAACGTATATTAATCATACACATAAGGAAATATATGAATTTAAAGACAGCAATGAAAACAGTTTTATGGGATAAAGCATTAGATTTTAAAGGCAGAGCAAGTAGAGGCGAGTTTTGGTGGTTTACCCTTGGAATATTCAGTATCGCATTTGTTGTAGCAATAATTGAAATGGCTATATGGGGTATAGACGCATATCCTTTTGGCGGGCCATTAATTATAGGATTACAACTTCTTACAGTAATGCAAAGTTTAGCAGTAACTTCTAGAAGAATACAAGATAGAGGACATAGTGGTTGGTGGCAATTACTATATCTAACTATACTAGGAACGTTTGTGGTAATGTATTGGACATTAAGATCTCCTAAAACTAAAAACAATCAGTGGGGAATTAATCCACGTATTGCAGAACTTAAAGAAGAACAAAAGAACTTACCTAAGTAGTTTAACAAGCCAGTTCATATTAACTGGCTTTTTTCTGACCAATAAATATATACATGAGTACACGTTTGACTAAAGCATTAGAGTTTGCGAATTATCGCACGACTTTAAATAACCAGCAATCACAACTAAAAGCAAAAATACAAAACCAATTAAGTTACAGTATTAATGGTGGGTCTTTTACAATCAATAGGGAACTAATAACATTCGTTAAATTACTTATTGATGACGGAGAAAAAGAAGCAGTATTGCTTGATATCTATAACAATCCTATTAACATATTACTAGAAAGTTTTTACGAGGAAATTAAAAGCAGATATTATGAAGCAACAAACGATTACTATGCAGAATATGAAAAACTTCGTAAAGCAAGAAAAGTACATAAAATATTGGACTTAAACGATGAAGGAAATTAATTATCTATTCGATGTAGATGGAACACTTACACCTAGTAGAGGAGTAATCGATAGTGAGTTTAAAAAATGGTTTATAAATTTTGCCTCTGTTAAAAGTGTAATACTTGTTACGGGCAGTGATAGAGATAAAACACTAGAGCAATTAGGAGAATCCATATATAAAAAATGTAAGAGAGTTTATAATTGCAGTGGTAATGATGTTTATGAACAAGACAAACAAATAAAATTTAACGAATGGAAACTACCTATAGATGCTCAGCAATGGTTACAATTTAAATTAGATCATAGTCCATTTGATTTGAGAACAGGGTTACATTTTGAACACAGAACTGGAATGTGTAATTTTAGTGTGGTAGGACGTAATGCAAACGTACAAGAACGCAAACAATATTACAATTATGATTGTGATACAAACGAAAGAATAAAAATATCAGAAGCATTTAATAAAAAATATCCTGACTTACAGGCAAAAGTAGGAGGAGAAACAGGCTTAGATATTTTCCCCATAGGTTGTGATAAAGGCCAAGTATTACAAGACTTTGATATAGATACAATTAAATTTTTTGGTGACAGATGCGACCCTCAGGGTAATGATTATCCTATTTCAAAATTATTAAAACCACATCAAGTTTATGCTGTAAAGAATTGGAAACAATGTTGGGAGTTTTTACAAAATGTCTAAAGGATTTATGATGTTTGCTCATAACAATAGTGAGATAGATTATCTTAAACTTGCAGTTGTAAATGCTTTGCTAATACAAAAAAATTTAGGCGTAAAAAATATAACAGTAGTAACAGACCCATTTAGTTTAGAACATGCAGAAAAAACACTAGGAAAAAAATTAATAAAAAAAGCAATTAACAATTTAATTGTTGTAGACAAAGACAAAAAATTTAAAAATACTAATATTAGACTTTATAAAGATACAAGTCATACAGTAAAAAATTTATCCTTTTATAATGTAAACAGATGTGATGCATATGATTTAAGTCCTTACGATGAGACTATATTATTAGATGCAGATTATTTAATTTTAAGTAACACACTAAATCAATGTTGGGGACATAATAATGAACTTATGATGAACTGGAAATATCAGGACATAATGTTTGAGAGAAAAGATCCATCATTAAACAGATTATATGATATGGGTATAACAATGTATTGGGCAACTGTGGTTTACTTTCGTAAAACAGATTATGTGGAAAGTTTTTTTAATTTAGTCAAACATGTTAAAAATAATCCACAATACTACAGAGACTTATATAAGTGGCAAGGTACTCTATACAGAAACGATTACAGTTTTTCTATTGCCGCACATATGATGAGTGGTTTTGTTGATAAAGGAATACCACAGTTGCCTACTACTCTTTATAAAAGTTTTGATACAGATGATATACATAGTGCTATTGATAATAATAGTATTATAATGTATTTAGAAAAGCCTAAAGAGCCAGGTAATTTTATTTTAAGTAAATGGTCAGATATGGATCTACATGTTATGAATAAATGGGCAATAAATAGAATTAGTGATAATTTATTGGAGTATGCAAATTAAATTTTTAAAAAAATTAAAAGACTGGATAGATCCAAACTATTGGGCAAATGAAATAGGCGAAAAAAGTGGCGCCTATGACAAAGCAAGAAACAGCAAATTGAGACAATGGGTAGACAGTTTAGAAGGTTGGCAATGGTGGGCATGGCAATTAGGTCCTGCACTAATATTTTTTATATTATTAGAGTTAGCCATTAACCAAATAGGAATGACTATGCTACCATGGAGATAAAATGGCAAAAAAATTTATACATGTAAATATGCATAAAATTCGTGCTAACAAAAAACACGGTACTAATGAACCAGTAATTACAGTAAAAGAAGGACGTAGTAACACTTATGGTCATAGTGTTGAAATACATGGGCCAAGTAAAGTAATGTATGGAGGCAATGACAAGCCTCTACTACCTTGTGGTGCAAGAGTAGTTATAGAAACAGAAGCAGAGGTAACTATAGAATGAAAGATCCATTTTTAATTATAGGCTACATGCTATTAGGACTTATGTTAAGTTTTGAAATAAATGCACAACCTAGTATATATGAAATTAAAAAACATATACAAGATGAACCTTTTGACTTTGTACAAATGAAACAAGATGCAGAAGCATATAAAATTTTGTTGTTTAGAGAAAGGGAAAGAAGATTACAATTTGTTGAGATAGACAAATATCCAACACCACAAGAACGTAGAAGATACTATATTTTACATGCTATAGATGTTAGTATGACTATATGGGCATTAAACAATCGCGACAACATTAGGGAAGGTAATATATTTTTAAGTGACAATCCAAGCAATCAAACATTAATAACAAATAAATTATTAGCAATACCAATTTATCAAAATAGTAATCAGCCACAAGTAGTAGTAATGAATTACATTACAAGTACAGTAATTTTACATAACTTATATGTAATAAACAAATATGACTAGAGGTTACATAGTAATAGCACAAAACAACGATACTGTTGATTATTTACAACAGGCATATGCCCTTGCACTTAATTTAAAACTTACACAGAGCAAGGTCAACAGTCTGACAGTATGTGTAGATGCTAAGACTAAAAAACTTATAAAAGCAAAACATAAAGAAGCATTTGATAATATTGTTGATATTCCTTGGCAAGATGATGCAAAAGAACAAGATTGGAAGATAAACAACAAATGGAAATATTATTATATGACTCCATATGATGAAACTGTTATATTAGATACTGATATGATATTTCCTACAGATGTAAGTCATTGGTGGGATATTATGTCTCAACGAGATGTGTGGGCAACTACAAAGGTGAGGACATATAGAGGAGAAATTGTTACAAGTAATTTTTATAGAAAATATTTTGCGGCAAATAATTTGCCAAATGTATATACAGCATTTTTTTACTTTAAAAAATCAGATTTAGCAAGTGAATTATTTGCAATGATAGAAATAATTTTTCAACACTGGCAAAGAATGTTTTTTAAATATATGCCTGAGGGTAAGCCAGATTGGCTAAGTGGAGACGTTGCTTATGCTCTTGCTATGCAATTACTAGGTATAGAAGCAGATTGTATATTAGAAAATATAGACGAGGTTCCTACATTTATACACATGAAAAGTCATATACAAAATATACCAGACACTAGAATTAGTAAAGATTGGACTCAAACATTACCAACTTATTATAATTCTTATAAAGACTTTAAGATAGGAAATTTTCAACAACTGTTTCCATTTCATTATGTCGAAAAAGACTGGCTAGATAAAAATAAAATACAGCAAATTGAGAAAGATTATGGTATCAAGTGAAGCAGAAAAAAGACTTAAAAGATTCTTAAATGAAAAAAATAAATTTAATAGTTTTACTGATCTCGTTAAACATCAAAAACAAAAAGATAAAACAGTTTGGTTCGACAATGAAGGAAATATTTTACAAATAAGTTCAGATTATAAACGTAAAAAAACTGTAAAAGAAAAAAGTGCAGTATTTACACAAGAGCAATTAAGTATATTGGAGGGCAAAGACGTAAATCTATACAGAGTTGTCCAAGACGCAGAAATTGAAACAGTATTTACAATTGATTTAAAATTAGTAGAAAGTCCTTTTGTAGAAAATGATAAAGAGTTTTTACAACTTATTCCTGAATCCAATAGTAAAGTTTTTGATGTAGCAGTTACAAATAAAAATAATAAATTTACAGTACAATTACATAGTAAAATAATAAAAAAATATAAAGACATAGAACCTAATATTGCAGTAGCAAATGGTAAAAAAGTTTTTAAATTTTATTTTACAAGTAAAAACAACCCTCATTTTATGATTAGCAGTTTAAACATACCTCTATCAGAACTATTAAAAAAAGAAAAAATTACAAAAAATATATCTAAAAACTTAGATCAATGTAGCATATATACTATAAAACTATTCGATAAATATGTGTGTAGATAAAAATACAAACACAGGACGACAGAATGGCAAAGATCGATGTTACAGAATTAGACATATTCTATATTTCTTATGATGAACCCAACTGCGAAGAGCATTGGGCAGACTTACTAAACAAAGTACCTTGGGCAAAAAGGGTACACGGCGTAAAAGGATTTGACGCCGCACATAAAGAAGCCGCACAACAATCTGAAACTGACCGATTTATCACAGTAGATGGTGATAATATTGTTATGGATGATTTCTTTGAACAAGTACTAGATGTTCCAGACCAAGATCATGATGGAAACAATATTTCAGAAAGTATTTTTAGTTGGAATGCCAAAAATATTCTAAATGGTCTAGTATATGGTAATGGAGGCCTAAAATGCTGGCCTACCCAATATGTATTAGATATGAAAACACACGAAGCGGCAGACGACGGTGAAGGTATGGAGTTTTGTTGGAAACTTAACTACATACAACTGAACGATACGTTTTCAGAAGTACATCAAACGGCAAGTCCTTTCCAAGCCTTTAGAGCAGGATTTAGAGAAGGTGTTAAAATGAGTTTGGATCAAGGAACCAGAATTCGTGCTGATGAATTTAAAGATAAAATATGGTGGCAAAATTACAACAGACTGCAAACATGGTGTAACATAGGTACAGATGTTGAAAATGGTTTGTGGGCAATTTATGGTGCAAGACTTGGATGTCAAATGACTGTACTAAGTGATTGGGATACAAACAGTATAAGTGATTATGACTGGTTTAAAAAGTTTTTTAATAATGATATTTTGCCAAGATTTCCAGGAGATGAAGTTTGTAAATATTCAAAAGTAACATGGAATCCAGAAATGCTTTATATTGCTATACAAGATTTAGGAGTAACACTAAATGAAGGCATTAATGAAATGATGTTATTTGATCCTAACAGAAAAATGTGTAAGTTTTTTAAAACAACTTATGTAAATCCAAGACGTTGGGGAGTAATGATAAGAGAAAAGCAAATTCAAGAATTACTGGAAAAAGGATTAATACAGTAATGAGTAAAATTTGGTTTTTTGGTGATAGTTTTGCCCATCCACCTTACATAAAAGATTTGTCTGAGGACAAAAATAATTATTGGTGGGGTACAAAATTGTGTCAAAAGCATAATTTAACACCTAGAGTTATGTCAGAGCCTGGTAGTAGTTTAACATATACACACGAACAATTATTAAGATTTAAAAATCTTATAAATGAAGGAGATTTAGTTTTTATTTTTTACACTACTCCTTACAGAATGGATTTTGGTAAAAAATCTGTAAGTATAATTTCAAATGGTATGACTCCTGCAGGAAAATTAATACCTAGTATAGACCCTGAACATGTAGTATCAGATGAAAGATTAAATAAAATTTTAAATATGTATATTGCATTAGGCTTAGATTTAGAAAGACATCTTAATCAACAATATGCTACAGTAAATTATATACAACATGTTTTAGTACCAGACATTTTACAAAAAAGAAAGCCTAAAAAAATATTAGAATTTTACTCTTTTAGGAGAACACAATTATGTCATAGTAATGTTGTTAATCCAGAAGAAAGTTTGCTTAAATTTTTACCCGAAGCGATGGAATGGATAAAAGATATTTGTGCAAAAGATAATGTTAATGTACAAGAAATTTTTTCTGATCCTTCACATTTAGGTAATGCTAAAGTAGGAGATTATAACGAAAAATATTTAGAATATATTGAAAGTTTATTATGAGTAATTATGACCAGGCCGCAGATAAGGCCAAAAAACAGTTAGACAAAATAAGTCCAACTATGTGCTATGCAAAATGGTCACAAGTTTCTATGCATTTACATAACGGCATGACTCATAGTTGTTATCATCCGCCTACACATAAAGTTGATTTAGAAGAATTAAAAGAAAATCCTACAGCACTTCATAATACAAAAGAGAAAAAAGAACAACGTAGACAAATGTTAGCAGGTGAAAGGCCAGAAGGGTGTAGTTACTGTTGGCGTATAGAAGATGTTGGTGGAAGAAGTGATCGTGTGTATCGTAGTGGCGAATATTGGGCTCAAAATGCTAGAGAAGAAATAGCAGAAGCAGGTGCAGATGGAAATATAAATCCACGTTACGTTGAAGTAAACTTTAATCAAGCATGTAATTTAAAATGTAGTTATTGTAGTCCACATTTAAGTAACACTTGGGAGAAAGAAATAAAACAATTTGGACCATACAATATAGTCCAAGGAGAACATAATAATTTAAATAGTTTAGGTAAAACTGGACTTATGCCATTAAAAATTTCACAAGCAGATAATCCATATGTTACAGCCTTTTGGAAGTGGTGGCCTGATCTTTACAAAAATATAGAAGTTTTTCGTATGACAGGAGGAGAGCCACTAATGGATAGCAACACATTTAAAGTATTAGACTATGTGTATAAAAATCCAAATGCCTGGCTTGAAATATCTGTTACATCAAACATGTGTCCACCTAAGCCAAAACTAATGGACATGTTTATAGAATCGCTACAAAGATTAGAAGAGATACAAATTTGGGAAGACCCAGAAAAGTTTAATCCAAACTCGGGGAACAACTGGTATGTAGCACCAGCATGTAAGAACTTTGCAACATTTGTATCATGTGATGGATATGGACCTCAAGCAGAGTATATGCGTAATGGTATGGACTTTAAAATGTTAGATAAAAATGTAAACAGAATCTTAGAGGATACAACTCATAGCACAATTACATTTATTAATACATTTAATGTACTAAGTTTAACAAGTTTGAAAGAATACTTACAATGGATTTTAGAACTTAGAGATAGATATGCTAAGGATAGACAAGGAATAAAATATATTCCTATACCAGACAATGGCGGACATAAGCACCCAGATTATGAAGTAAGACCTAAACAAAGAATATGGTTTGATATTCCATTGCTTAGAGCACCACTTTGGCAATGTATTCAAATAATGCCTGATTATTATCAGAGTTATTTGGAAGAAGCAATAGCATTTATGGAATTAAATAGAGCAGATGAAGTAAATATAGACTATAGAGGATTTAAAGATTTTGAAATAGATAAAGTAAGACGAAATTTAGAGTGGATGAAGGCCGGCTCTATTATGGATAAAGATGAATTACTTAAAGCAAGAGCAAATTTTTTTAAATTTTTTAGTCAGCATGATGAAAGAAGAAAAACAAACTTCTTACAAGTTTTTCCAGAAATGGAAGATTGGTGGAATATTTGTAAAGAAGCAGAAGCATTAATAATATGAAAGACAGAAATAAATTTTTAGAATTAGCAAAAAAAGGTATAGTTACAGTAGAATTTAGAAAAATAGATACACAAGAATTAAGAATTATGCCCTGTACGTTAAATAATAAATTAAGCAATGGAAAAGTTCCAGACGGAATGAAACAAAATGCAAACAATGATGATTTTGCAGTATGGTCTCTAGATAAAAATGCATGGAGAAGTTTTAGAACTAATACTGTAGAAGATTGGTATGAAGGATATCCTAAAGAGGAAAATTAATGGGAAGAAAGCAAGGAGAGTCACATAGAGAATATAAGAAAAGGATGATAGATCCTGTTTCTGAAAGTTTCTGTGGAGCAAAGTGGTACAATGCTACTATATGGTTAGGGCATGGCGGTACTACGAGTTGTCATCACCCTCCTGCTCACCAAATAGATTTAGAAGAAATTAAAACAAATCCAAGTGCTATCCATAACAGTAGGCATAAAAAGAAAATGCGTCAGATGATGCAAGAGGGTACTAGACCCAAAGAGTGTGAGTACTGTTGGAAGATTGAGGACATGGGTAAAGATGCAGACGGTAATGAGCCAGTAAGTGATAGAGTTTACAAAACGGTAATATACGAAGACGAGGATTTACATACTGCGGCAACTTTAGACCCGCAGTTTGACGTAAACTTAAAAACATTAGAGATTGCATTTAACAGAACATGCCAGTTAGCATGTAGTTACTGCAACCCTGCATTCTCCTCTACATGGGTAAAAGACATTAGAGTAAATGGCGGATATCAAGGCATAAAAAGTGATGCTAGAGGACACTTTATTGATGATGCCCCCTACGCCGAACCATTTGATCAAGATCAATTTAATCCATATGTTGATGCTTTTTGGAGATGGTGGCCTGAACTAAGTACAGAACTAGAAGAGATTAGAGTTACAGGTGGAGAACCACTTATGACTCCAGACATTTATCAATTATTTGATTGGTTCGAAACAACAGACGAGCCTAATAAAGACAATATGAGATTTGCAATCAATAGTAACCTTATGGCAAAAGACAGCCTATTAGACAAAATGATTGCAGGCACACAAAATATTAATAGATTCCATTTATATACAAGTTGTGAAGCATTTGGTCCACAAGCAGAATACATTAGAGATGGCTTGGATTGGGATAAGTGGACAACAGCATTTGAAAAGGTTTGCAGTGAAGCAAACATAGAAGGTTTACATATGATGATGACTATCAATGCATTATGCCTTGATACCATTGTTGAATTTTTCGACTGGATGCTAGAGATGAAACGTAAATACGGTCATAATCGTCCTGGATTTACCTGTAACATTTTACGTTTCCCTAGTTTCCAGTCACCCTTAACATTACCAGACCATCTACGTGCAAAATATCATGATGAGGTTTACACATGGTTACAAAAAGTTAGAAGAAAGCAGGAAAAAGATTCTACTGGACAACTTTTAGTGCAACCTTGGGAGCAAGATCAAGTAAGCAGACTAATAGAATATTTAGACGTTGTAAAAACACCACATAGAAATACTGCTGATAGAGAACTACTTGAACATGATTTTAAATTGTTTTATGAGCAGTATGATGCAAGACGTGGGTTAAATTTTAGAGAAACTTTTCCAAGATTAATAGAATTTTATGACAGTATTAAATTACAAGAATTCGATACTAATGAGCAGGATATACAAGCACCTAAAACAGCAGGAGTTACAGGCGGACTTTATGCAAAACGTGTTGTAACAGAGGACGGCGAAGTAAAAGTTGTAGAAATGAAAATGCGTAATCGTAAAACAGGCGAAAGTGAAGACGACTATGATGATGAAAAATATGCAGAAGATGAAAAAATTAATAAAGCAGGTAGCAGTATAGGTTGGGATACAGAAACAGATGGATTAGGCGGAGCAATTGATGATTAAATTATTTGCTAACATTGGAGTAGGACACGAAAACGATTGGCAAACAATTAAAGGCAGAGTTGTTGCGGCCGCTCAGTGTAATGCTGATGCAATAGTAATTACAAAGTCAACGCCAGATATTATTATACCAAAGCATAAAAGATATGTAGCAATGGAAAGTAAATGGGGAGAACTGCCATATATAGAAGTAGCAAATAAAAGTGAATTAGACGATTTAACTGTTAAAAAATTAAATGACTTAGTAGAGCAAATAGGCATACCAGTAATATGGTGCATTACAGATATACAGGCAGGAGATTGGGTATTAGAACATACAAATTGCAAAGATATTAAAATACATTTTGACTCTCAAAATGATTTAGATTTATTAGAGTTTTGTTATAATAATTTTGAAAAGGTTAGATATTGTGGTAATGAAGAAAATATTAAAATATTATATAATATGTATCCTAGTAAATCAGTAAGGAGAGAACATTTATTTTTATATCATACTACAATTAAATTTCCTCCACAAGTAGAAGAATTAAAATTAAGTAGAATAGACAATTTAAAAAAATTATTTCCTGATGCAAATATAGGATTTGAAGGACGATGTGAATCAATATATCCTGATTGTGCTGTTGCACTTAAAGATGTAAATTATATTGAAAAATATTTGGGGGACGAAGAAGAATTTAATCCTGCTGTTTTAAGTCATCAAAAATTTTATGACTTTTTTGTAAATATGAACCAACTAGAGATAGCAAATGGCTAAAGTTAAGCCTAAATGGGAACACGGACAAATGAGTCCAGATTCAGAAAACAAGGTGTTTTGTACAGCACCTTGGACCCATACCTATATTAGTCCACAAAGTGAAAGACGCATGTGCTGTGCTAGTAGAGAAGATCATATGATGCAAAGGCAGTATATAGATGCAAGTAATGATAAAAGCACAGGCAAGTATAAAGAAGTAGGAACTATTGCAGATTATAAACCAGTAAGTTTGAAAGAACACTGGAATAGTCCTTACATGATGGACATAAGAAAAAAACTTATGGCTGGCGAAGAGATTCCACAATGTGCAGTATGTAATGATAGTATTTTAAGTCAAAGTACATACAGACAATGGTTTACTGGATTTTTATTTGAAAAATATATAGACAGGTGTTTTGAGGAGACAGATGAAAATGGATATACTAATATGGAACCAATTTCTTTTGATTACAGGGTCAGTAACCTGTGTAATTTTAAGTGTCGTATGTGTGGCGAACCTCTCTCGTCTGCTTGGGAAGGAGAGAAAAGAAAACATAATCTTTGGAGTCCGGAAAACCAACCTTTTATGGTTCCCGAGAATAAAAAGATTATCCAGAAATTTCAGAAGGAAGTAGTTGAAGAAGAATTTTGGGACGCCATTTGTAGAGGCATTGTAGAAGAAATTTATTGGGTAGGTGGAGAACCACTAATGTATGACATTCATTGGCGTAGCATGGACAGATTAGCAAAAGATAATAATCTTAATAAAGTACATTTAAGATATAATAGTAATTTAAGTCGTGTACGTTTTGGAGATCATTATTTGTACGACTGGCTACCACAAGCAAAAGATTGGACTATGTGTGCCAGTATAGATGGCACGGGAGATATAGGCGAGTATATAAGAACTGGACTTAATTGGGAACAATGGGATAAAAACTTCAGAGAAGGTGTAGCATTACCAGGAGGTAATGATAAAATGTTAATGGATTTAACATTAACAGGCCCAGGCATGTTTGATCTTAAAAACTTTTTTGATTATGCATTAGAACTAGATGTTAAGATAGAAACAAAACGCATGTTCGCTTTCCATCCTGATATAGTAATGAGTGCTATGGCATGGCCTAGACATATACTTGACAGAATAATAGATGATGTGCTAGAATATATAAGGCCTAGGGCCACAGAAAAGCAACAAACATTAATAAGAGAATTAGAATGCATGAAACAATCGCCTACTTTTCAAGAACAATGGCCAGAGGAGGCAGAAGATGCCTTTTTTAAAGGTAGAAATTGGCAAGATCAAATTGCAAATATTCGACCAGACGAAAAATTGCGTATAGAGGATATCTATAAGGAAGATAATGAATTATATGATTGGTGGATGAGAGTAGACCGCAAACACAATCAGCGATAATATACCACAAGCAACAAAACCCCCCAAAAAGACTCGATAAATAGTGTAGTAATATGACTTTGTTATATTACACACATATTAACACAACAGGAGATAAAGATGGCCTCAGTCGGATTTATCGGTGTAGGTAAGTTAGGACAAGCCTGTGCCGAGATGGTCGCTGAAGTACATGATGTTGTTGGGTATGATGTTAATCCTGTAGAGCCTGAAAACTTTACAATGAGCGACACATTGGAAGGAGCAGTACTAGGACAAGATATTGTTTTTATTGCTGTACCTACACCACATGACCCACAGTATGATGGAAAAGCACCAACCAGCCATTTACCAAATAAGGACTTTGACTACGGTTTAGTTAAGCAAGTACTTTCAGAGGTAAATGCGGTTGCAACAAAAGACCAATTAGTAGTCCTTATATCAACAGTCTTGCCTGGTACAACCAGACGAGAATTCATTGATTTAATTCCAAATGCCAGATTCGTTTACAACCCATACTTAATTGCTATGGGCACAGTTAAATGGGATATGGTAAATCCAGAAATGGTAATGATTGGAACAGAAGATGGAAGTGAAACAGGTGATGCAAAACAACTTGTAGACTTTTACAAAACAATAATGCAAAACGATCCTAGATATATTATAGGTACTTGGGACGAAACAGAGTGTATAAAAGTTTTTTATAACACGTTTATTTCTGCCAAAGTATCTTTAGTAAATATGATACAGGACGTTGCAGAAAAGCAAGGCAACATAAACGCAGAAGTTGTTTGTGACGCTCTTGCAACATCAGACAGACGTATTATGGGTCCAGGTTACATGAAGCCGGGCATGGGCGATGGAGGTGCTTGCCACCCCCGAGATAATATCGCACTTCGCTGGATGGCAGAAGAACTAGATTTAGGATACGACTTATTTGATGCTGTAATGTTAAGTAGAGAAGTACAAGCAGAAAATATGGCTAAAAAATTAAGCGAATATGCAGGTGGAGATTACCACCCTACAACAAAAACTATGGTAAATTCGTTACCTATTATAATTGTAGGTAAAGCATATAAGCCTTTAGTTGAATATGAAGCAGGTTCAAGTAGTATGTTAGTGGGACATTACATAGATAGTATGGGTCACGAACTGTATTACTACGATGAAAAAACAGGAGATATACCTCCACAACAAGTTTTAGATAAACCAGCAGTATATTTATTAGCACATAATCCTAGTATTACATACGGTGATCAGTTGGATACAGTACCTGGTTGGTATAATGGCGAACACAATGTAACAGATTGTGATACAGCACTTATTTCAACAGGTAATGGTACAGAATTATATTTTGCACCAGACAGTATTGTTATTGATCCTTGGAGGAAAACACCACATATAATGGGCGTAAAAGTAGTACATTATGGAAACACTCGTAAAGAGTCTATGAGATAAAATGGCAGAACCTAGATATTGTAGTTTATTATGGTCACATCTGAGCAATGAACCATTAGGGCATGTAAGAACATGTTGTATTGCTAAAGAGCGAGTAAAAGACGACAATGGTGAAGATTTTACACTAGGTTCTACGTCAGTTAGAGATATTTTTCATAGCAACTACTACAAAAAGATAAGGCAAGAAATTAGAGAAGGTAAATTACCAGATAATTGTGAGCCTTGTTGGCGAGAAGAAGATAACGGAAAAAGATCCAAAAGACAAATTTACAATGAATATTCCTCTTGGAGACTTGATCCTATAGATTATTCTATAGAGCCAGACATGCCTCAAGATATGCAACTTATTTTAAGTACAACGTGTAATTTAAAATGCAGAAGTTGTAATCCAAATTACAGTAGTAAATGGGTAAAAGAAGCAGATGCAAGAGGACTTCCATATTTTAAGGAAATGGTACAAGTACCTATGGGAGATCAGGAACGGTCTAAATTTTGGACTCAAATGGACGATTGGATTCCGCACATAAAAAATTTAGAGATTATGGGCGGAGAACCATTGTACATGAAAGAGTTTAAGGATTTTGCAGGTAAACTGATCGATAGAAATTTAGCAAAAGATATTGAAATTAATTTTAGTACAAATGGAACACAGGCAGGAGGAGAATTTTTAGATAGTATTGTTGAAAATTTTAAAAATGTTTCTTTTAATGTTAGTATAGATGGTATAGGAAAAAGATTTGAATATTTGAGATTTCCAGGTAAATGGGACAAAGTAGAACAAAATTTAGATAAGATACACAAATGGAGAGAAGAAGGAAAAATTCATGTGGGTGTAACCAATACAGTAACAATATTAAACTTAATGTATTTGTTAGAATTTCATGTAGAGTTCGCGAAGCGATGGCCTTTATTTGATATCTTTCATAATATAGCAAATTTACCAAGTTGGTTTAATCCTAATGTTTTGCCTGATCACATGAAAGAAAAATCTGTTGAAAGTTTACAACGTGGATTAAGAGAAAATAAATTTCCTACTGAATTACTAGGAGATATAAAAGGTATAATAAAACATGCAACTGCTTTACAAAAAGATGTAATAAGACCTTATGGCTCTTTAGAAGAAGGGCATACTATAGAAGGAGAGATTGCAGTACGTTGGAATATGTTTAGAAAACAAGTTGTTGCAGGAGACGAATACAGAAAAGAAGATTTTAGACAAGTTTTTCCTGAATTATGGGAAATTGTAAAAGAAGATTTTAATTATGATTTACTATACTCTAGGGCACAAAAAGACCCTATGTATAGTTCAATAGAAAAAGGAACATTTATATAATGGGTGCTTATGACGACAAATTTTGTCCATTACCTTGGATACATCTAGGTACGCACCCTCACGGCGGTGTTACCCCTTGTTGCATATCAGATATGACAGCAGGAAAAAATAGAGCAAGAAATTATGGTAAAGAACAGGATCAGTTCTTTAATTTAAATGATAACACTATAGCCGAACATATGAATAGTGATTATTTTAAACAAATTAGATTGGAGATGTTAAATGATGTGGAGCCTAAAGCATGTAGCAGATGCTACGAGGAAGAAAGAAAAGGAATTGAGAGCAAACGTATCCACGAGTCCAAGGTTTATAAGAACATTGACCCCGATTACGCATCCAGACTTACAAGTAAGGATGGTAGCATACCTTTGGACCTACGTTTTGTTGAGTTGCGTCTTGGCAATGTATGTAATGTCCGTTGTCGTACTTGTAATCCAGCAAGTAGTTCAAGGTGGGTTAAGGATTATAAAGAAATTGTGGATTCCCTGGACTTCGTAAATGATGGATACAGTTGGTTAGATCATAAACACGATTTTCAATGGCCTGAAGACGATGAATTTTATAGAGATTTATTTAATTGTGCACCTAATTTAGAGGTACTTTATATAAATGGTGGAGAGCCTACACTTATTAAAGCACATTGGAAGTTTTTAGAAAGGCTAGTTGAAAGTGGACGTAGTAAAAATATAATATTATGGTATAATATTAATATGACACAAGTTCCAGACAAAGCGATTCCTTTATGGAAAGAATTTAAAGAAGCCAGAGTATGTCCTAGTATTGACGACTTGGATTACAGAAATAAATTTATCAGATACCCTACAGAATGGTCAGATGTAGAGCAAAATTTAGAAAAAATTATGCAGGTACCTGAACTTACTGTAAGAATTACTCAAACAGTAAGTGCATACAGTTATATCTATTTAGACGAATTTTTAAACTGGGCACCAGTGCCTGTAGATATGAACTTTGTATATGACCCTGATTACCTATCGCCTGGAATATTACCTCCTGTTGTGAGACACGAGGCCCATGCCAAGTTTAGAAAAACGATGGGTAACAGACATGAACTTGGAACATTGTTAAGCATGTATAATGACGATAATTGGGACGAAGTTAAATGGGAACACTTTTGTCGGTACAATGACGAGTTAGACAGAATACGCCAACACGAACAAGGTTGGAGGGAAGTTTTCCCAGAATTAATAGAAATATTGGATAAACATGGAATACAGCACAAATATTAGTAAAACTAAAAACAATTTAGACGTTGTACATGCAAATCCTGATGGGTATAGTGATATTTTAGATAGTGTAAAAAATGATAGTTTTACAAATATAATTGATTACACAGAAATAAGTAGTGCAAATATAACTAACTTTACTAAAAGTGCATTAGAAAAAATGCCTAAAAAAGAATGCATTATATTAATACATTTGACAGAAGCATTTAGTAGTGTTTATTGGAATATAGTATTTGAAATTGTAAAAAGTTATGGTGTTAAAAAAATTATTTGGATAGACGGAGGACTTACTCCAGGATATTTGTATAGGCATTTAAATGATATAACAATTTCACATAAACCTTCATATTATTTTTTTACTAGATTGCTAGAAGAAAAAAATAATTTATATAATAAAAATTTAGTTTATAAGGATAAAAAATATTACTATGTAAGTTTAGGAAGATTAACAAGACAAGAAAGAGTTTATTTAACAAATAAAATTATAGAGGATACAGACTTAAAAAATAAAGGAATTATAAGTTGTGGATGGGGCAACAATGAGGAAAATACTATATGGAAAAATAGTTATCATTTACAATGTGCAGAGGATTTAATAGGCAATACTGTAGGGAAATTTCCTATTAGTTTAGGAGATATAGATTCAGAGCAATACGATATTTTACATGATTTTGATTTAGCAGTATTTAACATTGTACAAGAATCATCAGTAGGATTTAACAGTATAAGTCATAATACAACTTATTCTGAAAATCCTTATTGGAGTTCTATAGATAGTGATAGACATTTTTTTACAGAAAAATCTGCAAAGGCATTTTTAATGGGACAGATACCATTATTTTTAGCAACTCCTGGATATGTGCAACAATTAAGAAAACTAGGATTTGATGTATTTGATGACATTGTAGATCATGATTATGATAAAGAAGATTATGTAATTAAAAGGTGTAATGAAGTTTATAAAGAATTAAAACGTATTAGTTTACAAGATCTAAAACACTTAGATTACAAAGTTAAAACTTATTGCTACCAGAGATTACAAAATAATATAGACAATTTAATAAAATTAGGTAATAAAGAAAATTTAATAGAATGGATAAACAACCAGATAGCATAGACTTTAACGAAGTTAAAGACAACGATGTAATGTGTATCCTACCATGGATTCATATGCACCCTTGGCCTAACGGAAAAACAATGTTATGTTGTGACTCTCCTTGGGAGTCGCATATTGGTGATTTAAGAGAAAATAGTTTACAAGAAGTATGGAATAGCGAAGACATGAAACAGGTACGTCTTAAAATGCTACAAGGTAAAAAATGTAAACAATGTGTACGTTGTTACGAAAAAGAAAAATATGGACATGACAGTTTAAGAGTAAGAAGTAATAAAGACTGGTTAGAAAAGCATTGGGACAAAGTAACAAAAACTAATCCAGATGGCAGTCTAGATGATTTACATATTGTGTATTTAGATTTTCGCTTTAGTAATGTTTGTAATTTACGTTGTAGATACTGTGGTCCAGAATTAAGTAGTAATTGGTTTAAAGATGCTGTAAAAAGTTCTTGGAATATTACACCTACAGAGCAAGTAATACAGATTAGAAATGATGTTGATGGATTTATGGGAGAGTTTGAGCCTATGTTAGAACACATAGAGCAAATTTATTGGGCAGGTGGAGAACCAATTATAATGGACGAACATTGGGCCATAATGAATAAACTTGTAGAAATGGGTAAAACCGATATACGAATATTTTACAATACAAACTTTACAAAATTAAAATATAAAAAATTTAATGTTCTCGACTTATGGAAAAACTTTGATCATATTAGTATAGGTGCTAGTTTAGATGCCGAGGGAGCCAGAGGAGAGTATCAACGTAAAGGAACTAAATGGGCAGATGTAATTAGTAACATTGAACAATTAAAAGAACAAGCACCTGAAATAGATTTTTATATTAGTGCAACAGTAAGTGCCTATAATGCCTGGCATATTACAGACTTCCATAGAAATTGGGTTAAGAAAGGTTATATAAAACCAGGAGACTGGTATATGAATGTACTTTTAAATAATCCACGTTTTAGAATGAGTGTTTTACCTAAAGAATTTAAACAAGAGATTAAATACAAGTGGGAAAAACATTTAAAATGGTTAGAGCCACAGGATCATATAGGCAGAGCAACTGAAGGTTACAAGAGTGCTATAAAATTTTTAGATGATGATCATACAGAACTGTGGCAAGAGTTTAAAGATTTCAATATAGAATTTGATAAACTAAGGGAGGAAAACTTTGAGGAAGTATATCCAGAGTTAGCAAAATTATGAGTAAACATTTTTGTCCAATGCCGTTTGTAAACTTAGAAGCCAGAACTGATGGCTCTATGTCTATATGCTGTCAAATGGACGAACTAATTAATGATAATGGTAAAAATTTATCACTTACAGAAGATGTTTTAACAGACGGCTGGAATAGTAATTGGTTAGCAAACTTAAGAAAAGATTTTTTAGATGGTAAAAAACCTAAGTCTTGTTACAGTTGCTGGACGGCCGAAGATGCAGGAATAGATAGTAAAAGACAAAGAGCATTAAGGGATTTTCCTAATGCTTTAGAAGAAGCATTAAATAAAAAAGAAAATATAAAGCCTAAATCCATGGATTTAAAGTTAGGTAATGTATGCAATAACAAATGTAGAATTTGTAATAGTTTTGCTAGTAGTTTATGGGTACCAGAAGAAAAGAAACGAGATGGTACAAACAATTTGTTTTGGGATAGGATGAGAGTTGTAGGAAGATGGCCTGAAACAAATGAAGAATTTTGGCACGATTTTGAAGATCTTAGTGATGATTTAGAAGTTTTAGAATTTTATGGTGGCGAACCTTTATTAATAAAAAGACATTATGACATATTACAAGACTTAGTAGATTCTGGAAAAAGTAAAGATATAAAATTACTTTATAACACAAACGGATCAATATATCCTGAAAGAGGCTTAGAACTTTGGCCGCATTTTAAAAAGGTAATGTTAAGTTGGAGTTTCGATGGTGTAGGCTCTCAATTCGAATATATTAGGCATCCTGCAAAATGGGATCAAGTACAACAAAATTTACAAAAAGTAATAGATAAAAATATTCCCAATATATATTTAGATATTTGTTATACTGTAGGTATATTTAATATATACTATATGGAAGAAATATTGAATTGGAGAGACAGTTTCAAAAGTGATTTGCCAATTTATTTTAATCATGTTTACACACCAGAACATTTTAGTTGTAAAGTATTACCAGAAGCAGTTAAACAAAAAGTTGTAGAAAAATATAAAGATAGTACACATCCAGATATTATTAGTTCTGTAAAATATTGTACAGATGTAAATTATGATATAGAAAAGATGAATATGTTTTACAGTCAAGTTAAATATAGTGATGATTTTAGAGGTGAAAGTTTTGCAAAAACATTTCCTGAATTTTACGAATTATTAAAAAATTATGCAAATGCACCAGAGGATTTTTAATGTCTAAGGAATACAGTAAAACATTTTGTCCGTATCCTTGGATACATGTAATGACACAACCAACTGGTACTATTAGTTGGTGTTGTGTTGCACGAGATAATTTTAAAGACGACCATGGTAAAATGGTAGATCTAAATCAAGGACATAAAATAGAGGATGTCTGGAATAGCAATCATATGCGTAAAATCCGCCAAGAAATGATCGAGGGAACAGTGGTAAAAGGTTGTGAGCATTGTTATGATTTAGAAGATATGGGTTTCCCTAGTTATAGAACAAACTATATTAGGGATTGGTTTGAATACAGTGGAAAAGGAGAAGAAATCCATGAACGTATAGAACGAAGTATAAGCAATAACTTTAGAGTAGAAGAACCCCCAATGTACTTGGATTTTAGGTTAGGCAATATGTGTAACCTGAAGTGTAGAATGTGCCAACCCCAAAATTCAAGTCAAATACAGAAGGAATATAAAAAAATAGAAACGGCTGACCCAAGTGCAGGAAAGTTCATTAAGGACAACTTCACTTGGGGACAGTTTGCAGATCATATAACACCATGGCAAGATGATCCTGAGTTTCTAAGACAAGTGGAAGAATGGTTACCAGGTGTAAACAAACTTTATTTTACTGGCGGAGAGCCAACTATTATAGAACGTGTTTATTGGATTATGGAAAAATGCGTAGAAATGGGCATAGCAAAAGATATAGAGTTAGTGTTTAACAGCAACATGACCAACATTCAGAAACGTTTTCTGGACTTGGTAGAGCAGTTTAAAAATGTATTAATGTGCATAAGTGTAGATGCTTATGGACATGAAAACGAATATATTAGAGGTGCAAGTCATTGGAGTAGAGTTGAGAAAAATTTAAGAACATATTGTGCTAGTGATGTTGTTGGAACTGTACTGTTTAGTCCTGTAATACAAATTTATAATGTATTAACAATTACAAAACTACTGGACTTTTGTGAGGAATTAGAATTAGAATATGGAAGAGAAGTATTTGTAACATTTTTAATTTGTGACTACCCTACAAGTTTAGATTTTAGAAATTGTCCAGAGCAAGTACGTGAAGTTGCCGCAGGTAGACTAGAAATGTGGCTCAAGCAAAGTAAAATTTTAGCAAATAGACCTGAAAATGTGCAATCCATAAATGCAACAATAAAGGCACTTAAAGAAAACCGTAAAGAAAATTGGCGACAGGAACTAATCACATTCCAAAAATATACAGAAATGTTAGATAAGCAAAGAAGTGAAAGTATGCAAGAAGCACTTCCAGAATTATATAATCTAATGTATAACAGTAACAGATAATTACCAAATAAGTGCTGTAAAATAAAGCATCTTAAGTAAATATTGTTATGTCAGAGCCTATTGTAATAGACAATTTTTTACCTAAAAATGTTTTAGAAAAGATTGATCATTTTTACAAAACTGCATCATTAAAATTATCTATGGGAGAAATAGATGATACACCTACTTTTTTACAATGTTCTATAGGTGTTGAGGAACTTCTAGGTGTATTTGAGTTAGATACTTATATAGAAAAACATTTAAATAATACATATAAAAATTGTACATTTAAAAATTTAGAAAGATTTTATATCAATATACTTACTAATGCAGAAAAAAATAAAATGGTAGGGCATAGGGACATAAATGAGAGCGATTTAACAGAAGATGATTTTTATTTAATTAGTATAATTTTTTTAAATCCAGAAGGAAATAAAGATACAGGTATTTACATTAACGAAAATTATTATGAGGACGTTTATAACAGAATGATTTTATTTGATGGTACAAATTGGCATAAAGCGGTTGCTCCACAGGACGACTATGTAAGAATTACATTTTATGCAAATTTTTCAAATCGTATATCTAAAAATAATGTATTTAGACAATTAAAAAATGCAGATGCATGTTCAAAATATTTTAAAAATGTTTATAGGAAATAAGATGGAAGAGAGAAATCAGAAACATAAACAACAAGATTTAACAGAACTTAATAGTGATGGTAATCGAGAAAGAGGTAGAGAAGGTGAAGACTTATCTAATGAAATACAACTTACAAAAGAAGAAGAAGAGCAGTTGAAAAAGAAATTAGAAAAATTAAGACAGCAAGATCCTTTTATATATAGATGAGAATTTTAGGATTAAGTTTTGGTTTTCATGATGCAGGTGCTTGTATGCTTGACTTTAAAAACATAGAGTTTGCAAGTCATTCAGAAAGATATACCAAAGTAAAAAACGATCCATGGATAAATCATGACCTAATAGATGCGGCAATAGAAAATGGAAAGCCTGATATAATAGTTTTACACGAAAAAGCATGGGCAAAAAGAATTCGTAATTTACTAAATGCAAATTTTAGAGCCCTAAGAGAACCAACTCAAAGACAATGGATTAAAAAATTTTATCCCCAACTGAAAGATATACCTATAAAAGATTATTGGCATCATGAAACACATGCGGCCGCAGGTGTATTAAGTAGTAATTTTGATGAGTGTGCTGTAATGGTAATAGATGCTATTGGAGAATTTAATACAGCAACAATTTGGCAATGGAAAGATGGTAATTTAAAAAAATTACATAGTGTAAATTTTCCAAGCAGTTTAGGTTTATTTTATAGTGCTGTAACAAGTCATGTAGGTCTTAAACCTATGGAAGACGAATATATTTTAATGGGAATGGCCGCATATGGTAAAACAGAAAACTGGAAACCATTATCAAGAAAAATGGGTAAGAAATTTTTTAAATTTAAACATCCATGGATAAGTCATAGGCAAACAATAGACGGAATTTATAATTTACAAAGAGGACTACCTAAAAACAGTTTTGTAGGTGTTGATGAATTTGATATGGCCGCGGCCGCACAAAATCAAGTTGAACAAAGGGTAAAAGCATTTGCTCAACATGCCAAAGAAATTACGGGTAGTAATAATTTAGTTTACATGGGAGGAGTAGCACTTAATTGTGTAGCCAATAGTAAACTATTTGATATTTTTAAAAATATTTTTATAATGCCTAACCCAGGAGATTGTGGGAGCAGTTTAGGTGCGGCCGCACTTGAACTTTACAATCAAACTGGAGAAAAAATAAATTGGAAAACGCCTTACACAGGATACAATATACCTGGAAAATATCCAATTAAAAAGGCATTAGCAAGTTTAAAGGCGGGGGAACTATTTGGTATAGCAAATGGCAAAGCGGAATTTGGGCCACGTGCATTAGGCAATAGAAGTTTATGTGCAGATCCTAGAGGACCAGACGTTAAGGATAAAATGAATGTAATTAAAAAACGTCAAAAGTTTAGACCATTCGCACCAATGATATTGGAAGAACATGTGCATGATTATTTTGAAATGCCAGGTGGCATTACTCATGCACCGTATATGCAATTTGTTGCAAAGTGCAAAAATCCAGAAGAGTTTCCTGCTATAATACATGAAGACGGTACAAGCCGTGTTCAAACAGTTCGCAAGGAAGAACATCCTGATTTACACGATCTGCTATCAAAATTTTACAAACAGACAGGTTGCCCTATGTTACTTAATACAAGTTTAAACATTAAAGGACAGCCAATTGTAAATGATGAAAAAGACGCAGAAGCCTTTGCTCAACATTATGGAGTAAAGGTACATGTCAGAGATTGATTGGCATAAAATACACAGCAAATTGCAAGGCACATGTACAACATGTGGAGGAGAGTTGCCTAACCATAAGGGTGTATGCCCTGTTGAAGGCCAGCAACTACTAGCAAGATTAGAACAGATTGACAATAGTGTAAAACATGTAGGCGATATTGCTGAAGACTTGATAAAAAGTTATAAAAAAATGAAAAGGTCATTTAAAAATAAAAATGTTTGATATATTTTACATAGGAGATAATCCCAAATTAAAAGAACTGTTGCCGTTTGCAAAACAGATAAATGATGTTGGCGAAATACAATCAAAAACAAGAATGTGTTGGTTAATAGAACCAAATATAGAAATAGTAGATATAGATATTTTTAATTTTAGGCCTGATATGTATGACATGAAATATGAACATGTTTGGAAATGGGATTCAAATAATTATGGTGGTATAAGATTACTGCCTAAAACACAAAATGATGGTGTAAAAGAAATCAATAAAATTGTTTGTAAAAAAAGTTTTGAAATTTTAAATACTAAAACTCCTGCAAAGTATTTTGATAATAATCCTTATGCTACACATGTATGGTGCATAGATAAAGATTATAAATTACCTGAAGATATAAATTGGGCACCTGATAATTTTGAACCAGATTTTATACATAGTTTTCATTTAAGAGGTCAATTAGAACATAAGTACCCTGCAGAAGAAGGCGGCATCAAATTATATCCTAAAGATTGGAAGACAGCAGATACAAAATATCATGGATTTTTAGATGCACAAATAATTTTTCCAGTATTTTATGTAAAAGATGTAGAAGATTATTCACAACGCAATATCTTTTTAGATGATTATGTTTGGCTTGTAGATTCTAAATATAAAATAAATGCTAATTCGTTAGATTGGGTTCCTAATCCTTTTGAGGATAAAATGATACACAGTTTTAGAATGCCTTACCAACTTACAGAAAAATATCCAGACGAAATGGGCGGTATTAGATTAGTACCTAAAGATTGGAAGACAGCAGAAACTAAAATACACAAAGATTGTCCTATTGAAGATGAAAATTATGATGTATTTTACACAAACAAAAAGTTTAATGCAGAAACATTTGAGTATTATGCTAAACGATCTGAAACAGATTGGTTTTGGGTAGTAGATAGAGACTATGATTTTAATGGAAAACTATTATATGTTCCTGCAAGGCATGAACGTGATTATATACATGTTTTTAAATGGGGACTAGAACATAGATATAGGCCTGAAATAACAGAACTTTGGGACGACAGAGTTTCAGGTATATTTCTAGTTCATAAAGAGTTTGACTTCACAAAAAGAAAACTGCATACAGATATAGTGCCTGTAAAATACGATATTTTCTTTACTAATGACATAAATGATTATGTTACCTATAGTAGAAAAAGCAGAACAGATGCTTTTTGGTTAGTTGATGAAGAACATGTATTAACTGAAAATATAGATTATGTTCCAGAATATAGTGAGCAAAAGTATATTAATATTTTTAAAATACCTAAGCAATTAGAACACAAATACCCACGAAGTGTTACAAATGTAAGTGATAATCGTTGTGGTGGAATAAAACTTGTACCTAAAGATTTTAATACAGAAGATGTAAAATATCAAGGTTTACTAACAGATATAGAAATTATAGAATATGAAAAATTTGATAATGAAAAAGAAGGTAGGTCAAAGAGTAAAAACGATTGGTTTTGGGTTATAGACCCTGATGTAGAAGTTCTTGAGGACTTTAACTTTGACTTTATACCAGATACATGGGACGAAGGCAAAACTCATGTATGGCAAAAACTAAATCCAGTAACTGGCAGACAGTATGATTATGGTGGTGTTAGTTTATTTCCTAAGGTTGCACAAACAAAAGGAAGACCCAAATACATAAGAGAACCAGCATGTACACAAAAAGAATATCCTGTATATAATCTTACTGCTTCTGACTATAAAAACGGCTTACAGAGCATTTACGAGCGTCTGACAGGGCAAACAAATACAGAAATGTATTGGGTAGTAGATGCTTTTACACGGCTGTCTGAGGACTTTGACTTTAGTTACTATCCTACACAATGGGATAAAAATAATGTACATGTATTTGCAAATGAAGATGGAGAATACAGAAATGTACGTTTAGTGCCTAAAAAAACATTTTTAGAAAAACAATTTACAGACAAGGAAATAGCAAACAATAGTTTTGATAATTTAAAAGAAATGAATACAATAGCAAGTTTAAAACCTAAATGGCCTGTAGTTAAGTTAGATAATTTATCTGCTAAAGATTTTTACGATAAATTAAAAGATATTAAAGAGCCATTTGTTTGGACCATAGATCCAGATGTAAGAGAAAATTTTAAAGTTTTAAATGAAGGGTATATGCCTGAAATTACAAATGTAGATAAAATACATTCTTGGCAAAAACAAAATTCATTAAACAATAAAGTGCATGGATATGGCGGCCTACGACTATGGCCCACTAATATAGATTTTAAATCTATAAAATCAGAGCAACTGAAACTCAATAGATTTAAAAATTTACAATATGTAAAAGAAATAGGTTCTATAAGTAAACCATTTGACGTGGTTTACATAAGTTATCATGAACCATTTGCAGACAAAAATTTTACTAAATTACAGGATCATATTAGAAGCACAGATTCAACACTAAAACTTATATGGATAAGAGATGTAAAAGGTATTTTTGAAGCACATAAACAAGGTGCTAATAGAGTACAAAGTAAAATGTTTTGGGTAGTAGATGCAGATGCAGTAATAGACCAAGATTTTAAATTTGATTATATACCAGATGTATATGATGAAGAAGTTGTCCATGTTTGGGCGAGTAAAAATCCAATAAATGAACTTGAATATGGATATGGAGGCGTAAAACTATTTCCAACAGAAATGGTTCAAAACGCAAACACTTGGGGGATTGATTTCACAACTGGTCTTAGTAATAGATTTAAGTCTATGCCACAGGTTAGTTGTGTTACCAAATTTAATACAGATGCATTTAGCACTTGGAGGAGTGCATTTCGTGAATGTGTAAAATTAACACTTAACGAAGATGAGGAAAGTAAACAGCGATTACAAGCCTGGTTAAACACTAGGGGGAAAGGAAATTATACTAGGTCAGCAGTAAAAGGAGCATTAGAGGGGAACCAATTTGCAGAAGCAAATAAAAATAATGTAACTGAATTAAATAAAATAAATGATTATGAGTGGTTAAATGGACAATATAATAAGTCTTAAAAGTTGGAAGGAAGTTACAGAATATATAGATAATGGATTCTGGAAACCTACACCTAGTTACTTTGAACACATTGTACAACATAATAGTTATTATCCAAATCATGCTTTTAGCAAAGGACAATTAGCAAGTAAGAGTTGGCTACTAGAAAAATTACACAAAATTAATTGGAGACATCAACCTAATAGCGATGTAGTGGTAATTTTAGGCAGTTGGATAGGTGCAATAGTAGAACCTTTGCATAAAACTTTTGATATTGAAAGAATTTACGGTATAGATTTAGATGCTACAGCAATAGAAAAATCAGAAAAGTTAAATCAAAAGTTTGTTCAAGACAATTGGAAATATAAAGGTGTTGTACATGACGTTGACTTAATAGAGTGTGATAATATGCAATTTCAAACAGGTGGAGAACTTATAAATTGTAAACCAAACTGGATTATTAATACAAGTTGTGAACACATGAGCACACTTTGGTATGATACAGTTGATAGCAATCAACTAATTGTAATGCAAACAAATAATTCTAAAGAATTTGACGGTCATATTAATCCATGTTATACTCTCGATGAAATGCAGGAAAAATATCCTTTAAAAGAAACACTATTTATTGGTGCTTTAGAAACTCCTGCTTACACAAGATTTATGCAAATAGGCTACAAATAATGAAAACAAAAGTTATAAATTTTTATGGCGGTCCTGGATCAGGAAAAAGTACTAAAGCCGCAGGACTATATTACAAAATGAATATGGCTGGATTTAGTGTAGAATTAAATAATGAGTTTGCAAAAGAATGCGTATGGGAAGACAATGTTCCTATGTTAAAGGACCAATTGTTTATGTTAGCACATCAGCACAGAAAAATTTTAAGATTAGTTGATAAAGTAGAATATGTAATTACAGATTCTCCTGTAATGTTAAGTGGAATATATAGAGAGTTGTATAATGGTCCTTTATATAGTGATCTAATAGATAAGTTAGCAAGAGAATGCTATGACAAATATGAAAACATAAATTTTATGTTAGACAGACCTAAAAAAATATTTAATCAAAAGGGGAGAGCACAAAACGAACAGGGTAGTATTAATATAGATAATGCAATAATAGAAATGTTTAAAACCGAAAAACTTCCGTTTTTTTGGTTAAAAGGTCTAGAAGAAGAGGCTGTAGATATTGCTTTTAAATATATTGCTAAAAAAGGTTCTAAAGAACAATGGGAAAAATATTTATTTTAAATTAAATCTAAATCCTAACTGATAAATTTCTCTATTTTCAGTATCTAATTCAGCAGTTAAGTAAAATATTCCAAATGTATGTGTAAATCCAAATTTGCCTACATATAAATCTTCTTTATGAGAATAATTTAAATTATTGTAACTTAGATAAGGATTATTTGAAAAAATAATATCTATTTTTCTAGTTTCGTAATATTCTGCACCTAATGAAATATATGTATTACCTAATTTAGATTTAAAAACTTTTCCTATATCTGCAAATAAACTTCCTACAGTCATATCAAACTCATCTACATGAACATTAAAGGTACTTTCTTCCTCTGTAAACTCTTTTACTTTACTTTGATGTACTGTAAAACCAATTTTACCAAATAATGTATCTGTGAATCCATGTGTATATTCCATAAACATATTAATAGACTCTAATTCTAAATCTGCATTACCTATGCCGTACCATTTAGTTTTATTTGTTCCTACAAAATTATTTGTACTTAAACTTATTCCTGCATGAATGTTATCTTTACTTTCAAAATCAATACCTATAACTGATCCATTATATCTACCTGAAAAATCACCTACATATAATCCATATCCATTATCATTACTGTAACTGTAGCCTATCATATTTGTATTATCTACAATTTTACCAAATAAATTATTGCCTTTAGTTTGATTTCTTAAATCATTTAAAATCATTGTGCTTCTAAAAACACTATTTGCATAGCCTAATGGCTTTGTTACAATATCGTGTTGCATTTCAGCAAAAGGAGGATCTAAAACTTGGAAAAATGTTGCAGTTCTATAACTGTCATTATTATTTTCTCTCCAACCAATAAAATCGTACCAGTATTCCCCGTCTATTTCAACAGGATGATATTGATTTCCATTGTTAAATCTAGGAAAATCATTATATAATCTAAATGTATTACCGTCATTTAGTAAAACATAAGTTTCACTATTACTATCTACAATGTCTAAATCTCCATCATTATCAAAATCTACAATAGTAAGATAGCCTTCTCCGTTCCATAAATTAGGATTGTTTAAACCACCATTTGCATAAGTTGTATCTCCATATTGATTTGTAACATCTGTAAAACTATTGCCTCCATTGTTTTTAAAGAATTGTATCATTCTTCCTGTGTAATATGGATTATGCTTTGTACTGGCAACTACAATATCTAGAAAGCCATCATTATCAAAATCAATAACAGCCATACTATTTGCATTACCGTTTTCGCCATAAAAGTTATCTGGTAGTTCTAACCAAGGTCTATTTCTCCAATCATTATTTCCGTCATTAAAAAATACTGCACCTGCACTATTTTCAAATGTTTCTCCAAAGCCATATTCTTTTGCCCATCCTGGATTAAACCAACCCACAGAAACATCTCCATGGCCATCATTATCAAAGTCTCCTATTGCGGCCGTTGTCGCCCACAATCTTTTACCATGATCTAATCCAACTGTATAAGGTTCAGGTATCGAAGGAAAATTTTGATTTGTTATAAAGTTTCCTGTGCCGTCATTTATTAGCATTGTAAAAGGCACTTGTTTATGATCCCAAGTATATCTATTTACAGGGAGAAAAATATCAACATCTCCGTCGCCCTCACTATCTCCTATAGCAATATCGTGTGACCACATAGGACCAATGTCTGTATTAAAAAAGAAGTCATGTGGTAAGTTTGTGTGGCTCACATCAACTAATTTACCATTATTACTTAAAATAAGTTTACTTACAGAAAAGAAATCGTCTATTCCATCTCCATTAAAATCTGCAACTGCAGGATTTCTAAAAGTACCACTCCAACCACAATCTCTAAAAGGATCACCTTGTGCTTCTTGTGTTGTAAATTGCAAATTAGGTCCTCTTCCGTATAAACAAGGAGCACCGCCCTCAAAAATATCTTGTCTTAGTTCAAAATGACCTGTACCATCATTTATCCACGCCATGAGTGTAGATTCTGGCACATAGTCTTCGTCTCCTCCATACCACATCCACAAATAAAAGTCCCAATGCCCATCTCCGTTAAGATCTGCTTGTCTAACCATGCCATCAGATACAAATGCAGTTGGAGTATTACCAGCAGTACCACAATCATCAATTGTACAACCATTATGTTGACCATATATTGTAGTTTGCAAAAAACCATAATCTGCTATCTTATATTTTTCTGTAGGTGCAGGTAGTCCTGATGTAGTAAATGGTGTCATAGTATGTACAACTTTTATTTCATCACTATAACCATCAATGTCAACACTTGTAACAATTTCCCAATCATCAAATGGAATACGTTTATCAGTGTTTGTCGTTGTGCCTCCGCTTGTTGGAGGTGTAGGTGTTTCTGTAGAAGAACCTCCTCCGCTACTAGCACAGGCGGTCATTAAAAGTATAATTAAAACACTAGCAATATTCTTTAACATGTTTACAAGTCCCCCTAAAAGTGAATCCAGGACAAGTGCAAGTGCCCTTTTCTGTATCTATATGATAAATGTTTCCTTTAGAACCTGTAACCTGTATAATATGACTTTGTAATTCCTCAGGTCTCTCTCCAATTTTTTTAAACTTACGTCTTGATTTACTAAATTGTGTGCTAGGCACATTTAATACTTGTACTTCAGAATCTATGTTTGGTTGATATGCTATTAGTTTACCTGCAGAGTTTATATGGTAAATGCCATTGTTTACTTTGTACTTACCCCAATCAGTAACTTCTTGTAATATCTCGATCATAATTTACTCCTTACCTTAAATTATTAGTATATTATAGCAAATTATATGTAAAAGTCAAGCAGATTTACATAAATACGGGTACATCACAAACAACCCCACACAGAAATTTGCAAATTTTTATGTATATACACATAAACAACAGGAGAAATTTATGTATTATTCAGAATCAATGATTCAGATGGTCGAGGATTTACATGCTCAAGCATCTGCAATGGAGAAAGAAGTAAAGCATATGATGGAACTTGAAGGTCGTGCATTAGGTATAGAATTAGACAAAAGAAAAAGTCCAAGAGATTTATACAACGAACTTATGGAACATCAAAATGCTAAGGCAGAAGAAGAAGCAATGACATGGGCATACGTTCCATGCCAAATGGCAGAAGAAGATCCTAATTGCTATCCAGCAGATAGTTTTGATCATTCTTATGATGACCATGCTGAAGTTCATGTTGAAGAGGAAGCCTGTGTGCATGTTGAAGAACATGTAATTGAAAGCGAAGCACCCGCAGATATGCCGGTAGAAGAACATGTAGAACCTGCACCAGCAGAAGAGCATGTTGAGCCTGCACCTGTAGAGGAACATATGGAACCTGCTCCAGTAATGGAAGAGGCACCAATGGAAGAACATGTAGAACCTGCACCAGCAGAAGAGCATGTTGAAGCACCAGCAGTTCAAGAACCAGGTTTTGACGCAAGTGCAGAAGCACCTGCAGAAGACCCTAATCAACCAGCAGGTTAATTAGTCAAAAAAAAAGGCCCCGTTGAGGGGCCTTCTAAAATCCGTGTGCCTTAGGTAGGGAGTAACATAGGTAGGCGCACAAGGATTTTAAACCGTTTACACGATATATTTAATGTATCTTTTACTGAAAGTCTCCCTTAACTCTTCAGTAAGATCAGTTCTTACATTAAACTTGATTTGATAGTCCTTCATAATTGTTCTAAATAAGAACACAACCATTTCAGGTTCAAAGTTATCAAAACTAAACTTTACAATATTGTTAAGTCCTTTTTTCAACTCATCTGAGAAGACACCGTCATTTTTTTCGTATCTTTCATTAAGTTCGTATGCAAGTCCTACTACTAGTGAGTATTTTGCACTGATTTCTGAACTAACTTTATTATCCAGTTTTTTAACTTTACCATCTAATACCTGATCAGGATTTGGCAAATGTTGTGCAACTTTTCTGTGCTCAACAAATTTAATTGCCATACCTTCTCCTATAGCACCTGCAATCTCGGCTTTTTGCTCGAAATTACTAGCATTATCAAAACCATCTGCTCCTAGCATTTCACTAACAAAAGTCCAACTTCTTGGTGTAGCGAATGCTTGGGAACTAGATTTTGCATCAAAGTCAAACAAGTCACCTTTACTGTAAGTTAAATAACCTACAACATCAGGGTGTACATTGTTATTAACCGCCCATTGTTGCCAATCATCAAAATTGACGTCCATGTTGATGTGACGGAATCTGTTTGCCAACGGTGCCGGCATACGGAAAGTTACACCTCTGTCTGTTTCACGGTTACCTGCCGCAACAATTCTTACATTATCAGGTAAAACATATTGTCCTACTTTTCTGTTAAGAACTAATTGGTAAGCCGCCGCCTGTACACTAGGAGGTGCTGAATTCAACTCATCTAGGAAAAGTACCACAGTATCAAATTCACTTGCGAATTCCATACTAGGTAGGTCACTTGGAGGGGACCATTCCATTAAGTTGCTTTCTGGATTTCTAAAAGGATATCCTCTTAGATCAGTTGGTTCAAGAAGTGCTAAACGCATATCTATCATAGTAGCATTACCTATTTCGCCACTATTAACAATTTGTTCAACAAGTTCTGATTTGCCTATTCCTGGTGCTCCCCAGATAAAAATAGGCCTGTTTACTTGAAGTGCCCTCTTAATGATAGGCTTTACTTCAGTTGCTCTAGTTTTTAAAGTTTCCATAATTTACTCCTTACCTTAAATTATGTATATATAATAGCACAAAAATAGGTCTTGTCAACACTTTTTTTAACTTTTTTTTAACTTTTTTACTGAATTATGTCGATAAACGATTCTATATCGTTTCCATTGAGTTTATACCAACTAGCATCTTCGCGATTATAGAGAACCATTTTTTTCTTAGTAAAATAGTAAGGCCATTGCATTTGATTATCTAAAACAAGATACATTCTGGGTGTAGGCATAATAGAATGATTAAATTCAAAATATTCAAAATTACGTTTTAGTAATTCATTACCTAAATGTGTAAGTCTTAAACCTTGTGGCTGTCCTCTACGAACTCTGAAATTTTGAAATATTTTATATCCTAACTTGTCTTTGGGTATAGATTTAAATACTTCATAATGTTTACTATTTTTAGGAATGCCTGGTATTCTAGATGAATTTTTAAGTAACCCTTCTTTGATAATTTTGTAAATTGTGTCTATTACTTTATATTGTAACGGTTGTTCACTTTTTGAGTTCATCTTCAGAGACTTCAGGTCCTTTGACCATTTGACAAACTTTAAAATCATCACAAGAAAAAATATTATTAAGTCTTTCTGCTAGATTAAAGGCATGTCCAGGATTACTAAATGAAACTTTTTTGTATTTAGGGCCAGGATAACTTACTAACGTATGTAATGTTCTTAAATTGATAGGTGTGTCTTTATAGAATACACTAAAAATCGCACTTGCTTCTAGCACTTGTTCTGCCTTGTAAGTTTGTTTATTAATTGCTTCTAGCAATACTGTTGGTTTAGGTCTGCTCATGTGTATAGTCTCCTATACACTTATTTATCTTATTTTGCTATTAAAACTGTTGTTAATATTAGGAATCTTGCTTATCAACAAGTGCTTTAAACTCAGTAAAACCGCCTATTGATTGCCCTTCAACAACGATTTGAGGGAATGTTCTTGCAGTAGGAAATTTTTCCATTAATTCTTCTCTTGTAAAATCATCAAAAAGCATTTTATAAGTGTAATCGAATCCTTTTTGTTCACATACAGCCTTGGCCATATCACAATAAGGACATTCAGGTTTGCTCCAAATTTCTACTTTCATATTATTATTTATTATATTCTATTAATAGTTTTACATTAATTAGATCTGTTTCTAATTCAAATGAGAGATAACAATTTTGATTTTCATACCAGTCATCTCTGGTGTAATCCATATCTTTATGAGGTCTAAAATGCCAACCCCATTTACCTTCGCATAATTTATGAATTTGTGGTATTAAACTTCCAGATAATCCGTATGTTCTAGTTTTTATTTGATGTTTAAATATGTGATTATAACCGTAACCGTCTGGTAGTTCTAATTCGCTATACTTAGTCACTATGCTTTCTTAATTCTTTATTTAGAAGTTTAAGTGCTTGTCTGCATTCTATTTCTGTTTTATAAGGTCCTTCAAAACCATAATTTACAATAGTAGAATACTTAGGCCCATTTGCATGTTTCCAGCCTTTATCAAACTTAATACAATACCAACCTGCCGCATAATAGATATCGCTATCTGATGTTTTACTAAACAAAGGTACGTCTGGATTGTAATCTGGGTGCCCAAAGTCTATAGGATACGGATTGGGATAATCAACTTTATGTCCTTTAATATAAAATTCTTCTATAAAGTTTTCAGGCATTTCAATTTGTTCACTAAACAAGTTTACATTACCAAAATAATCAGTAACTTCTTGTTCATCGTTTAGAGCAACAAATTCTTTACCTGTTATATAGAAATAATGTTCCTGTATATCCTTATTTAAAATACCTAATTTTCTTGGTCCTTGTCTTACAAGCCAAGCAACGTCAGATATTTGTTGTAATTGTGCTTTATTTTTTAATTTAGTCATGTGTTATCTCCTGTGTTCCGTAGTCCCTATCAACGGCAACTACTGTTCCGTCTATAGAATATAATTGTTTAATAGGCTGTCCTTTTATATCTTTAAAATGTTCAGGACAGACATCTGTTCTCATCGCTCTATAAACACGATTGCCACCATCTGGACTAGTATAAATCCAAAATGGATTCGAAGGCCAATCGTCTGTTAATCTTTTAACTGCTCTATCTAACTTGTCCATTTAAAAACTCAGCATAGGCAGTTGCGTCATCGCTCATTCTTTGTAAGTTCCATTTAGAACAGAACTTCATAAAATGTATTCCGACTTGTGTAGCAGGTTCCTTGTTTACTGCATTAGCAACTATTTGTCTTGCTTCTGCTTTTATTTCATCAGGTTGTGCTGTTAAGTCTATTAATATTTTATTTCTTTCGAAATCGTCTTTTACTCTATGTTCAACTTCTTCATGATCTACCCATCTTTGTAACATAAAGTTATTGTAATTAAACCCGCCAGTATTTCTATCATTATATGCTTCTAGTATTCCTGTTTTGTTTTTTGTGCCTTTACTTCTTGCACCTGGATAGGCACTAAATACGTTATCTGAACTATCTCCCCTAACACATTTTTCAAATAAAACAAATTCAGGATCTATTGCTTTTTTAGGTTCATTTGTTTTTTTATCTATAACAGTCTCTCCTGTTTTAGCATTTTTAAATCCATCTAAACTAACTATTTGATCAGTAGTACCATTATATTGTATTACATTATCATCTAATAATTGATAAAAATCACTATCTGTACTTATAATTACATGTTTGTCTTCTGGGTGTTGTTGTATCCATGTAGCAATTAAGTCATCTGCTTCTGCATTAGACTGTTGTATGACACTACAATTTGTTTTAGCATTAAAAAACTGTATCATATCATCATATGCTTCAAAAAATAGTTCATCGTCTTCCATTTGCTTGGGTGTACGTTGGTCCATTGTAACTTTTCTGTTTGCTTTATAAGGCTTGTAAAAGTCTTTTCTCCAACTTCTGCCTTCTAAACACATTACAACATGATCTCCTTCAAACTCACGCCATACTTTTTTAATACTATTAAACATAATATGCATAGCCATACCCACTCGCATATCTATATCTTTACCACCCCCAACATGTTTTGCTCTCATAAACATATTAAGGCTATCTACTAAAATATAAGTCTTACTCATAGTCTATTATAATTCCTTCGTATTAATACCCAAGTCTTCATTTATTATAGCATCAAAAGGCGATTCTTTCAAGTCTTTTTCACGTTTTTCTTCAAAATTTCTTTTCAAGTCGTAAGTTAAAAACTTTGAATAGTTTTCTAATACAAATCCTATCTCTTGTGAACTCATATCCTCTATAACTTCTTTAAT